>Ga0208645_1002554_pt1 | contig 14391 bp, 21 predicted proteins | sample VirMetDEL_Sep_01_FD_184519 | JGI IMG/M metagenome (GOLD analysis project Ga0208645, IMG submission 184519) | Aqueous microbial communities from the Delaware River and Bay under freshwater to marine salinity gradient to study organic matter... | ecosystem: Environmental > Aquatic > Marine >... | reverse complement strand
ATGCTAGTAAAAAAACCTGCCTTTGGCTTAAAAACTTACCCCCTTTAAAACCTACTAAATATATTGAACCCAGGATTATTGATGGCAAACCAAGATGGGGTAATCAAACCGATTCAGGACAAAATAATCTACTCCCCTCTGAAGATCGTTGGAAGATAAGATCGAAAACTTATACAGGTATAGCCGAAGCAATGGCAAAGCAGTGGGGCGGAAAGCCTACCACTTATCAATCTGAATTATTTGGCCGCGCTTGTACCTAACTAAGCAACACACATACCCCTCATTTGTAAACATTTGTACAAACATGAAAACAATTCAAACCCAAAACATGGAAGGCGTTTTATCCAGGTTGCAACGCCTAAAGATACCCCACCACATCGCCAGCACCAATAAAACGGACGTTGTGACCGTTTTCCCGCCCACCGGGAATCCCTACCGCTATTTGCAGACCTTTGGAGGCCTTAAAAAGTACGAACTTCGTTTTATTAAGGAAACCAAAAAGGAAGGGGAGGCCGCCCAGGTAAAGCCCGAAGGCAACACCGCAAAGGATATTTTTTACTACCGATTTCGGGACCTAAAGCCCGGCGTTTATACGGGAGTCTGTGAATTAGACGTAAATAGTGCTTACTGGCTAATTGCGTACCGCCGGGGCATCATTACCCGGCGCACCTACGAAAAAGGCCTTAGAGATGTTTCTAAGATGGCCCGCCTGGTAGCCCTGGGAAGCCTGGCAACGGTCAAACGGCATTATGAGTACAACCCCGAAACGGGCAAATATGTAGACCAGCCAGCGGAGTACAACCCGCGCACCCGAAGCTATTTTTTTGATATAGCAAAGGAACTGGATACCATTATGGCCCAAATCATTCAGGACTACCAGGTCCTATTTTATTGGGTAGACGCTTTTATTTTATTCGATAACGACGCAGGAGCCGTACGCGCAGCACTGGACCGGGAAGGCCTGCCTTGTAAGCTCGTTAAGCTCGATAGGGTAGTAGTGACCGCGCTAAAGTCGGGCCGTAAAGCGATCAGGGTAGAAACGGCAGACGGTAAGGTAAAGCCCTTTATTTTAGGCAATCCGGAACAGACGGCGGAGGCGATAATAAAGGCAGGGGTTGGGATTGTGAAAAAGTTTGTAAATTAGACCACGGAACACGCGGAAAACACGGAAAAACCATGAGACAATTAAGAGTAAGCCAAGTGTTTAGGGAGCCCGGCAAATCGGGCCTAACCCACCTAAAGGGGAAAACCGGTACCTATATTATTTTAGAGGAAGGCCGGGGAGGCTTCCGTGAACCCGTCTATGTTGGCTGGTCAGATAGTGACCTTTACAACACAATCCGCCGACACTTTTACAAGTGGGACGATGATAGGGGAGTAAGTTATTCAGGAAAGCTAAAAAGCCGGAAATACAGGTACTATGTAAAAGTGTACCTAACCAATAAAAAAGACGCGTACCCGTTGGAGGCAAACCTCATTTATGAGCTACAACCGCGCGACAATCAAAACCGCCGATTTTTCGGCAAGGGGTTAAGCCTGGAAGCCTTAAAAGACGATATAGGCCGGGGAGTTTATGAACGGATTAATGGCAGGTTGAGACGGGCCCAAGTTGCGAAGAAGGAAGAAACCCAGCCGTTTTATAGGTATGACGAGGCCGGGAAGATCAAAAACCAGAAAGATATTAAGATAGGGGAGGATGATGGGGAGGAGATACCCTTTTAGGACCACGGAAAACGCGGAAAACACGGAAAAACCTTAACCATGTGGCGAAAACTAATCCACCGGAACAAAATATTTTACATTCAGTCAACGCCAAATGGCCGCCGGGCTTTTGCTGTATTCAATCGTTTTGGCCAGCTTCTTTGTCGTTTTGGCCAGCCCGGGGCCGAGATCAGGCCGGGGACCGCTAAGGGCAATAGTTACTGTGCCAGGTCCGAAAAGATCAAAAGCCCCAGCCTGAAGGGTACCACCTGGGAGCGGTCCCCCAACTATTGGAGCCGCCTAAACTGGTCCTGCAAAGGGCCGGTTTCCACGCAAAAGGCCAATTTCTTTGGAAAGGCCCGAAAAGTTAAGCCGCCACGGTTTTAAAGAAGTGTTATTTGTTTTTCTTGAAGTTAGGTTTTTGGCCCAGGCATTTATTTGTCTGGGTTTTTTTATCTTAGCCGTAACAAAAAAAATAAGGCATGGAAAACCTATTGGAAGAACTAGAGAAACAAGAGGGAGGAAAAACCGAGGGGTTAAAATTTGACTTTTCGGAGGCCGAAACGGACAGCGGAGGAGCGGCCGAAGATATATTTTCCCAATTCGACAACGGCGGTTTTTTTGGGGATGAGGATGAACAAGAGGAGGACAACCCAGGCAAGAACGAAAAAGAGGCCCGGCAGGATTTCTATAAAGCCGCCGCCCGGCAATATGTGGCCACCTTTGACGCAGTGGTGCCCAAGCTGGCAAGCCTTTATAGCCGGGGCCCTTCCGAGAACTACAAGTTTTCACAGGAGGACCGCGAAGAATACGAGACCGTTACCGCCGCGTTTTTTGAATCCATCGAATGGCACCCGGACCCCAAAGCCATGTTTTTGGGTTTTACCGGTATGCTTTGTGTTGTCATCTACCTGAAAGCTGCCGACGATAAAAAGCGCATTGAGGCAGAGCGCCGGGCCACGGAAGCCGCCAAAAAGTGGAAAACAGCAAAGACCGAGGAAGAGCGGGCCCAAGCCAATTTTGAAATGAAGGAAGCAAGCCAGCACACCGGCAAAACCTTGCGGCAGCGGTTCAGTATTGACAACGACGGATTTTACGAGCGGTCCGTTACAGGTAAGTACCTGAAAAAGGAGGACCGGACCGAAAAGCCAACGCCGGAAGTGCGCGAGCTTATTAGAAAGTACGAATTTTTCACCGACGGCACACCACGGAGCCAGGGGCAGATCAACGCCGCAATTCGGGCAGAATTATACGGGGAAGAATGAGAATAAACAAAGACTTTAGGGTCCAAAATATTTTAGTTGGCCGCGAAGCCAGCGGCAAAACGTTTTGGGCCGAACGCCTGGGGAACATCTACGCCCAAAAAGGGGGAGGGGTTTTAGTGTACAATAGGGGGATGCCTTCCGACTTTTCAGACTATGAGGAAATAACCTTTCCTACATTTTCCGAAGTAGAGCGGTCACTGCCAACTAAAAAGGCCCGGCAATTCAAACGCTTTCCATTTGTGCCCTGGTTTGAATACCGGGGCCAGCGCGTACCAATGCACCTATTTTGTAAGTTTAGCCGGGGCCGAAAATTGTATTCCTTGCGCATACCGGACCGCAGGAGCGAAAGCGCATTTTTCCGGGCTATGCATTTTTACGCAGCCAACACCTTGTTTATCTTCGATGATACCCGGCCGGTATTCCGGTACGGCCTGGATGAGAACCATGTGCAATTTTTTAACGCAAAGCGCCACAGCGGGAAAAAGCTAACCGAAGCCGCGCGAGGGGTAGACGTTTTGATGTTGTTTCACGGCCTGGATAAGGTGAGCCCCGAACTATACGACTACACTAGTCATATTACTATGTTTGCCGTCAACCGTATGCCGGAGCCTAACCATATAGACAATTCAGATTTATACGACCTGGTCAGAAAGGCTAAGGCGGAGATTGACAAGGCCCCGAAATACCATTACGCCCAGATCAACCTACGGGGAAAAGACCCGTACACCTACAAGGTTTTTAAACCCGTAAAGCCCTAAACCAAACAACCCTAAACCATAACCACTAAACACTAAACAAAAATGGACCTATCTAAACTAATCGAAAACCCACAGGCCGCCGCGGAGATGGTACAAAGGGAATTGTATAAATACATGGCAAGCACCGCCAAAGACCTAAACCAGCCTAAAATTTACCTAATGGGAGTAGGAAGGGACAGTGCAATAAATTTTGTAGTGGTGGACCCTCAAGATACTATTTTGGCAAACATTGGCAATCTAATGCAGCTACTCAAGAACACCGCCAAAGTGCAAAAATCGTTTCTGGAAAGACAGCAGGTTAAAGCCGCTTTTCTAATCCCGCAGGTGAAAAACGCAATTACCGACGGCGAAAAAATGATATTAGAAGGACTGGAAAAAGAGAAGGCCGACGCGATAGGCATTTTTCCGGACCACAAGAGCAAAAAGGCACATTTTTTTACTATCTTTGGAACGAACAAGAGAGTAAAACCAGTTGACCTAATGGAGTTTATTTAATTACGTACTGTTTTGGGAAATGAGTAAAAACCGCCCCGGCATTTATTGTCGGGGCTTTTTTTATTGCCTTTTCCGGCGGCCGCTTCCACGCAAAGCAAAAGAAAGAACCAAAAAAAATTGCACGGCCCATATTTTGCCCCCACTTTTACGACCAACAAACTATTTAGCAAAATGGAGGAAACAAGTTTTTTGGACACGCTAACCGGAAGGGAATCTATAAAGGTTGAGCATATTGTGACAACGCCAATTTCAACAATTATCTATATTGTTGCAGGCGTAGCCCTTGCCCGCGTTGTTTCTTCCTTATTTGACAAATAGGAATGAAGCTAAAAGCACTGACAGAAGGCCAGATTATTGTATTAAATGCTACCGCCGGGGCCAGTTGGTTAACCATTGAAAACCTGGAAAACCTCCTAAACATCGGCCTGGCTTTTGCAAATTTTACCATTGCTTGCGTCAGTGTTTATTCGTTAATCCAAAAAAAGCGCCAAAAATGGCACAAAAGAGATACGTCCGAGTGATGGAGCCCGCAGGCCCGGGGCTTGTTAAGCAGGCCCCAGAAGTGGTTGACCGGCAAACCGGCCAGACCATGCCCTACGCCATTACCGATACCAACGTATACACAGAAGCCCAGGCCAAGGCCGCCGGTTTTGTGTGCAAAAATTCCAATTCCAAACAAGCAATTTCACAACCAATGATGAATACCAATCAGCCGTACGGCATACTGCCTGCCGAAAAAGTGAACGGCATGCCTTCCGTGGTCCGCTCCGAAGTGCCAGACCCCACGAGCGGAAGCAACACCATTACGCTAACAATCAGCAACGGCCACACCAGCCCGGAACAGTTGTTACTGGGTGATGGTTTCGGCATTTTGGCCCAAGTGTACAACATTCCAGCCAAGAACGCAGCCACCACAATCGGAGGCACGTTCCAGACGGAAACGCTGACCCGATACGCCGCGATCACCAGCGGCAGTGCCCTTCGTTTGCACGGCGTACACCTGGTTAACACCACCACAGCCGGAGCCGAGTCAACCGGATTTTTCGACAACGGAAAAATGGAGCTTTTGTACGGTTCACCAACCAACAACAGCAGCGTCAAAAACCGTTTTGACCTACAGCAGCTCGTAAACTCAAACAGTTTCAAACCGAATATCCGAGAAAGCAAGGACTTCCGGTTTTTGCTGGACGGTTACGCCGCCGTACTGTTCACCGTACCGAACGGTGAGGCGATTACGGTAACGTTCAACCTGCAAAGCTTCGCCAATGGCCACCTTATGAATAAGGACCTCAATTTGTAGGAGTACAAAAAGCAAGGATCACAGTAATGGGGAGGCCCGAAAGCGCCGGAGGCCTGCAAAGCCAAAGCGCCGGAAGGCCGCCCCCATTTTTCCACGCAAAACCAAAGCGAATGAGTTTTTTAGATCAGCTTGCAGACATAGGCGGGGCCGTACTTGACACCGTCAGCGCCGGTATTGGCGCACAGGGCACCAACATCACCGCCCAGGCCGACGTAAACGCCGCCCAGGCGCAAGCCATTGCAGCAAATACCGCCATTAAGGCGGAGCAGGCCCGGCGGGCCGAGGAACGCAAAGACCGGCAGGCCGAAGTATTCCGAGTTGTCATCTATAGTATTTTAGGCCTTAGCGCAATTGCGCTAATTGCCTACATTGCCAAAAAATACCGCTAATGCCAATACCCCTAATTATACCAATAGGCGCCGCCGTAATTGGAGGGGTAGCAGCAGGAGCCGCCGCCGGAAATAAGAAACCAGCCGCCCCAAGGCCAACAATAAATACCTTTATGCAATACCAGCCAGAACCCACTACCACCGAGGCCGAGCAGGCCCCAAAGCAAGGTTTAACCGACCAACAAAAGAAAATAGCCGGAATTGTCATTTTGGCCATCCTGGGTTTTGTCATCTATAAATACATCGTATGATGGACTTTGAAATAACCGGACTAGATACCGCCCTGGACCTACAGACGCCAGGCACCACCAGCCCCGCCCAGCCCAGCCGCCGGGGAAGTGGGCTTTTGAACTTCCTGGGAGGCCTACAGGGTTTTTTACAGCCCAAGCCTATACAGGTGCCCGAAATCCAGGACACCGCACCAATCAGCGACAGCGCCAGCCCGCAAACCATTGCCGCTTATGTGGTCTTGGCCGTTTTTGTGCTGGGCAGTGCTGGCTTATTGTTTTACATTCTGAAAAAATAACTACGACAATGAAAGACCTGGTTAAATTTGGCGTTATTGGAGCCGTTGCCGTTGCTGCCTGGTATATCCTCAAAGGAGATAAGGAGCAGCAGAGCCAAGACACCGACGAGCTAACCCCAGCAAGCGCACCGCCACCGCCGCCGCCACAGACCGGAGGCCAAACCGTTCCCTTTTCGATCAATTCAGGGGAAGGTAAAATCGCAACCGAGGAACGGGCCAAAATGATAGCCATGGACCCAGACCGGGGCCGGGCCATCTTGAGCCAGACCAGCAAAGACCTTTATGGAGGCCTGGAATTTTCGACAGACCTAAAGTCTTGGATGGGGCAACTTTTTGGCAACCCCAACAACGTGCCAGTCTTTTCAAAATACACGAATCCAGACTACAAGAAATTTTTGGAGGACCTCCAGGAGCCCGACTACCAGCAGCTCCTTTCGGAAAGAGGCCGCCAGGGGGCAAGTACCATTGTTCGCCCTTTGTTTCAATACCGAGACCTTTTTACATTTTGGGGCCCCGAAGTTGAAAACGGCCTAAGTGCAGCAAGGGACAACGAACGTTTCGCCGTTCCAGGTTCCAGCAGCGCAAACAGAGATACGGAAATGCGGCGTTTTGTGGAGTCGGTCCAGGCAATGGCAAAAAACGCCATTGAAAAACAGCGCCAATTCGACCAGGCCCTACAATCGAAAGCCATCGAGGAACTACGCCGACAGGGATGGAAATTTATCGAAATCGACCCGCCAGCATGATCAACAAAGTAACGCCCATACAAATAGCCGCCGCCAGCGCCATTATTTTCATAGTAGTTATTTTTGTTTTAAGGACCCGGAAAAGGGGCCCGGGAGGTGCAATCGTTGCCCCTTCCGACCCCACCGGATTCCGGCCGGGATTTTCACCGGAAGGGGAGGCCGCCAAATTTGCCCAGGCCTTTAATGGTTGGAATTTTTGGAGCAACCCACGGCGGGAGGCATTAAACGACCTTTGGCGAATGAGCGACGACGAATTAAAAGCCGTTTACAATGCCTACAATTCAGGTTTTGCCGAACCTGGTCAAACCATGCTATCTGTAATTGAAACAGAATGGGTTTTTGGATCAGAGGTAGACCGCGTAACCAACCGCCTAAAGGGTATGAACCTCAACTAAACAGCATGAAAAAACGAAACCTTTACCTATTTATCGCAATTGCCGCTATCGTTACCGCTATTATTTTACAGCGCAGCGGAAAAGATAGCCGTTACCAGCTTTACCCCTAAATACTAAACCCTAAACTCTAAACTCTAAACTCTAAACTTTAATACCATGTTTAACGTAAAATCGCCATTTCAAGGTGCCCTACTGGGAGGCACAATAGTATTTATCGCCTTCCTCATTTACGAAAAGTACCGCCGCAAGCAGGCCGAAGCACAGGACACACCTATGCAGGCCGTGGAACCACAATGAAAGGCACCGGCCCCGCCGAGAGGGCCTAAAATCGTAAAAGACCCCGTACGCATGGAGCCGGTAACGGTTTTACGTGAGAACGGCAAACTGGAAACCGTATGAAATTGACAAACCGCCAGATCATCATAGCCGGGGCAATCGTTGCCCTGGCCCTGGTCTTTGCCTACCGCCGCAAAATTGCCGCCCTTATTGGCAGCCAGGCCGGGGCACCGCTTCCACGCAAAACCGACCCGGCCGGAGGAGTGAACGCCGCCGCAGCAGCCGCCGCCGCCGCTCAAAACGCGGGCCAGGTATTCAACCCCAACCGGCCACTATCCAGAGGCGTAAAAGGCCCTGAAGTTGAATTTTTGCAAATCGGCCTAAACCGGGAGGGAGGGTATAACCTGGATATAGATGGCGATTTCGGACCGCTTACAGAAGCCGCCCTATTTGACGCCCGGATGGTTAAGGTTATCACCTACAATGACTATATAACCAGTGTACCAATAGACCCGGAAATTAACTGGACAACGCCACCGTTTATCAACCCGTAAAGCCTTGAAAATGTACCGCCAACTTTTACCGCTTTTTTTCTTCCTTTTTTCGTTTGTTGCCGCACACGCGCAGCAAACCGAACGCCTTATTGACAATAACCCTAACTACTTTTATAGGGGAGACCAGCGCCCGGAAGGCATTACAGCCCCGGCAGATTCTAATTATATGTTGGTCAGCTATTACCAAATCGCCCCTAATGGAGTAAGCCAATTTGGCACGCTTGGTACGCCCGTTTGGATTCATCGGGATAGCTTAATAAGCCGCGGTTTTTTTGACGGTATTTCAGGAGGCGGGGGCAGCCCTTTTCGGACCTTTTACAAAGAACTTGATTTTGGCGAAGATTACACCCTGGATATTGACACCCTGGATTATTACGACCAACTGATTTTCCACGCAAAGCCGCTCGCCTCTGATAGTACGTTTGTCACTTTTCCGGATATTGATGATACGGACCAATATAAAGGAAAATTGATTAGTATTTATTCCGATGGAGGAGAGCTTAACGGGCTTACAATTGTGGATGCAGCCGGGAATAGTGTCGTTAACCAGGTAGACTGCCGGTTTGTGGGCCGCTACCGGTTTGCGGATACTTTGCGGAGCGAAAGGAACGGCCCGGTCTTTGCCAATTACCGGACAGACTTTGAAGATGATTACACCCGTGTTTGCGAATATGTCACCGAATTTTCAGAGCTTAACGACACCACGGACTACACAAAGACACCGGGGCGAATTGTTTATTTCGGGGGCAATGATGAATTTTGGTATGTTAACCAGAATGGGTATTGGTCCAATCACAATGACAAAATAGAACAGATTGCCGGGGATAGTGCAGCGGCAGCGCAGAGCCGGGCGGAGGACTACGCAGACGGGCTCGTTTTTTCGGCGGGGTCGTTTTCCAGTAAAGACACGACCGTAACAACCGATTTCACCGTGACAGTAGCGAACGTCTACACCGTTACCTCTTTTTGTGACGATGGAGCAGATAATACCATTTTCCTGCCTACGCCTGTAGATAGCCTGAAGGGCAATGTTGTTGAGGTCGCCCACCTTGATACGTCCGCGGCGCAGTCTCGCACGACTACGGTAGAAACGGATGGTACGAGCTACCATATCTATGATAATTTCACGGGGGATACCTTAACCTTTTTTAATATTTATCAGTCGGGCCAAACGGTTCGGTTTACTTTGAAAGAGATTGAAGGGGTTTTGCGCTGGGCCGCCGTGAATTTGTCGCCCGTTGTGTTTGGGGATAAGGAATTGACAGCCGTCGGGAAGATACGACAGGGAGAAGATGGGGATTTGTACGCCTATGATAGCTCTGTTTCGGGGGAGCGAAAGGTGCAGTATCAGTACACTGTAAAAAACAAATCCGACCTCTTAACCACTAAGGCCCAATATGGTGATATTGTTATAGTAGCAGACACTTTTGGTCTTTACAGCCCTTACCTGTTTCGGCTTGATAGCTTAGAAAGTTTTACTGTTGACAGTGTTGCCGTTATTCCTTCAAATTCTGGATATTGGCACATGTTACCAGCGGGAGGGGATAAATATATGTATTCTCAATTTAGGGAATTGGGCGAAGATGGAGGCGAAGTGGTAAACAATGCCCTTTTATATATTTATCAGAAGGCTGTTTACACTAGAAATTTAGCCAACGTTACAGGTATGGGGCAAGCGACCGATAGTGTATTTTCTATTTCTGGAAGTCTGTTTATAGATCAACAGGTTTACAGTTCTACAAAGATAGAAATACCTAATATGGTGGAACTTACCGGAAATTATAAAACCGGGCCTGTCTTAGAAGGTAGTTTATCTCGCCCATTTCCGGGCATTATATTTAATATGCCTAACGCTTCAGATACTTGTATAACATTTGTGGATAAAAACCTAAATGAATCAAGCGTTTTTTACAGGTCAGGCAGAATCTCAAATTTGATACTAACAACCGAAAGCCAAGTTAGTAGAATTATTTACGCTGATAAGCCAGCTGGAAATATTATTGAAAACATCTTAGTGAATGGGCAAGATCAATGCCATGCTTGTCTTGAAACAACCGGAACAATATTTACACATATTACAAATAGCAGGTTTACAAGGTGCGACACATCTATACATATAAGTAACAACATCACTTCAACTAGTTTGTATCTAACTGGAAACTCTGTAACCAGGAACCACTACGGAGTTGTTATAGACCCTTATGCCAATGGTTCAGGAATACACATGGATAATATGTACACAGAATCATGTGATAGTTCCTATATTTATTCAGGCCCAGGAAACAGTGTGTACATAAATGGGTTTGAATCAGAAAGCGGAACCGGAGGAAGCGCCTTTAAAGTTGGGTTTGGAGAAAAAAATATATCCAAGTCGGCAAACAGTGTATTTTCTGTTAAAGACGCTAGGATAACTGGTGTTTTTGACTACGCCTTTTTGATGGACACCATCTCAGAGGTGAGCTGTTACAATTGTTACATTTCAACACAAACAGCAGACATTATAACAGAATTTAAAGGTACTTCCGAAACAAAATCATTAACCCTAATAGGAGGGCGAAGCGATAAATCGCCCTTTGACTCATCAAAAGAAACGTTTGGGTTAATTGACTCTTTAGATGCAAGTACGAACATAAGCATTTCAAATTATAACAAAATACAAGGCTCTTCCTCTAATCTTATCAATTATCAATCGAAATCAACACCTAAGCTTTTAAAAATAGACGATGGAGGTGAAATAGAAATAGAAGTGGAAGGACCCAACCCAGGAGTTTTGAAACTTGGAGATAGAACGTTTGCGGTTGATAATTCAATACCTATAAACCTCCAAATAGCTAACACCGAGGGTATAGGGTATGAAAAAATATATTATTCACTTATGGAAGCACAAAACGGTGGAAAAATAACGCCTAATTATTCACTAATTAGGTTTTCTAACTTGTCAGAAGATAATACAAACGATGATAACGCGGTTTATACCTCTGAAATTGATTTAAGGCACGGACCAAACAACTTAAATGTTGTCTCGGGGTATCAAACTTTGTCGCTTTTTCAAAACCAAACACATACAGGAAATGTGTCGGAACTAAACGGTTTTTATCTACCTAGATTTTCGACAATAAACGGAACGTACAATATAACCGATTTTTCAGGACTTAGAATAAAAGGGTTTAATCAAATATCATCTAACGTCAATATAACAAACAGTTATGGAATCAAAATAGACGATCAAAACCCTTTCAATGACCCGGACTTTAATAACGTTTTTGCAATCCACACAGGGACGGGTTTAGTCCGGTTTGGTGATAATTTACAATTATCTACCTATGGATCGGGAAATAAAAGTGCCACCGATTTAAGCAAAACAGGGTCAGGATATTTGTCAGAATACGCCACGGACGGCACCCTATTAGAAAGTGCCCTAACCGTTGCCGATTTTGACACCTTGCAAAGATTAACAGGCTGGGCCCAATACACTGATGATCAATATACGTCAGTCAGTCCATTGAATGTAGCAGCGGGCGACACGGTAACCCTATTCAACAACGCCGCAAGCACAATTACATCGGACCTTCCGATTGGCATTGATAGTCTTTGGAATAGAACAGACAGCACGATTATAGGGCAGTACGTAGGTGATGCCTACACAATCCGGATTGACTTTACAGCAGAAAGCAGCAGTAATGATGGTTATTTCGACCTGGGGGTAGACATTGGAGGCACTCAGAATATTATCTTTCAAAGGATATACGCTTTTCCGAAAGGCCAAGACACGCCGCACCGGTTTAGTTCAACCAACGCAATATATACCCTTGATACGTTCATTGCCAACGGTGGAAAAATCAAGATCATAGGAGGCGTAGGTACAACAGAAATTTACGACGTGAATTTCGTAATTACCCGTACGCACGCAAGTCCTGACTAATGTTTACGCTAGAATTTATCACAGGCTTCGCCGTAGGCTTCCTGGCCTGCCTGGCAATAATTGCCCTGATTTTTGAACTAGCCGAACGCGGCTATTAACCAACAATACAATGAATCCTAAACCTTTTTATACCTCTTCCAATTTTTGGACCTTCCTCGCCCTTGCCATTGGTGCCCTATTTGTAGGTTTCCCCGAAGATGCAGCAAAGGAAACCGTTTCCGCAATCTTCGCTATTTTTGCCGCCTTTCGGGGAGTGCGCGAATGGATTAAAAATAACCCCAAGTTTAAAGAAGTGGGGGAGATCAACAATTCCAATTTTTGGGCCTACTTAGCTACTGCCGTTACCGCTGCTTTTCCGTTGGTACCTATTGAAATCTTTGACAACTTGCAAGCCATTATTGCCGCCGCAATAGGGGGGAACTGGCAAGGCGTATTCACCGCGCTTTTCGCGCTGGCTACCATTTTGTATAATTTGCTAAGGAAGCCGAAGGAGTAAGTATAGGAACCCCAAAAAACAAAGGGCCCGCCGGTATTCCGGTAGGCCCTTTTTTTGTGCCCTACTTTTAGGGCAATTCACATACACACACAACACTAATTAAACCTGGAAAGGTTGAAATTTACGCCCGGGCAATCCGTCGCTTTAAAATCCTTATGGCCATACACCCGTAGCTTTTTGTTTGTGCCCAATTGGCTGTTTAGGTCCGACCTAATGAGTTTTACCAGGTAGTCAAGGGCCTGGTATTGTTTTTCGGCCGGTTCAGTACGGCTAAAATTGCCCACCAGGCAAATACCCAGGCTATTGGAGTTTTGTCCGGAACAGTGATAACTTACCGTTTCCCAATCCTGGGTTTGGAATATCCGCCCGGCCTGATCAATTATATAATGGTAGCCAATGCCCGGCCAGCCGTGATTGTCAACATGGTAGCTGGCGAAATCTTCCGGCCCGCCACCGGACGTCGCCGAGTGATGGACAATAATCCGTTCAATAATGGACAGGCCCCGCCGGGCATATTGTTTGCCGGGAGCGGTGGGCAATTTTCCACGCAAGTCGTTAACCATAAAGCCGGAATTTTGGGACCGGTAGACAATCCAGATCGCAAGGGCCGCCGCCGGTATGAGTGCTAAATAAATCATTATTTGTCCTTTTTAGGCATGACGGGAAGAAATGTAAACTCAAAACCGGGCCTTTCTTCCAGCTCGCCCCTTACCGCTTCCTGGGCCTCCGCATACGTGATAGAAGAAACAAACCAATAAATTTGCCCTGCACTGGTCCGGCCGAGGACCGCCCCGACCGTTTCAGGGGGGAAGGTGCCCGGACGGCGGGTAATGTTGTCGACCTGGTTGTTTAGGCGGTTGAGCATGGTACCGGCTTCGACTAGCTTAGAATCGAAAGCAGACAGTTTGGCCCGTAGATTTTCGGCCTCTTCTTTCCGCTCGTCTTGCTCATCTTTGAGCAGTTCTGCCGTGTGTTCGGCCGCCTCAAATAGTTTTTTGTGTTCGCGCTCTTGTTTTGCAATGCGCTTTTCGGCCAGGTCAAGGCGTTTAATAAGGTCCGCCATTTTGGGGGCCTTTTCGGTTGTCTGTTCCTCTAACTGTTCTTTGTCGTTTTGCATGTTGTGATATTTTTGGTTTGTTCAAAGATAGCGATTTTCCAGGCAATGCCATAAACGCAAAAGGCCCGCTTTTTGCGGGCCCTTTTTAACGTTCAACAATAATGCACCTGATTTTAGGGCTTGAATTAAAGCTATAACGGACGGTGAAAGGTAATCTTAACAGAGGATTGAAATCAACGCTTCTTTTTTAAATTGCGCTTTATCAATTCCAATTCCAACGTATAAGAGTGTTCAGGCCTATCTTTTAAAAGCCCTTGTTCCAGTTCTTTGGAAAGCTGTTTTTCCATTTGCCGTAATTGTGCCTTATCGGCTTGGTTGATAAAATTGCGTATGTGAGGAATTAACATCCTTCTTTTCTTTGCCATGATATTAAAGGTTTTGGTTTATCCAAAGATAGCGATTTTCCACGCAATGCCCAACCCCCCCCCCGGCCCACAACCCAGGCGGACCG
>Ga0208645_1002552_pt1 | contig 14402 bp, 6 predicted proteins | sample VirMetDEL_Sep_01_FD_184519 | JGI IMG/M metagenome (GOLD analysis project Ga0208645, IMG submission 184519) | Aqueous microbial communities from the Delaware River and Bay under freshwater to marine salinity gradient to study organic matter... | ecosystem: Environmental > Aquatic > Marine >... | reverse complement strand
CGGAGCTTTAACTGCTTTAGCTACCTTAACACCTTTATCATTAAATAAAAGCTTGTTACCTCTAGCCAACCAATTAGCTTTGTTTGCCTTTGCACGTTCAGATATTTCAGCCCACTCTTCTTTTGTAAAATAAAAACCTCTATCCTGCTTAGAACTATAATCAACTACTGTAGATCCATCTAAAGCTTCTATAGGAAAATACTTCCACAACTCAGTCTCTATTTGTTGTTGAACGTAAGCCCTATGTTTAGGATTGTTTGAATCTAAATTTTTAGCAGTTATTGTTTCACCTTCAAACTCTATTGTTACATTGTTAGCTTTAGCAAATTGCTCAGCGTTGTCTCTCATTATAACAATACCATTTTTACCGCTAACCTCAAACCTGTTTTGTCTTACCTTAGGTTTAGCTTCTGATTTAGCAAACTTAACTCCCGCTCTAGCTCTTTCAGGTTTACTAGGTATAAGATCTTCAACCATACGGTTTCTAATACTAGTGTTAAATAACCCTCGTATAGTTTGACCTACTCTGTCTCTGTAAATAGGTTTAACAGGTTTTTCTCTAATAAGATCTAAGTAATCTTTTAATGTACCTGTTAGTTCGCCATCTGTATATAGAGCATTCATCACGTTGTTAGGTATAAACGTAGCTTTACCAAAATCATCTTTAGTTCTTGGTAGTCTAGCAAAATCACTAGTAGCATTGTCTATTAAGTATTGCTTTATACGTGTTAAACCTTCAGCGTCTTTCTTAGAGTAGTTTCTTTTCTTGTCGTATATAGTTTCCGGGTTCACACCAAACATATTACCATATATTTCTGCAACAGCAACAGGCACGTTTTTAGTTTGACCAAACCTCGTAACGTCTTGACCTTCAAACGCTTTGTTAGTAGCGTCTGATATTTGTTTTTCAGCTTCAGCTTTATTTTCTACACCTAAGTTAGTTAATACTGTGTCACTAAACCTAGTTGTTTCAGTAGGTTTTCTTGGGCCTTTGGGTTGTTCAGTAACTTCAACATCTGTTTCTTCAGCTACAACACCTCTAGCTTCTGTAACATCTTCTGTAAACTCTTCACCTAAAACTCTATTAGAAGCTTCAATAGCTCTAGCTGGTAAAAACTTATTTATATAAGCTGCTAGCGGTACACCTGACTCAGGATCATACTCGCTAATTAAATCTATTATACCACGCTGCCCTGTTTCTATTTCGTCAGTAAGCAATTGTCTATCAAACCCTGGCGCTTCAGACCTGCGCTCAACTAGTTTGCTAGTAATAGGTTTAAACTGTTCTATAATTTCAAATGCTCCAGCTGGACCTTGTTGTTCATATATTTCTTGAACACGCTGTGAAGCCTCTTCAGATCTAGACTCTTTAATTATCTGTTCGTCGGTTTGCTTCTTTGCATCTTCTACCAAAGCACCTTTAACTCCTTCTTTTGCAATTGCTAGTTGAGCTTTACCAATGTTACCTTTTGCTATAGTTCTATTATAATCTTTAATAAAATTATATACATCGCGACCATTGTTAAACTTAGTTTTAAAACCTAATGACTGCATTGTTCTACGTATCTGATCACCTATCCTAGTAAAAATATTTTCTTTAAACTTAACATCACCAGTAGCTAAAGCATCAGAAAACAAAGTTAAAACCTCCTCCATCTGTATACTTTCTGGATCAGTAGAGTATTGTTGTAGTCTTTGTTTGAATTTACTACTTTTAATTTGATCAGGATCTATTTTTTGTAGTTCGTCTAATAAAGACTTACCTAAATTAATAGCTGTTTCAGGACTGTCTTTGACAGTATTAAATAATATAACATGGCCAAACTCATGAGCGCCTATGTTAACAGCTTTTTCTTTACCAGCTATTTCTTTATTTATGACAACAGTTTGTTCACCTGTGCTCGGGTTTTGTACAACAAACCCTTGCTGTTGTGAGGCTTTTAGATCTGCTTCAGGATCTTGTTCTTGAATAAATTTTTTAACCTGTTCGGTAGTTTCAAACTCTTTAACCGCTACACCATCTAAATTTTCTGCAGCTTTTGTTATAGCGTCAATACCTCTCTGCATTCTTCTTTCAGCCGCTTCGTTAAACAACACAGAGTTTTCGTTTCTTATTTGTTTAAACTTTTCATTAGCTAACTTCTTTACAGACTCTATTTCTTTTGGATCTTGTATTTGCTGTCTTAGTTTAGATAACTGATTTTGGTTCGCTGCATAAACTTTTAATTCAGCTGGTGTCATATTATAAAGAGCTGCATTGCTTTCCTCTCTGATGTCTTGCATCTTTCGAGTCTCATTAGCTAAAGCTTCATCTATAATTCTAACACCTTCAGGACTATTAGCTTTGTCTCTGTCATTAAATAACTTGGACATGTTATTTGCAATAGCCACCATTTCGTTTTTACTTTCAGCTGGCATTAAAATAGTCTGAGCTCTATCAACTATAGCCTCATCACTGTTAGCTAAAGAACCAGCTAGCGTAGTACCACTACCCATAATACTACCTACGATACCTTCATCTATAATATTATAAGCTTCTTTAGCCCAATTAATATCTCTACCTAACGTTAATTCGTCAAATAGTAATGTTGTTACTTTTGTAGCAGATTCAGATCCACCTTCTTTTATTGTATTTAAACCTAAATTTTTAACAAGAGAACCAGCACCGCCTTGTATTAAATCTCTAGCAGCTTGTTCATTGCCACTATCTTTTAATATTTTAGCTTTACGAAGTATACCTCTTGTAACTAATTCAAACGACGACTCTATAAGCCCAGTACCTGTAGCGTTAGCTAGCAATACGCCTGTAGACTTTTGCGGATCAGCTTCAAACTCTTCTTGAAATTTACCACCAGCTACGCTACCAGCTAGCATAGCTAAACCTCCATAGCCAGTCGCGGCTGCTACAATAGATGGTAAAGATTCTAAAGCTGCGCCAACAGCTCTTTCTCCAGCAAGTAAATAATTACCTTTTTCTATTTCTTCTGTTATAGTTATATCTTCGTACTCTCTAATAGATGGTTCAAGCTTAGCTATAAAATCTTGATATTTAGATGAAGGGCCTAATCCAGGTCCAATTGGAGAAGTCATACCGCCTGACTTTATTAAAGCCATTATAGATTCTTTTTCTTCAACTGTACCTTTGTAGTCAGGGTCAAAAACATCTAAAGCAGTTTCAAGTAAAGAATACTTTATGGTTTCTTCAAGTTGACTAAGTCCTTTAGCAAACCCAGCAAAACCCCTAACGGTTTGAGCACCATAGCTTTTTAATAAGCTAGGTTTATTTTTTTCGTCCAAAATATCTTGAGCCTTCTGATCTATTTCTTCCGGTGATATTGTATACTCTAAAACATCATTAGCTTTATATTCACTTTCAATTTGTTTTCTCGCTAATTCTTGTAGTCTTATTTTTTTATCGTTTGCTACGGTATCTAATGTGTCATCGTATATTTCAAGATCTTCTATTTCATCTAGTATAAGATCCTGCTCTTGCTTGACTTCTCTTTTTTCTAGCTCTCTTTTTCTTTGCTCACCTCTTACACTACGCTTTGGTTGTGATTCCGAAGAAATATCTACCGATTCTAACTCCATACTCTCGGGTGCTTGCCCGGTTGTCGGTGTTACAGTTGCACCCGTTTCCGCAACACCGTTTGTCTTTCCCGGCTCAATAGTTTTTAAGCCAGCTTTTTTAATATATTCATCTAAAGAAAGATTTGAGTTTGCAGCAGCCTGCTCAACATCTTGTAAAGAATATTCTTTTCCGTTTAATTCAAACATAATTATTAATTAAATATTGGTAGATCATTTGGTATTGGACCTGGATCTGAAAGTTGACTTAACAAACTATTTAGTTGAGAGTCATTTGATATTTCTATTGGTGTTTCAATAGTTTCTTTACCTCCTCTAGCTGTAACAAAAGTTACCATTTTCTTTGGAGTAGGGCCAGCTATCTGCTCAAGTTCAACATCTACAATTCTTGCGTTATCAAAATCTTTTTCTTTAAAATATTCTACAAAAGATTCTTTATTAAAATCTAAATTTTTAATTTGTTTAAATCTTTTTTGTTTTCTAACTTTTCTAGCTGTTTCTTTTTTCTCTGTAACTGTTGGTTCTTCGGGAGCTTTTATAAAACCAACTTGATGCTGCTGCTGCACGTAGTTATTTAAACCATAATCTACATATGCTTCAATAAACTTTTCTTCTTCTTCTTTATTTAATAGTTTGCCATATTCAAACTGATTGTCTATAGCTAATATATTATTGTAAAAAGATATTTTGTCTGTATTACTGAGCGAAGCAGCATCTGCTCTTAACGTTTGGCCTATTGGTTCACCTTTTAACATCTCAGTATTAATTTGTTTAAACTGTATCGTGTTTCCTTTGTCATCTACTCTTGTTTGCACAGGTTGATTTTCGTAATACTTAGGATTTAAAATTTGTTTCTGAGGATCGTTTGGATCAGGAACCATAGCAAGCTTAGCCGCTTCTGTATAGCTTTTTGTTTCGTCAGGTATAGAGTTAAACAAGCCGCCGCTTTCAGGGCCAGCTAAATAGTTTTGTATTTGAGTGTAAGTATACTGTCTATTGCCTAGTGTATAAGCAGGTACTAATTTACCGTTTTCTTCAATAACGTTAAAAGACCTAGCACCTTTTAATTGATCAGCCATTATTAACAATGCTTCTAAATCAGTAGTGCCATCTTCCATTTCTCCCGTTAAAAGGTTTGGTACTTTTGTAGTTGATATATTACCATTTTCGTCTCTAATCTGCATGCTAGCTAAATCTAGCCCACCCATTTGACCTCTTTTGTCTGCTTTTTCTATAAGATCCTCTGTCATTTCAATTAACCCAGCTAAACCATCTTTAGCCATAACAGGTAACTGCTCTATTTCAGCCATACGCCTTCTAGCGGCTACAGGGTTTTCACTTTTTCCAGTATCTACAGCTATATTTAAATCACTATATTGATTTATGTAGTATTCAAAACCTTCTCCAAAATCAAAAGAAGGATTTCCAGCTGTAACATTTCCAAACCTACCTAATATTTGTTCTTCCTTTTTCTCTGCGTTAGTAATTATATCGTTGTTACGCTTAGCTACCTCTGCGTTTTGCTTTATAATATCTTTAGCAAGATCATCGCCAGTTTTAACTACACTCTTAATAAGATTTCTATAGTGCTGCCCACTTTGTGTGTCGATAAACTGTTTTGGGTTTCTATAACTCATAATGCTTTATTATTTTATCCATCAAGGAGTTGGTGGAGCTGGCTTATCAAAAACGCCTCCTTTAGCCATGGTAGATACACCACTAGTAACACCTCCAATAGCAGCTGTTATAGCTCCTGTCACGTCTGCCTGCGCTTGAGCCTCTCTAGCTTCAGCTCCTGATAATTGTGTAGCAACTCTATCCATTTGAGCTGTTTCTCTTTGTTCTCTAGCTCCAAATTCAAATGTTCTACCTGATACATTAGCTTGCTGCAAGCGTTGAGCTTCAGACACTCTAGCTTGACTTTGCGCTAATTCACCTTGAGCTCTTAATTTTTCGTTTTGAGCTTCTTGTTGTTCAATACTAGCTGAAACACCTTTTTTACTTTGCAAAGCAGCCTGAGCTAAAGCAGTTGCACCACCAGCGCCAGCACCTGTAGCTATTAAAGTGTCTAACGTGTTAGCTAAAGCAATGTCAGCTTGTTCAGCTTGAAACTCTGCAGCCTGTGTAGCAACACCAAGATTTTCATACGGATTTGTAATCATAGTAGAAAGATCTTCTACTTGATCGTAAGGATTTATAATCGCTTGCCTGTTCTGCTCTAAATTATTTAATTTTCTTTCTAATTTTCTTTTTTGTCTAGCAGCTTCTCTTTCTCTTCTCTTAGCAGACGAAGCTCCAAATATACCACTAATAACACTACCACCTGCTTGAACTAAACCGGCTGCCACAAGAGGGGCGATGCCATATGTTAAATTATAATCTGGATTACCGAAAAATAATATTTGTAACTGTTCTAATATTTGTTCCATAATTTTAATATGATGATTCTACATAGTCGGATGAGACCGCAAATAATTCTTTTATACCGCCTATATCTGTTCCTGATAAAGCCTGATTTGTGCTACCATCTATGATCATGTCTGTAGAAATTTGCACTGTTGCAAAAAATCCTTTTATACCTGTCATTTCACCTCCAAATCTAACCTCATTAGGCGTTGCTGTACTACTATTAACTAATTTAGCGAAGTACTTGTTTTCTTTTCTATCAAAACCAGCGTGAAACCTATCATAAGGTGGATTACTAGTACCAAGAATAGAATAATAATTAGGTCTTGAAACTTCAAAAGTAAAGTTTAAATCTGTATCTTTTATAGCGCTAACATTTTGATTTGCCGTAACAACTTGTGTTAAGCTATCATAAGAAGAGACTGTTGTTCCGTCTGGTATACCTGGCCCGATAATAGGGGAACCTGTAACTATTTGACCAAACACATTTTTAAGTTCTATAATGTTAGTCTGACTGTTTCTTTTACATATAGCGCTAGATTCAATAACTATATATTCACCTTCAAAATAACTAGCTATAGACGATGTGGTATCATTGCTACTTGTATACAATACATTACCTGTATTGTTTGCATCAAACTCATTGTCAGTAGGATCTGAAATAAAAGAGTTTATTTTCCAACCACTGCTACCCTCGTAATTAACTGTTTTAAAGTTTTTAACTAAACTTACGTTAGGATTAAATACAAAGGTTATAGTTGAGTTGTTATCTTTTTCATAAAATCTACCTCTATTTACAGGTGTATTGTTTGAGTCTACAAGACTATAATGCTGGTATAATTTATTATTTTTTAATGTATAATAAGAGTTTCGCAGACTAAACATTTTATCAGGATCATACGAATAAAAACTAGTCCAACCTAACACTGATTCATCAAAAGATAATGTTTTAAAAGTATCTATGCTAGATTCTACATTTTGTCTAGTAGAAACAACATACTGCTTACTATGCATGTCCCAGCCACCTATAATTCTTCCTGGCCCTACTGATGCGTCTATAGAATTAAATTCATCTCTAAAGTAATCACGCATACCATAATTAGATATCTCTGTTATACCATCTCTTGATAACCTTAAAACTACATTTCTTCTTTTGTCTGTAAAGTATTTTCTATAACCGTATACAGCAAAACTTTCTGGGTTTTGGCTTATACCGTATTCACCAGCATAAGGTACAATTTGACCTATAACTAAATTAAGTTGGCTGACAGGAACACCACCGCCTTCTGCTGTATATATTGCATCTTTATCTATTAAAGCTCTATTAACTTTATTTTCTTGGAATATAATTAAGTTTGTATCTTCAGCGTATAACTTTTGTATAGTTCCTTTGGCTGGGTCAACAGCTTTAGTTATATCTTCACCAACTGGAAATTCATTGGTACTGTTGACTCCTGTTCTGGAGTTGAATATACCAGAATAAATAAGAGAATTACCTCTAACATAACCAGCAGGATCTGGCTCAACAGCATAAGCTTTAACTCCATAATCTACATTAGTATTGTTAAAACCGCCTCGTATTCTAGCTTCTTCAATAGCCCAGGAAGCTGCAGCATTGTAATTAGATGGTGAACTTCCTTGAGGATCTATTTGACTGTAACCACCAATAGATGAAGGTATACCTCTAGAGCCATCGTATGATGGAACATTCGCAGGCATACCGTTTATTTTCTTCAAAAGAAATGAGTTAAAAAACTTAACTTCTATTACTGCACCCATTTATAATCACTTATTTATTAACGTTATTACACTTTATACTTTTTCAAAACTATAGCCACTAGAGTTAATAGTTGTTGATCCTCCTATTTGATTATTGTTATTACCAAAAGCGCTAGGTGAACAAACGCCCCAAACGTTCAATAGAGCTATACTTTCATTTGCACTCACTGACCAAATTCTTGGGGTTGGTCCGCAATTTAGAAACCCAAACTCGAACTTTGAAGCGTTAGTATCATCTATAGCTATTACACCATTGTTAGCTGTATTAGTTAAAGACGTCCAGTTTCCGTCGTAAACATAAAATAAACTTAAAGCAGGATTACTACTTTGGGGAGTTTCTATAACAACTACAGGGGTAGTAACAGATGTTTGATTTTTCTTTATCATTGTTACTTGTTTAATGGACTTAATAACCTGCCCAAATGTAACGTTAAATTCATATGTTTTAAAAGCACCTCCACCATCAGTTACTATAACGGTGCCATCATAGCCAGTTGTTGTGTTTATTGGTATATTAGGATCGTTTAACACATAAAAAGAAGCGTAGTTAGCAGTGTTACCTACAGTTTGAGTTTGGATAGTAAAATAATTTTGACTTGTAACATCTATAGTTCCAACAAAAACACTTTGTACTGTACATGTTAGTTCTTTCCAAACATTTACTGGAGTTTGAAAAGGAGAAACCCCAGGATTACTTCCGTTTTGAGCTAATATTCTTTTTATAGATTGAGCTGGTTCAAAAACATTAGCTGGTCTAACTCTTTTAAAATTACCTAAATTTTCTTGAGCAGGTAAAGGTGTTACATTACCAAAGAAATCTTGTTGAAATAAATCAACAGGTAGATTTGATACATTAGCTTGTTTAACTATTGTTGTTGTAGATTCAACAGCATCAGGGTTAGTTGTATCTAATAACGTTACATTGAATGTAAATGTAAAGCTTCTTACGTTAGCATCTTGACCGTAATATATATCATCTATAAATTGTTGCTTTACAGTTATATCGTAAGTCTGCTCTGTAGGCTGAATGTTTTCTACAAAATTAAAATACAAAGACTTTACATCTGCACTGTTACCATTTACAGCTGAAACCAACTGTACATCAATGTCATAATCTTGAGGATCATATTCTATTCCAAAATTATTTACAATTTCAAATGGAGTAGATATAACACTGTCTCCAGCTGTCATTCTTTCGTCAAATGGAGTTGTGTCAAAACCGGATAACAACGCAACCGAAGAAGTTGAAGAGTTTTCTATAAAAAAGTTTAAGTCTGATATTAAACCAGCAGAAGATGTTTCCCAATATATATCTAAATTAGAAATAGTTGGAGTTGTTTCAAATACTGCAAGATTTTCTACAGAATCATAAAATACATCAAAAAAAGCTAAAACTGTATTATCTAATAAAATACCTTGTGCTTTACTTAAAGTTAATTCGCCAGTTGCTCTATCAAAAGATTTAACATACGTACCATCTTCTATAGTGTTTCCCGTTGGCGCGTTTGGCGATGTAACTAACTGACCTGCTTCAGGAGAAAACCCAGCTCCTGTTATCTGAATTTCAAAAACGATGTCACCATCTGCTGTTCCTCCAGGCTCATTTAGACTTGCGTTGCCAGCTAATGTTTGTGTAGAGTTATTGTTTACTCCAAACTGTAGGTTAGAAGCTTGAGACGTAACAAACTCACCTATAAAAGGATTTGAGTCTGACTTATAAAAACCGTAAAATGGATTTCTGTTATCCGTAATAGGAACTATATTGCCTACTTGATTTTCATACTCTTGAACATCAAATAAATCATAAAGATCTTCAATAGCATTAGTAGTAAAAGATTGTCGTTCTGGATAGTATTGTTCATTTCCAGTATTACTATATTCGTTTTCAGTATTCATAACTCTACCAAACAACACAACCGAACTTCTAAAAGTTTTGTCTTGAGGTCCAACCGCGCTTAAATCTCTTGGTATTTTATTTATATTATCGTTTATTAAAGTTATAAAAGATGTGTTTTGATTTTTAATAGGTAATATAGAATTAGTTTCGTAATTATATGGTAAACCTTTTGTTGCGCCAGCGGTATAAACATTGTAGTACTCTTGTTCGTTTTGTTTTACTACTATCTTGTAGCTATACCAGCCAAGTGGATTATAATCATCAGAGTTCTCGTCACCATTGTAAATACCAGGCCAAAATTGATTATTAGCAATCGGAGCGCTAATTATACTATTAAAAGAAACTCTAAGAGAGTTACCTGGCCAAGGTATTATTCCAGCACTTAAATTGTCAGGATCAGGATACGGGGCATAAACAGTATCACCTGAATATGATGTATCAGCTACAGTTATAACATCTTTATTATTAGACAATATAACACTCGATTGTCTTCCAAATCTATCTGATAAAACAACTCCTACTTGATATGTTCTGTTTGTTTTTAAAGTACTATTAGGATATTCTACTATACTAGTTGTTTTTAAATCACTAGCAGCTGTATTAAAACTTAATGTAGTTCCAGACGTTACATTTGGTTGATCTTCACTTAACGTAAGAAGAGTGGCTACATAATCTACAACTAAAGTGTTGGCTGCTACATTTGCACCTGTAACTTGTTGACCTATTAAAGGAGTAAAATTATTTGGAATAGGTTGGACAAGGTTTACTGTATTATTGGTAAACGCTCCATTAGTAACAGCCGTGCCTGAATTTAAATTAAAAGGTTGTTTTTCACCAACAGCGACATAATAATCTATAGAGTCAGGAGGAGTGTGTTTATTTTGATAATTACCATAAACAATTCTGTTGCCTATAATTTCTTGAGACAAAGCCTTAACTGGAGTTTTATCATAAACCCTTATTAATTCATTTTCAGGTAAAGTCTTGAAAGGTTTTTTGTTTATGTAATTATATGTGAATATATTAGAATTACCAGCAGAAGAAACTATTTCTGTTATAGGTATAGTTTCTACAACTTGAACAGCTAAGCTATCTGACGTTTTATATAATATATCTATTTCTTTTACTTTATATTCACTTTCTAATAAATTTCCTGTTGTTGGAAGATTTATATTTAATTGTAACTCGTTGACTTTGTTTTCCATAAAATCAACTATAGTAGAATCAAACGCGCTTTGTTGATCACCAAGTTCTAGTTCTGTATTTAAAAAATAACCATCTTGCTTTGGTATAAAACAAGGTTGAGTAAACGGAGCAAATATAGAGTACTCATTATCATCATATCTAAAACGATATGTAAATCTTGCAAACTTATCTTCTAAAAATCTAGAATCACCAGCGTAGCTGTCATTGTAATAGTGATTAAAATTAAAAACTAATTGATCATCAACGTCTACAGTTATAGAATTATCTAAAGTAACAGTACCACTTGCATAGCTATCAACTTTAGCTCCAGTATCTACTATTGGACCTCTTAACTTACCACCACTAAAATTAATAACACCTACAGTCATGCCTGTTTGCGGAACATTATCGCTTGTTGTTTGGGTTCTTTGGTAAAAAGGTATATTGATGTTAGATATATCTATACTTGTAGAACTAGCTGCTGCTACTGCTACAGTAGCTGTTCCTCCGTTTGGTAAAAATTTACTAACAACATCTCTCATTGAGCTATCATATTCTCCTTGAGCAGCTGTTAAAAGAGGATTAGCTGCTACTCTATCTGCTGTTATTTCTTGATATAAATCTATAGGCTGCCAAGGGCTGTACTTAGATACAGATATTTGATCTTCATTGGAATAATAACCTGAAGAAGAAGTAGCTTTATCTATATTAATTTTTCTAGGTTGATTAAAGTTGTCTGTAAAAAATAATAAATTTTCTATTAAGTTTACACCGTATATAGGAAAGTTTTTAGAAAAATTTAAAAATGGTCCTTCAACTAATTTAGTAGCGGTAGTAGTAGCTACATCATATTGATATATAAAGTGATTAGAACCATCTCCACTTTTTACATAAGGATCAGCACTGCTAGAACTTCTAGTTCCATCTGTTAAAAACACATATATACAATTATTGCGCTCATCAACAGTATAACCTATAGCTGTTAAGTTATCAGCGTAAGATTCTCCGTCTTCAAAAATACCACTTGGCACTATAGAATTACCAAGTATATTTTCAAGAGCACCAACATCATCACCTTCAGACCTACTAATCTGAGCATTGAAAGCTTCACGATATTCACCACTTGGAACCAACCTAGCATCTAGGTCACGATTCATTTTGGATTTAATGAAAGCGTTTTTAACTTCAGCCATTTAATTTTAGTGTTTTATCCATTTAGATTTTCCACGCATAACCTGTATAATTTGATCTAATTTAATGTTAGACAAACGTATCTTCGCATTTCTTAGTTGAGCACTAGCTTCTCTTTTAAGTCTTTGTATTAAATATTCTGGTTGATTAATCCTGCTGGCTAATATAGCGTGCTTTATATAAGCGTAGAGAGCTTCTTCAGCCATCTTAGGTATTCTAGTATCTAAATCAGTAGAAAGTCCATCAGAAATGTATTCTACAACTACAAGTTTATCTACCAAATTTGCTGAAAATGAAAATTTATTTTCTCTTTCGTTTATCGTATAATAACCACTTGAGTTTGCAAATTGAGGATCTAATCCATAGAATTGTCCATAACCAAACTCTGGCCAACCATAGTAATATTCGTAACCTAATATAGTATCATCTACAAAGCTAGGATTAGTTGATTCTTTTAATACGTTGTTCTTCCAACGATCTTCTGTTACAGACGTAGTTTCTATGTTATCATTAAATTCATCTTGAACAGGAACCCCTTTTGCATCATCTAAAAATACATCCGTTGGGTTTGTTGTTAACATGTTACCAGGCATAATAACTCTTTTTACACCTGAATTATCTATCCAGTAAAAACTAACGTAATTAACATAATCTTGAGGTATAGGTATACTAAGGTTATTAGGCACAGTAACCTCTAGCTTGTTTACACTTTTTAACGTGTCATAACTAAACTCTTGTAAACCTCTTTTAGCGTGAAAAATAACGTCTGTTCTTTTTACGTTTTGTATAAGTTTACCTGTGCCTACATAGGCAACTAAAAAGTTTTCTATAACTTCATCAAGTTTAGTATAAGCATATGACCCCCAGTTTTCTTCTACAACATTTCCAAAAGCTTTGTCAGCTGCAGTGTTACCATAATTACCACCATCTAACTTTTTAAGTTGTACAACAATATATAATCCATTTGCTGGAGTGTTATTAACAAAATTCAAAACATTTTTTGTACCTTTACCGTCCGCAATAGAATCTACACTATAACCAGACGTTATTTCAGACCAGCTACCTGGAGTACCAGTTGTGCTAGAATAAATTTTAAAGTTATTTAAAGGGTAATTAGGATCACTTGGACTTGCCGCATACCAAACCAAATCAGTGTTAAAAGTACATTGAAACTTAAATGTTGTACCATCTCCCCTAAAGCCTTGAGCGCCTTCGTAATATTGTCGATTGTTTTCTGTTATTAAACCCATTTATTAACTTTTTGAATTTACTTCTTCTGCTTGAACACCTTGAGCAGCGGCTTGCACGATTTGAGGATCTTTTATAACCACACCAGCATAAGCTAATATTCTTAATACAACCTCTGTTTGTTCTGTAGAATCTAACTCAAATTGAATAGAGTTAGATTGATCATAAACGTAATTTCCTAATGTTTGATTTACATTAAAACCCCATTGAACATTACTTGGTTTTCTTATATAACTAACTTTAAATTGCGTGTTAGCTGAAAAATCTCTTGCTTTAGCATAAACTGTTTTAGGGTATACGTAAATATGCGGTTGCCCCGTTACTAGACCATTTACGCCAAGTGTTGATTGCTCGTATAAATATACAGGGTATTTGTCTGAGGGTTTTGTGTATTTAGATAAGTTTAAGTGTAATAACTCATCTCTTTCTACTCTTTGAAGTTCTTTGGTGCTATTAAATATAACACTACCTATTCTATGCACATCGTTAGGTGGTAAAAAATAATCTTCATCGTTAACCGAATCTACACTAATAACAGCATCTGTACCACCTCCTGGTGATGTAATAGTTACGGGTGCACCAGTAGTATAATCTTTACCTCCAGAATCAGGAAAATTTTGAGTAATATTAGTTATAGCGCCAGTAACAGGATCAACGCTATTAACAGTAAATCTAGAAGAAGTATTAGATCCTTGTATACCAGTGTAATTACCTGGAGTGAATAAAGTTCCAAAATTATCTACAGTAAAACTAACTATAGCTCCTTCGTAAACTATACTAGTGCTTCCTATAGTTTTAAATATAGATATTAAGTTATCTATATTTTTTTGACGATTAGCATACGTATTATCTGTTTGAGGTACACGTAGCTGTTGATTTAGATCTTCAAAATAATTTTCAAAAATATCTAGTTGAACCTGTGTTGCTAACTTATTAAACTCATCTGGCGTTATATAACCACGTTGTTCTTTGTTTAATATAGACAACACTGTAGTGTAAACAGTATTTACGTTTATTGCCATTTATATTTTTTTTAAGTATAAGGGCCCGAGTGAACGAGCCCTATACTATTATCACTTGTTTATAATCTTTTTTCTATAGATTTATA
>Ga0208645_1002545_pt1 | contig 14421 bp, 16 predicted proteins | sample VirMetDEL_Sep_01_FD_184519 | JGI IMG/M metagenome (GOLD analysis project Ga0208645, IMG submission 184519) | Aqueous microbial communities from the Delaware River and Bay under freshwater to marine salinity gradient to study organic matter... | ecosystem: Environmental > Aquatic > Marine >... | reverse complement strand
AACTCCATTATAGAAAAAAATATTTGGACTAAAAAAATTCTCTGGTAGAATATCAGATTTACCTTACACACCCTACACACCTTACACTTTTGAGATAAAGAGTAGAGAATAGAGTGAGGAATCCAAGAAATCTTGAGTGTAGGGTCCAAAATCCACCCTACACTGACCCTACACTGACTCAAATGACCCTACACTTTCGTATCCACCCTTGCTTAAGTATATTGTCCAAGATAATTACCAGCATCCATTGTATATCCATCTCCAGTTGCGTTCTGATTGATACTACCAGCATTAACTGGTGCTTGTATAGGGTTATAGTTGATAATGAGTTGTTGTAGTTGAGGAAGTCTTTGAATGACTTGTTTATTAACCTCTCCCATCAGTTGTTGAGATGCAACTAATTCTTCATTCGCACCTACACCACGAGCCAACTGAAGTTCTTGTAAAGCGAAAGAAAGAGTATCGTCATAAATGTCATACACCATTTTAATAAGGTCATCTAATCTATCCACTTGTTCTTGATTCAAATAGTTGAATCTTGGAGCAATATCTTTAATGTATTCTTTGAGTGTATTACCCAGTTTGAGAAGTTGTCCCATTTGTCCTCTAAATGAGCCGACACCAGTGATGGTACGAACCACAGAGCGTTGGTTCTGTTCCAGAGCGTGTTGAATGTGGTCTCCTATTTCTTCCCCAGTGGGAAAAAGTCTTTGTCTTCCTCTTTGTGGTCTTTCAGGAGTAGGTGGTAGAGGAGCACGATGAATCCTGTTGGCTTCTTCAGATTGTGTTCCAATAGCGAATAAATAAGTGTGTGATTCTTGAAGAAGAGCGTAAATCAGGTACAACATTTTTTCTAAAGAAAGGAACAAATCATCGGCTTGTGCATCTTGTCCTTGATAAGTAAGAAGTTGAGTATTCGTATATTTTTCCCCCAGTAGTTTATTGATACGCCTTTTAATACGATTGTCGTATTCCAATTCACTTGTTTGATAAGCAGGTAGCATATTTTATATATTAAGCATACATAAAATAATTGTCAAATATTTTTTAGTGCTAAAGTCTCTAAACAATTAAATGAAACGACCCAAAGGGGAATGCTTGGGGTCTCCACCCATTCGTCCTCCATACAATCCTTCTTCTTTTACGATTCTGGATGCTTGTGGAAGACTACAGCCTCGTTCAGCCATAACCTGTTTTACAATCGCCGCACGTTCAGACCTTGCACCGCCTGATAGGGAACCTCCTCGTCTGCTCTTATACATACGTTTAATATCAGAGCCTAAATCTTCAATATCGTCAATTGCTTGGCGAACTTTATCACCCCTTCCCTCTCCAGCAAGATAATTCACCAACATTTGTTCTCCTACATCAGTACCAACTTTGAGTGCTGATTTTCCAACCTCTTTACCGATTGATTTTCCAATTTTTCCCATCTTAATCTTTCCTCCAGATGGTTCCGCCGAAGATGAACCAGATAAGGCTTCTTTAATCATTTTCTTTGCGTGTTCTTTCACAATAGGAGTGGCTGTCTTAACAACGTGGTCAGCGATTTTCTTGGTAATGGGGTGGGAAGCAATCTTTTTAAGACTCATTTTACGCCCACCAGACATTTCTTGTTGTTCGTCCTGTGTCAAACCTGCTACAAGACTTTCAATACCTTTCTTAAGTGCTTTCTCTCCTTGTTTTTGCACAATAGGAGTGGCTTTCTTGACAATCGTCTTGGTAATAGGATGGGACGCAACTTTCTTAAGTGCTTTTCCGACGTGCATTTTACCACCTGCTGGGGGTCTTCCTCTTCTTCGTCCAGCCGCCGCCATCACTCCAACCTCTGCCCCTTCCAAAAGAGCATCATCAACGGCAGGGTTTGTAAGAGCATTTACCAAATATTGAGTAGCAACGGCTTCTGCTGGTTTTTGTAGGGCTTTACCTACTTTCTTAAATGCTTTTCCAATTCCTTTCTTTCCGCCAATTTGTCTTGGTTGTCCAACTTCAATCGGTCCGCCAGAAATGTGGTATGGTCCCTGTCCTCGCATACCTCCAACAGGGTTTCTCATTGACAATTCAGGATGTAAATAGTCAGTGTAAGGATTAGACCCTCTTTGAATGTATCGTCCGTCTTGTAAAGCAGTTGCGGATTGAAATCCAGAATTTGAAACTTGGGTATGGGGCATACCCTGTAAGTTTTCGTAGTCGTATCCAGTGTGTGCATCAGATTTACCTTTTTGTCCTCTCGGCATATTCTATATATATTCAATATATAAAATAATTTCTTAAAGGACTTTATTTAAAATAGCGAACTTACCAGTAATTTTCTTACCTATTTTTTTATCAGCCACCAATTTCTTTGCAACAGATTTTACCTTTTTTGCTAAACCTTTCTTTTCGGCACCACCACACAAAATACCCATTTCGCAACCTTTTGGGGATTCGCCTCGTTGAATGAAATGAAGTTTTTTCCCACCACTAACCGATTTGGGCGTATAAGTGGCTGGGTCGCTCCCTAAAGGTTTCATACCGCCTTTTGGTCTTCCTCTTTTTTTTGGTAAAGCCTCGTGTATTTGACCTAAAGTTTGTTCGCCTTTCATAACAAGAGTTTTACCCAATTTTGCAATTTTGGGAGTACGATGGGAAACTGGTCTGGGATTCTCCCCACGTTTTCCAACCATAAAAGTATTTTGACCAGCACCTCGTTCTCGTTCTTCTTGTACATACTTGAGAGTGTGTTGAATAGGAGTGGTTGAATCAATAAAACGACCCCCACCAGATACTGGGGGAGTCATACGAACCTTACCTGTATATTGTCCATCTGGACGTGGTTGTAAAGTGGCTGGTCCGCCCATTGCGGATTCCAATTTTGACATTCCATATTGACTAAACACATCTTTAATTTCTGGGTAATGTATAGCGGTTGCACCTAACATACCTTCTCTTCCAGATGCGTATCTATCACGCCTAATATCACCTTGTCCTAAACCGATTTCTCCGAAATTCCTTTGTTTTACGTAATAAACATCAGGCTGTGGATTTGACTCAACATAAGGACTGGGATAGCCTCTTTGTACGTCTTCAAAATCTGCTAAAGTTAATGCGATTCCTCTGTTTTCAGGAGTATCCAAGTTGTTGTTATAATTATGGAACATTATATATATTACTTATATATAATTTTCGTATGCGGCGGAATGTAATTCTAAAAAAAAGATTTTATTGGGCGTATCAGATAATTTGAATACTGGAAATGATGAGAATCGGATTCCACACATTAAAGTGAGAAAAAAATTTAATTCCTAAAATTAGATATATTTGCGAACACCTCCAGAGTGGGCAGATTGTCCTCCTGATGAAGAGCCAGTTCTACCTGCTCTCATACGTCCAATTTTTCCCATTAACATTTTTCTCAAGGCACCAAAGTTGCCTAATTTACCACCAACCATTCTGGTGTATTCTGGAACCTCAAGGGCTGGAACTTCGTCTTCAGTGGCTGTGGAAACAACCATCTCTTTCGTAAGGATACCAGTATAAATAGCACTGGAACCTGCGGCATTAACCATAATTCCGCTATTTACACAGCAAATGCAAATTTCTGGAGTGATTGCAGTGGCGTAAGGATTCGTGCAAGTAATTTGAATCTGGAATTGAAATTGTCCAATAGAACCGCTTGATAGCATCGCTGGTAGGCTCAACGACATTGCTGGGGAAAGAACAAGAAGAGAACCTGTTGTCTTAACAGATGCACCAACACCTGTAGCGTTGTCATTAACAGACTGAACACCACGAAATTCATTGTATGACTGGCTTGACCCTGCTTCAATTGAAAGTTTCCACAACTGCTGGGGACTGCAAGACGACAAGAGCCCTGATTGGTTGTTCAAATTTACACTGATTCCAGTAATAGGGAAGAAAGAATCAGAATCGGTATTGGTCATATCAACCATTGGCTTACGGACACAGATAATGAATTTATCAGGAAGTTGGTTAAGTTGAATGTTTTGCGAGGTAAGAGTAGCAGTTGCTCCAGCAGAAACAGATGATGAACTATTTGAGGACAAATAGCGTGGAAAATCCATATAGGGTAAAACTTGTCGGCTCGGTATAAGGTCTGTTGATTGAGTTGAAAGGAAGTTCAACAAAAGACTGGTACTTCCCTGAAATGGGTTGCTGGAAACGTTATATACACCGAAGAATGTGGAGTGTGTGTATGAACTTGTGGATGTTCTCCAAAGTCTCTTACAAGTAGAATCAAGAGTAGCAACCAAGTTGATTGTATTGATACCAACCATACCGCCCATATTGTATTCTGGGTTAGAGAAGATATAAGGACTCAAGAAAAGAGGCTCTGTTGGGGAGCATACAACTTGGGCAATAAAGAAGTTGGTAGCATTTGTAGAGATAGGAGAATTACTTACGAAAACACCTGCAGAAGTGTATTGTGAAAGAGTAATTGAACAAGGGAAAGCACCACGAGGACACTGGTCAAGGTCGTATGACTGGGTATTGAACGAAGCAAGAGGGTTGTTTGAAGCAAGAACACCATCAGAGTAGTTGAAATAGGCTTGGTCTGGGAGCGTGGGAGCGTACGAATTCCATCGGTAAAGTTCTCTGGAGTCATTCATTCTCAACAACTGGGGAAGAATATCCTGTAAGTTAAGACTGACGTTTGTATTGTTAATCTGGGAACTCAAAGTAAGCATACTCATTGCAAGTGGAAAAGGAGCCAAAGAATCTGTAAGACCATAATTGAATGCGGTCTCTCCTACTGGAACATTCTCAACACGATGGTAGAAAGAAAAATCAACTGCAGAAAGGAGTACCTCTCTGTTTAAAACAACTGATTCAGAGGGCAATTGAACATTCATAACGACCGAACTGGGAGACGTAGATACAGCCGAAAAACTCTGAAAAGTGTTATTGGCGGCACCTTGATATACACCATAAACCTGTTGGTCAGTGATTTGTGCGAGTTTGGAATCACGGATGAGTGCAGTTTTGAAGTCTGTCATCTTTATATATTCTCTTAAGATATTATTTTTTCAACGGATGAAACAAAAAAAATAATATCACCTAAAGAATTGCTAAATTCTATCTAAAGAATCCATCACGCTCTTAAAACCCCCCCTCTTAATGGTAATTTCTGGCTTTTCCTATAATGTTCTTGGTCATTTCCATCAGAACCAGTTAATACCTTTGTGTGGTCTTTCAAAACATTATAGATTGCGGATACTTTTGTAAATAGGAGTTTGATTGTGCAAGACGAACCACCTGATAGAGTCATTGGGACAAGTTCTCCTAACTTGGTTCTCCAGAACACCGAGATTTGAATATTTGTTAAAGCCCCTGAACCAGTCATTGAGATACGTCTGTATTCAGCCGTAGGATTGTATTGAAGATTGGGTTTATAGACTAAATCACCACTTTCTAAATCAGTCAAGATAAGACCAAAATTTGCGTTGTTTCCAGATAAAGCCTGAACAACATTACCCTCTGAAATGATTTGTGGAGCCGAAAGTTGATTCGGTACAATAGGCAATTGAGACGAAGTGAATACAATTCCAGATACAGGGGTAATGTTATTAATCGTGCTAAACTCTTGGAACGACTGAATGAAATTCTGTTGGGTCGGTTGAGAGGCACTTGTTAAAGTGGGAACTAAAGTGAGATTAGAGCCGACGAAATCGTGGAATAATATCCTAAAGTTCGCTCCGTCCGTAATTGTGGGACCAGTTCCAAAATTTACCGATGGGAATGTGCTAAACAAGTTGTATAACTGCGTATTAAAATATATTTGACAAGCATTAGCGTTGGGTACAGATGGATTGCTTAAACTATTTACGCTAAAGACTGATTGCTCTGCTCCGATAATAAAGCACAGAGATGTAGGGTCAAAAACGAAAGTAGGGCTATAGATACCATTCAAGTCAGTATATCCAGCAGTCGTAAGTTGGGCAGTTAAATTCGTAATACAATCATAAAGTGTCTCCTGAATACGAACTGCTAACCAGTCAAAGTTATAAGCATAATAGTAGTCATTAAATGTGGCTTGGAACCCTGTTCCTGTTGCATTAGGGGGAGGAGGTACTTGTGCATTTACATTCTGCGGAGACCAAATAATAGGTTGTTGCTGGGTAAATATTGTTCCTGGTGGAGAGCCAACAGGGGTAATCTTCATCGTAATCTGGTACGCTGTTAGGTTTGTGTTTCCCTGATTCGGTTCTATAAGAGGAATGAATACTGGTAGCGTTTGAGACTCAAGTGAGAAACGAACAACAGACACATTATAATCTCCTGTGTTTGAGACAATAGGATTCGTTCTATTCTCTGTATAGTTAATTGGAACATACGGAGTCGTGTTTCCTAAAACGTTTGTCATAATTACGTCTAAATAAACATTATCTGGGTCTTCTGGAACATTAGATACTCTTGTCTTGCTTACTACGTGGGAATTGTCTGCGTGGTTTAATAGAGACATTATTATATACTAACTATATATATTTTTCTAAATCTAAATACTCCATAAACAAAAAAATGCCTAAAATTCAGATTATTTATTGATTTTTACAATAAGATTATTACAAAATAAATAAATTAGATTCATTTTTGATTACTTATAGTGAAAATTTATAAATTTTAGCAATTAAATAACTTTTTATAATCTTATATTTTGATTTATTTCTATTTAATCTAATTTTGTGATTATATATTGTAAATAATCAAAAAATATCTGCGAGTGTAGGGTCATTTGAGAAAGTGTAGGGTCCAAAATCCACCCTACACTCCAGAATTCTGGGATTCCTCACTCTATTCCCTACTCTTTTATCCCAAAGTGTAAGGTGTGTAAGGTGTGTAAGGTAAATCTGATATTCTAATAGAAAAGTTGTTGATGGTCTGATGTTTATTCTATTTGGGTTTTTTTGGACCCTACACCCTGCACTCTGCACTGACCCTACACTGGGTTCAATTTAAGCGAGTCTTGTCGCTACTATTCCTGTTCCTACTCCTCCACTACCTTGCTCAAAAAGTACAACACCACTTGCGTAATCTATATTATAATATAAATTGTATGTAGTCTCAACATCTACGTCTATTACCGCACCTAATTGCTTAAATTGATTTTGCGTTTCAGTCCAAATTTCTCCTTGTGTCGGATTGGCTGTAGTATTTGATGCGTAAGATGTTCCTGCACTATCTTTTAAATACAACTCTACATATCCTGAAGTAAAGTCCGTTGCAAGAGCGAATTGAATCCACGCCAATCCCTGAACGTTCCAAACCCCAGTAGGTAGGGTTATAGTTAATAAATTCCCTGAACTTGGTCCTGCTGGTATGCTAACATTTGCAGTAGGTAAATACGAAGTAATTTGTTGTCCGATTTGACCTGATGATTGTTTTAGTCCTAAAGCACTTTTAACAGACATTATTCTATATATTATAGAAATATATAAAATAAATGAAACAAAATTAAGCCACACGTGTTGCCGAAAGTATTGTGTTTTCACCAACACCAGCCCCTTTAGATATTTCACAAGTTCCACCTGTATAACTAATGTTGTAGGCTATTTTGTATGATGTTGAAGCCGATAGATTTACACAAGCACTCATCGTTCTCATAATGTATGATGAGCCATTAAATGTTTCTCCTGTCGTTGATGTTGTTCCACTTGATTGTGCAATAACCTGATTACTTGTGGCTTCCTGTATGGAAAGTTCAAAAAACGAAGACCCAGCACTAAAGTCCGCTGGATTAGTGATTGTAGCAAGAACACTTCCATCAAGAACCCATACTCCAGCATCAAGGGTTATTTGACAGACGCTTCCTGCTTGTGGGGAACCAGCCGCCACACTTACTGGGGCTGCTAATCCAAGAGATACTACTTGTCCTAATTGACCAGAATTGTTGTTTGTAATGCCTACTGCACTTCTGACTGACATTTTATATATTATCAATATATAAAAAATATTTGGCTAAAGTTTTCTATTTATGCGATTCGGATAATTTGAAGACTACCATTATCCACTGGGGTTCCAGAGTTGGTTCCTGATGCGGCGGTACGCCATCTGGAATATACCATAAATGGAATGGCGGATGTGAAATTCCAAATATTCACACTGGATTGCTCAACACTGGCGGATGGTCCCAAGAATGAACCTGCTGAATCTGTGATGGCTGTTGTTCCATCAGTAGCATCCACTACTTCAATAAAACTATTCACACTTCCAACAACGTTGGTAATGTTGGCTACTGAATAAGCCACGTATGTTCCTGCTGGAAGTCCTGTTCCAAGAACTCCTGCTGTGTAATATATCTGATTTTGGGATACTCCAGAGATGGGCGTGATGATTGCTCCAGAGACGATGTTTGTGTTGTGTCCCAATTGACCAGATTGTGGGGCTGGTACATAACCTGATGAGTAAGCAAAGGATACACCATCACAAGCGACAGGGGGATTTACGGATTTGGAAGAAATAGCACTCATTCTTTTATACAATACCTAAATATTTTATTTTTGCGTGTAATCCTTTATTTTTAAAGTGGTCAAATTCTCTAAAGGAATATATAAATAATCCGTCATATCGGACAACTCATTTATTCTGGAGTAAGGCTCACATTTGAATGTATCAAAGAGTGTGGGGTCATACTTTATATAGCAAATCTCGTCCGTAAAGTTGAATATAAAATACTGGTCTCTCTTCTCCGCAGTGAGTATTTTGTTTCGTGTTAATAATGTTGTAGGGTATGTATTTTTCTTGCACTTACGTGATTTTACCTCGTATATCGCATCTCGGTCTTCAAAATCGTATTTACAATACTTGTCTGTAGTTCTTTCTAAAGCAGGACTATTGAAAAATTCTTTTAATGTGGGGTATATATCTTCTTCTTTCTGCTTACCATACTCGTAATCTTTAGGGTAAGTGATACTTCGGAAATTAGGATTTGAAACAACTTTAGCCATTACTATTATATAATCTGTAATTAGATTTTATTTTTGAAATAAACGAATTAGATTTTTTCCTAAATTTCTTTTCTCTGGAATATATATATTAATGAATCAGACTTCCATTAGACACTTACTCAAAGAAGGGGGTATTACCCAACAACAATACGAAGATATAAAAGAGAGGGAACCAATATTTATGACTGATGCAGATTTAAAAAGATATTTCCCTGATAATGACGATGCAAATCCTATCATTAAGTATAGTGCTTTAGCCAACGTGAAAAACATTACGGATATTTTACCGCACGATAAATCTTTTAAGGTTATTTTAATTGAAAATAGACACAATATAGGACACTGGGTTGTTATTAGCCGTAATAAAGATACCATCTATTTCTTTGACTCGTACAGCAACAAACCTGATGGACAATTGCGATATATTAACTCTTTCTGGCGTAAAATGTTGGGTCAGGATGAAACCTATTTAACCGCCTTGTTAGAAAAAGCCAAGAAAAAAGGTTGGAAAATTAAATACAATAAAAATAGGCTCCAGTCTCTGAAGGGAGGGGGAGGCACCTGTGGGCGTTGGGTTATTCTCTGGCTAATGATGAATCTACAATTCAAATATAGTTTAGATGATTTTGAAGAGTTTATTGATAAGAACAGAAAAGAATTAGGGCTTACACGTGATGAACTCATTACACACTGGGTTCGCTAATCTTCGCTATATAATCTTTATGTTTCGGTCTTTTGAGATGTGCAGGGAGATTAGACTTTGATATAACCGAACCACACTCACACGTGTGCTTACCCAGTTCTCGTTGATATTTTTTTTGATATTCTAATTTTTTCTCTCTATTATCGGCGTAGTATTGATTTGATTTTTCTTTCACTCTTTCCTGATTACGAATATACCAATCGTGCTGTGTTGATAATGGTACTATTTGATTAACACACTTGTAATTAGTAATGTAATATTGTTCTCTCTCTAATAGTTTAGTATCTCTCGGTCCATCTACGTAAAATCTCTCTAATACTTCGTATTTATAATTCTCTCGGTCTATAATATCTTTTGCGGTAGTACCATTATGAGGTTTTTTGTGTTCGTGCAACCGATGTGAAGGGGGTTTTATAGTTGAACCGAAATAACACTCACCAGTTATATTACAAGTGAGTTTATAGACTTTACCCATTTTCTTTCCTTCGTTATAATTCATTTTATATACTAACTTCTTTTATTATCTTTAAATCAATTTCAAAGAAATTACTTTAGAATTTGGCTTTAAAATCAAAAACTGAATCATCTGCTACGCAGTCTGATAGTGCGTACGAAGTTTCTAACCGCTCAAAAAAATTCCCCTTACCATCAAGTGAGATTAACTCCATAAAGTCAAAGGGATTCGGCGTATTCCAAATCTTCTTATACCCCAATTGCACAAGAAGGCGGTCTGCTACAAATTCTATATATTCACTCATCATTTTACTATTCATTCCCAAGAGACGACAAGGGAGCGATTCTATTATAAATTCTTTCTCTATTTCTACCGCTTCCTTGAACATCATCTCTACCTCGTACCAAAATAGTTTCGTTTTCAATTGGCTGTAGAGATAGATAGCAAACTCTGTATGCAACGCCTCGTCTCTGGATATTAACTCGTTTGATGCTGTGAGAGACTGCATTAATCCCCTTTGTTTCAACCAGAATATACTACAGAATGCTCCACTGAAAAATAACCCTTCCACTATCGCAAACGCAATCAGTCTTTGAGCGAAACTTGACGTTTCTGATTCTATCCACTTTATTGCCCAGTCTCCTTTCTTCTTGATACAGGGTATCGTATTTATCGCATTAAATAGTTTCAGTTTCTCTTGTTTTTCTCTTACATACGTATCAATCAGTAGTGAGTAGGTCTGGCTGTGGATACTCTCCATCGCCATCTGGAAACTATAAAAGGCTCGGATTTCAGGCATTTCTATTTCCTTGAAAAATCGTAGCCCCAAATTCTCTATTACTATCCCATCAGAGGACGAAAAAAAAGCCAATATCATCTTAATAAAATGCCTCTCATTATCGGTTAATTTATAATTCCAGTCATTCAAATCCTTGCTTATCTGTATCTCTTCGGCTCTCCAAAAGGACGTAATTGCTTTTTGATAGAATTCATACACTTTAGCGTCTTGTACTGGAAAGAAAGTGAATCGGTTTGGCTGTTCCTTGAGCAAAGGTTCATTTTCTAAATCTGTCATTATAATATATATACTTATAATATAATGAGTAAATACGATAGAGAGATTCTCAAATATTCAGACCCTGTAAAAGTTCTCAAACGATTACACGAAGTATTTGGAGAAGATTCTGGTATAGAATTATTTAGGTCTTCTCGCAAAGACAAGAAATACGCCATTATTAACCCTTACACCTTTAAAGTAGTGAATTTTGGTCAGTATGGTATGGAAGATTATACCAAGCATAATGACGAGAGACGTAGGGAGCAGTTCAAACGACGTAATAAGAAATGGAGAGATGCCGACCCTTTTTCTCCTGCCTTTTTGAGTTATCATTTGTTGTGGTAAAAAAAGGGGTCCCCCCTATTTAAGTGTTAATAAAATGATGCTCCTAATTTTCCTAATATTTCTTACGACAATTGGGACAAACAGGAGTAGCCGTTTCCTTGATTCGTTCCACACACTGCTTACAAATAATGTGTCCGCACTTGGGTACCTCTATATTGTCCTTTGTGAGCGTTTCGTAGCATACTGGACACTCGCTGTATTCCTTTAGTTTGTCGTACATCTCTATAAACTGACTTTTAAGATAAGTTATATCGCACGTCTCCATTTGATAGTTTGGGTCATTAAGATTCTCCCTCAATTGCCTATTCCTGTCAGAGAACTGATGGATATAATCGTTCAGTGCATCCACCTCGTCTCGCATTACAAAGAATGCTCTCCATCCGCTTTTCGCTTTATTCACAAGTTTTAACCACTCGTTGTATGCAAGAGTTTTCGTTGTAGGTCTGTTCGCCATTATGCTATTATATAATATACTTATACGTTTCCTTTATATTGTTTTATAATATATATTATATAAAAAAAATCTCATCAATTTTTTAAAGTTCCCTTTGCAAGGGTCTATACGAAAGTGTAGGGTCATTTGAGAAAGTGTAGGGTGGATTTTGGACCCTACACTCCAGATTTCTGGGATTCCTCACACTAATCCCTACTCTTTTATCCCAATATTATCAAAAGTGTAGGGTATGTAAGGTGTGTATGGTAAATCTGATATTCTAATAGAAAATTGCTGATGAGTCTGATGTTTATTCTATTTGGGTTTTTTTGGACCCTACACCTTACACTCTACACTGACCCTACACTTTCGTATTAACCCTTGCTCCAAAAAGGCACTTTAAAAAATTGATAATTTTTTTATTATATAATATATATTATAAAAAATTGATTTAAAGAGAATCTTATTACTATATTATATAATAGCACACACAAGATGCCCTTCCAATACGCACACGTTGAATTTGGTACTGACACAAGACAAGCACTTGAGAGAATTGTTCGCCACGCCCAACATCTACTTAAGTCTGCTCACATTTGCTTGAGTGATAATATCCATCAGGAATATGTTGCCTCACAAGGTGAGATTGAGACTCACGATAATAGGAAAAGGAGAGTATGCAATCTGATTGAGATGAAAGATGATTTCAATGAGTTGAGCCGATTTATGGATAAAGTCAAAGTAGTTGAACTCAAAACCCCTGCAGATGAATGGGAGGAATTTGCAGTCTCACAGAGACCTCTATACACCAAAGAGGCGATTCAGAAACTTCCAGATGATATTATTCGTTATGTTGCTGAATACTTGGAGGACGACCTCTCTATTACTATTAGAATAACTTGCAATCCATTCCGCACCCACGTATTAAGGTCAGGTATTATAAACGAGTTTATTAGGTCTGTTCAGTTGGGTACAGCCGATTGGAGTGGAAATGCTCTCAAATTCTTATGGTTAAAACACGTTGTACCCAAGATAAACCTTGATTATTCCCACCACAACTCAAAAAACCTCCGAAAGGCTCTTGTAAAGTCTTTGCTGAAATGGGATAAATTCCATTTAAGAGATAATATTAATTGTTTAATAAATTGCGACCCATTCACTTTCGGTTATAGATGGGGTGGAAAGATAGAGATGATTACAAAGGACAACTCACAAAATGTTTTCAGCAATAGAGCCATTCATCACCTTATCAAAACAATCAACTGGATGAATAAGACGATGACAAAGGAGAAATTAAAAAGATTCAGATGCCCACACTTAAAAAAAGTAGATGAATTAGTAGAGACTATAGGCAATTGCATCCCAGAGATGATGTTGGGAGACGATATTAAGCCTGTAGTTGTAGTTTCGTAAAATGTATATACACACTTGATTTGTTTAAGATTTAAATAGGGGGGTTCCCTTTTTTTCGTATTAACCCTTGATACAACAATAAAAAAAAATTGAAATAAAAAAAACAAAAATTGATTTGTAATTGATTTGTTTTTATATATAAACTACAATAACAAATCACGATAATAATACTGGGTTCAAAATAGGTAAAACGCAAAATTGAAAACTTCTGACGAAAAATTGATTAAGCAACTAATCACACAAATCACTATACTAATAAAGCACGAACAATAACACTGCTAAAAATTGAAAACTTCTGACGAAAAATTGATTACTGCAACTTTAAAAAATTGATAAGAATATAATTAACAACAAGCAACAATGTTCCCTATCTCAAGTCTAAATAAATGTATCGCCTCGTGCGATGAGCGTATTGCCTCCGTTCAGTCCAAGTTGGATAATTGGAAACCTTACGCTGGGGTAATGGGGTTGATGGCGGAAATATACGACAAAGATGAGGATAAAAAGGTATTCACCGAATCACCTCAACTGGATAATGTTAAGAACTACGAGAACAACATCAAACTCATCAAGGTTGAAAAGATGATGTGGAATGCGTTTAAAAACAATGGTAAGAAAGAAATATTCAAGCACATTCTCGCCAAGTATGATGAACTAATGAATGTATCTTATGATATATCTGGTAATATGGTAATGAATGGTGTCCAACCAGAGGGGGAATATATAGACTATTGTAAGGAGAGTTTAGAGCAGAGAGAATTTATTAGAAAAATGTGCTGTGTTGGATACAGAGGACATTTAGAGTAGATAGATTATATACACACTTGATTTTATTAACACTTAAATAGGGGGCAACCCTTTTTTTCGTATTAACCCTTGATACAACAATTTCGTATTAACCCTTGATACAACAATAAAAAAAAATTGAAAAAAAAATTGATTTGTTTTTATATATAAACTACAACAACAAATCACTATAATAATACTGGGTTCAAAATAGATAAAACGCAAAATTGAAAACTTCTGACGAAAAATTGATTACGCAACTAATCAAAATCACTATAATATAAT
>Ga0208645_1002543_pt1 | contig 14430 bp, 4 predicted proteins | sample VirMetDEL_Sep_01_FD_184519 | JGI IMG/M metagenome (GOLD analysis project Ga0208645, IMG submission 184519) | Aqueous microbial communities from the Delaware River and Bay under freshwater to marine salinity gradient to study organic matter... | ecosystem: Environmental > Aquatic > Marine >... | reverse complement strand
TCCCGTTCCTTTTGTAGAGGCCGCTAATGGTTTTTCGCGCCATGGTTTTCCTCCTTGGCGCTCGCTGCGGGAGTGATCATGTCCCTTGGCACCTTCCTTTTCAATGATGGCCCGGTCGATGTAGGCGTCTGCCCAGGCATCCAGCTCTTGGCGATCAAAACCGATGCCTTGCACTCCAATGCGGAATTCCCGCACGTAAGGCCGGACGGTTTTGTTGAATTCTGTGCGGCACATGCCGAGGTAGGCGGGGGCCGCACTGGCTCGCAGGATTCGGGGTGGGCAGGTGATCAAGCGTGCGGCTATCTGTTCAGATGATGCGGGCATGAATGTCGCCTCCTTATCGGCCCTGATCCGTGCTGCAGATGCTGTCCGCTGCTCGCTGCGCGAACAACGTGGTGGAGGGGGCTAGGGCGGGGTTCCCCTAACAAAGGCGAGATTTGCTTCACGCTTCGTTTGTTGCCGGTTTGACAGATCTCAATCACTAATCTTATCTACGCCATCACTTGGCCAGATTGGATTTGGGCCAGATACCTAGCAGCTGTTTTCAGGGAAGAAAGTATGTCCGACGATAGTCAGGGCTCTTTAGCTGGTGCCGAATTAGATACTGGCCTCGCTTGTCTGGTCATGCTGGCCCGCTTCCATAACTTGGCCGCCTCGCCTGAGCAGCTTGCCCATGAGTTCGCTGAAGACGGTCGCGATTTTGGTCGCGCCGAGTTACTGCTTTCAGCAAAGAAACTCGGCCTTAAAGCCAAATCTGCTCGTAGTTCCCTTGAGCGCCTCGCCCACGTACCACTGCCAGCCATTGCGGCCGATTCCGATGGCCGATTCTTCATCATTGCCCGCATTGACGAGGCCAAAAGCCAGGTTCTGATCCACGATCCACACGATCAGCGGCCTGAAGTCCTTTCGTTCGAACAGTTACAGGCGCGCTGGACAGGCGAGCTGATCCTGATCCGCTCCGAGGCCTCCATGGCCGGCGAGCTGTCGCGCTTCGATTTCACCTGGTTCATCCCGGCCATCGTCAAGTACCGCAAGCTACTCGGCGAGGTGCTGCTGGTGTCCTTCGTGCTGCAGATCTTTGCCCTGCTCACGCCGCTGTTCTTCCAGGTGGTGATGGACAAGGTGCTGGTGCACCGCGGCCTGTCGACCCTGGACGTGATCGCCATCGGCCTGCTCGGCATCATGATTTTCGAGACGCTGCTGTCGGGCTTGCGCACCTACGTGTTCGCTCATACCGCCAGTCGTATCGACGTGGAGTTAGGCTCGAAGCTGTTCCGTCACCTGGTGACCCTGCCACTGGCCTACTTCCAGGCGCGGCGGGTCGGTGATTCGGTGGCCAGGGTGCGCGAGCTGGAGAACATCCGCAGCTTCCTCACCGGCAACGCCATCACGCTGATTCTCGACGTGCTGTTCTCCGTGGTTTTCATCGCGGTGATGTTCTACTACAGCGGCTGGCTGACACTGGTGGTGATCCTCTCGCTACCGCTGTACTTTCTGGTATCCCTGCTGATCACGCCGGTGCTGCGCGCTCGCCTTAACGAGAGTTTTTCCCGTGGCGCGGAGAACCAGGCGTTTCTGGTGGAGACGGTCAACGGCATCGATACGCTCAAGGCCATGGCGGTGGAGCCGCAGATCAACCGCAAGTGGGATAACCAGCTGGCCGGCTATGTGGCCGCCAGTTTCAAGACACAAAACCTGTCGATGCTGGCCAATGAAAGTGTCGGTTTCATCGGCAAGCTGGTCACTGTTTCCACACTCTGGCTCGGCGCGCGCCTGGTGATCGACGGCGACCTGACCGTAGGCCAGTTGATCGCCTTCAACATGCTGGCCGGGCGCGTCTCGCAGCCGATCATGCGCCTGGCGCAGTTGTGGACGAACTTTCAGCAAACGGGCGTCTCGGTGCAGCGCCTGGGCGACATCCTCAACACCCGTACCGAGCTGTCCCAGGCTACCCGCAGTGCCCTGCCACCACTCAAAGGGCAGATCGAATTCGATCAGGTGCATTTCCGCTACCGCCCGGACGGTTCGGAGATCCTGCGCGGCATCAGCCTGCAGATCCAACCTGGCGAAGTGATCGGCGTGGTCGGCCGTTCCGGCTCGGGCAAAAGCACCCTGACCCGGCTATTGCAGCGCCTCTACACGCCTGAGCGCGGCCGGGTACTAGTCGACGGCATGGATCTGGCGCTGGTTGACGTTTCCTCGCTGCGCCGACAGATCGGCGTGGTGCTACAGGACAACATGCTGTTCGCCCGCAGCATCCGCGAGAACATCGCCCTGACCGACCCAGGCGCGCCCATCGAACAGGTGATGCAGGCGGCGAAGATGGCCGGCGCTCACGAATTCATCCTGGAATTGCCGGAAGGCTACGACACCGTGGTGGGCGAGCATGGCGCCTCGCTGTCCGGTGGGCAGCGCCAACGTATAGCCATCGCCCGCGCGCTGATCGGCAACCCGCGCATCCTGATCTTCGACGAAGCCACCAGCGCCCTAGACTACGAGTCCGAGCGCATCATCCAGCAGAACATGCAGAGCATCTGCAAGGGGCGCACGGTGATCATCATCGCCCACCGTCTAAGTGCTGTGCGCGACGCCAACCGCATCCTGGTGATGGATCGCGGGCAGATCGTCGAGCAAGGCACGCATGCCGAACTGCTCACTCACCAGGCCGGCCACTACTCCCGTCTGCACCGTTTGCAGCAAGGCGGTGCCGCATGAGTGCCAAGCGTGAGCTGATCAACCGCTACCGCCAGGCCTGGCGTCACTCCTGGCGCAACCGCAAGGCCATGGATGCGCCGTCAAGGCTGAACCACGAAGTGCACTTTCTTCCCGCCGCCCTGGCCTTGCAGGAAGCGCCCGTGCACCCGGCTCCCCGGATCATCCAGTGGACGATCATGGCCTTCGCCTCCCTGGCGCTGCTGTGGGCCTGCATCGGAGAAATCGACGTGGTTGCCACCGCCACCGGCAAGATCGTCCCCAGCGGCAAGAGCAAGGTCATCCAGCCCAGCGAAGTAGCCGTGGTCAAGGCCATCCATGTCTACGATGGGCAGACCGTCAAAGCCGGCGAACTGCTGGTCGAACTGGACAGCCAGATCACTGGCGCGGATGTCCAGCGCCTGCAGAGCGACCTGCTGGCGGCCCAGGTTGACAGCGCGCGGGCCGGTGCTTTGCTCGAGGCCATCGAAGAAAACCGTGAGCCCACCTCCCTGGCCAGCCGAATCGCGCAAGCCAGCGAAGCCCAACAACGCTCGGCGCAAGTCTGGTTGAGGGGGCAATACCTGGAACTGCAGAGCACCCTGCAGCAAAGCGATGCCGAGATCGCCCAGCGCACGGCCGAGATTCAAGCCGCCCGGGCCTGGGTGGCCAAGCTGCAGGAGTCCCTGCCCATCGCCCAGCAACTGGCGGCGGACTACAAGCGCCTGCTGGACAAGGCCTATGTCGCCAAGCACGCCTACCTGGAAAAGGAGCAGCAGCGCCTGGATCAGGAGCGTGAACTGGCCGTACAACAGGCCCGCGTACTAGAACTGCAGGCAGCCAAGCAGCAGGCTGAAAGCCGCCGCCAGAGCGTACTGGCGCAGACCCGCCGAGCCATGCTCGACCTGCTGCACGAAGCCGAGCAACGCGCCGCCAGCCTGCAGCAGGAGCTGAGCAAGGCCGAACAGCGCAACCGGCTGATGCACCTCACCGCGCCGGTGGACGGCACCGTGCAGCAACTGGCCATTCACACCGCTGGCGGCGTGGTGACCGAAGCACAGCCGCTGATGGTCGTCGTGCCGAGTAACCAGCCGGTGGAGGTCGAAGCCTTGCTGGAGAACAAGGACATCGGCTTCGTACGTCCGGGCCAGGAGGTGGAGGTCAAGGTGGATACCTTCACCTTCACCAAGTACGGCGTGGTGCACGGCACCGTGCACAGCATCTCTGACGACGCCATTGAGGACGAGCGTCTGGGGCTGGTGTACAGCACACGGATACAGCTCAAGGAAAACAGCATCATGGTCGGCAGCCAGCAGGTGCCGTTATCACCGGGAATGTCGATCAGGGCGGAAGTGAAGACCGACAAGCGCAAGGTGATCGATTACTTCTTAAGTCCACTCAGGGAACATGTCAATCAAAGTCTCTCCGAGCGATAGTTTGTATTGGGGCGTTATATGAATAAATTAGTAGTGCTAAAGGTCGCTAAAAGGATAGCCGCTTTAATTGCTGGAATATATGTGCTCTTGGTTGTGTCTTTCTATACTTATTATGCAATTGCCATTGATCCATTTGGCGCGGCCGTTATTACGGATCACTATTTAATTAGTGGGCCTATAAAAAGGACGTTAAAGCCGGCGATAAGTGACGAAGAGCTAATGGGGCTGTTGCGTAAAGAAAAATCAAAATTCAAGGATCTTGTTGAGATTAATTCGGAAAATTGTTTGAACGATGGATGGGGAAGGCCGCCGCCCGAGGTCGTAACAATAATCAACGAGATCGGGCTGTTAAAAGTATACGGAGTGAATAGCCCGCTTTGGTTTTCGGAGCCGTATTCCGATTCGGCTAGGGCGCGGTGGAATGCGCGCAAATTCAACTTTCAAAATAAAATAAAATTTATCGAAAAAACAACGCCCGTCAGCCAGCGCAGTGAAGCCATAACTCGTACTACAGAGAATAATCGGATAGAGGAATGCAAATATCACTCGATCAGGTTTGTGCGTGAAAAAATCGCCTCAACTGCCGGGCTTGTGAAAGGAATTGAGTATTTCCCAGAGCCTCCTTTGATAAAAGAAGGAATAATGATTCTGCCGTCCCTTAGAACTCCCACAGGCGATGCTCCATCTAGAGAAGTCGTAAGTGATCTAGCAGGTGTGCCGCGAGGTTTTTGGATGACTCAGAAGCAGTGTGCATATAGAAAAATAGACAAAAAATGGTTTTTGTTTATTTGCCCAGATTAACCTAACACAAAAGGATATTGGTTATGAGTTATGTTGAGCGCCGCACCTATGTTTCCAGTGCAAGTGAATATGTTGAATCCATGAGTGGCCATGTAAATTCAGTGGCTGCGACTCTAGGCCTCAGTGCCGGCGCTATCGCTGGTGCGCTAATGGAAGAGGCTGATGCTTACTACACTCTTCCGCCTGGAAAAGATCATCTGAATAGACTGTACGATGAGCAAGTTAAAGCGCAGGGTCATGATGTTATAAGCCGCAGCTATGATTACATCCTGGAAAACGGGATGGTTGAGGAAAAAGGTATTATAAATACCACTTTTTACTATGCGATGCGCGATGTCGGGCCGTCAAATATAAGAATTGCGGTGGCAATCCGATTAGTAAAAGAATATTTTTCCAGAAGCCCAGAAAATCCTTTGCATCTCAATTCAGAGTATCTGACCAATTACAATCTACTTGTCAATGATCTGGCCGATATTAATGGCAGCCTCCTGACCGCCGCCGTCGCGGGTTTGGCATTGAATGAAGTGAAAGATTTTTTTGACAACAATGCTGATCAGGCGTACTGGTCAGGGCTTCCACAGGAAACTCGAGATGCTATCTTAGTTACCGCTTATAATAACGGGATACCAAAGGCGGCGGCTAGAGCCGAGCGAATGAAAGAGGCTTTTGGCTCATATAAGCCAGCACCAGGTGGTGGCGAAAGCGGTGGCTTGAATCATGAATATAATGCTGCGCATATTGGTGCCATCTTAGGCATGAGTGATTATGGGGGAGAACTGTCCATTTCACTCGCTGATTTGAGTTCAGATGAGATCACCAGTAGAGCGCTACAAGACAACGGTGAGGGGGTGGCACTTCGGTATGCGTTACTAAACTTTGATCCTGTCGCATTACCGGGGCGTGATTTCGGGTCTCAAAGTGAAGTGCTGAGCGTTGATGGCTTTACTCCTGAATATCTAGCCGACAGAGCAAGGTCATATAAGGTATTTTTAGCCTATGCGGAATCGACAAGAAGTGACCGGGTAGTAACACGTGCACCTGTGTCCTTGTTTGGGGAAGGTGAAACAGAAATTTTAGATATTGCGTCGGGCATGTCTATTAAGTTTATAGAGTCGCCTTCCGGTGTTTCAGAAATAAAACACAAAATTATTTTTGGAACAAATTTCGGTGAGAGCCTTTCGGGTGGTGATTCCGCTGATAGAATTTATGCCGCGGGTGGTAACGACGAACTTCGAGGTAACGGTGGGGATGACTACCTAGAAGGTGGCGAGGGCAATGACGCTTATTACTATTCGTTAGGCGATGGCCGCGATGTAATTTTCGATAACTCTGGAGCAAATAGGCTTTATATTGATGGCAAACACATTAAGAAAATTCTTGCATACTCCGGTTCTGATCAAGATTTTCATGACGAGTATGGGAATTTCTATCACCGCGACAGCAATGGTGACTTGATTGTTTCTGTAGTGGGAGGGCAGTCGGGCTCCATTGTTATAAAGGAGTTTTTTACTGCTGCGACCTCTTCCTCTGGGGCAGGCTCCTCATCAAACACCGGGCCCCAAGATGGAAACCAATTCGGAATAGAAATTTCCGAAGATGAGCGTGATGAAATTGCCCCGCCAGAGCGTGAAGAAACATCGTTCGCAGTAGGAGCAGGTATCTTAGGTCAGGCCTATTATATTGATTCGTCTGACGGCTCTATTGATGCAGTAGACTATTATATATATCGAACGCTTGATGGTCGGGAGTCTACTTCAGACGACTATGACGATCTTGGGAATAGCCTAGATCAGTCTCACATCAATAATAAAACTATTCTGTTTGATGCCGCTGCTTATGCCGGTAATGGGGCTGTAGATTTTGAGGGCGGAAACAAGAGTGATGTTTTGTTGGGAAATCAGGGTAATAATCAGCTGGCGGGCGGAAAAGGCGATGACTACATCGCGGGGAATGGTGGATATGACATTCTCATTGGTGGGGAAGGTAATGACCATGTCGTTGGTGGCAATGGCACTAATATTATCTATCTAGACAAGATAGATGATCAGGACGGCGGCGGCACCGGGGATGACTATGCTCTTGGCGGTGCCGGCCGAGATATAGTTAGCGGTGCAGGAGGGGATGATTATATCGATGGAGGTGAGGGGGCCAATTTACTAGCCGGCGGCAGCGGAAAGGATGTAATCATCGCCGGCGCGGGAAATGACATGATTTGGGGAGATGGTTTCATTAAAGCTCTCCAGGGCGGAGGATACGTTACACAACTTCAAGCTGACTCCTCTGCATCTAAAGAAAGTTACGATGATTACATTCTCGCTGGCGATGGTGATAACCAAGTTACCGCCGGCGCTGGCTCGGACATCGTATTTACGGGGTCGGGTAAGGACTTGGTTCATGGTGACCTTTCGATCCGAGATAACTACACGGATCCCGATGGCTCGGGTTACGTCGATCTACCTCCCGAAAAACATGGTAATGACAAGATCTATACCGGTGCAGGTGATGACGAGGCTCTCGGCGGAGGTGGCGACGATTTTATCAGCGGTGGGGAGGGTAACGACCTTCTTTGGGGAGACGAGGAAGATGGTGAAGACCCGCGGATCGTCGGGAACGACGTCCTCTACGGTGGATCTGGTAACGATCAGTTGGTTGGTGGTCGCGGAGATGATCAGCTTTACGGCGAGGGTGACGACGACCTCATCTTCGCAGGGGACGGTGACGACCTGCTTGATGGAGGCTCAGGCGTAGACGAACTCCACGGTGGAGACGGTAACGATACGCTTTACGGTGGTGGCGGTGATGATCGCCTCGGGGGGGAAGCCGGGAATGACGTTATGCATGGCGGCGCGGGCGACGACAAAATGTACGGAGGGGATGGCGACGATCACCTTTATGGAGACGATGGCGATGACTATCTTGTCGGATTAAATGGCAATGATGTGATTTTCGGTGGTTCGGGTAAAGACACAATTTTCGGTGAAGCTGGAAGCGATGTGCTTCATGGCGGCGACGGCGACGATTGGGTGCAAGACTGGTTCGATTCCAGTGCTGGAGACTTTAATGCCTTGTACGGTGATGGCGGCGATGACACCGTACTTTCTTCAGAGGGTAAGGACACGCTCTTCGGCGGTTCCGGTAATGATCATCTCCAATCTGGGAAGAATGATGACTGGCTAATTGGCGAATCTGGTGACGATGATCTACTCGCTCAAGAAGGAAACGACTGGCTGTACGGTGGTCGAGGCTCAGACTTCATGTTTGGCGGATCAGGCGATGATATTTACTATTTCGAGACTGGTGATGGCGCTGATTACATTAAAGATAACTCCGGCACTACCACGATAGTTTTCGGAGAGGGTGTCAGCGCTAACGACCTAATCATCCAGCGAAGCCCTCATACTACGTATATAAACTATGGCAGCGATTCCATAGCCATCGCTAATACCTCTTTCCTCAGGATTGGTTCGGTCAAATTCTCAGATGGCACAGAACTGTCACTCTCCGACCTTCAGGATCTGATTAGCCACAGCCACCAAGTTAATGCCGCCTCGATCTCCGAGATTATGAAAACCGGAAGCAGTTTAGGATTGGGTGCCGATACCTTCGCATGGTTTGGAGGACAGTTGATAGGAGGTAACTCGAGCGTCTCTGGCATCAACCTGAATGATCCTGCTTCTTGGCTCGCGCTAGGTGCGATTTCTCTTACTGGCCCGTTGCTTTATTACAAGGATCAGGCTGGAAACATCCTTGCTCCGATAGTTGATGAGTATGGAAACGCCCAGGTTCCCGCCGGGGCCGTGACCGAGTACGTGCTGTGGCCAGACGGATCAACCAGCACGAAAGCCGCAAATGCCGTCGGTGAAAATAGCTTCAAATCTGATCCCAACGCGCCGGCTACCGAGCCTGAGGGGGCAGTCGGCGATGCTTCTGGTGTCGACTCCAATGATCAAGTAATCAACGGCACTGCGGAAGCCGACATCCACTCTGGGGGCATCGGAAATGATCTTATTCGTGGCGCCGGCGGAAACGACACCTTGTCGGGTGGTGACGATCAAGATCTTCTTTTTGGTGAGGCTGGCGATGACATCCTCACGGGTGATGCAGGCGACGATATTCTGGATGGAGGTTTAGGAGACGACCGTCTGGATGGTGGCGCTGGTATTGACATCCTCGACGGCGGGGCGGGACAGGATCAGCTTTTCGGGGGGGCTGGTAATGATCAGCTTATTGGCGGCAGTGGTGACGATACGCTCGAAGGAGGTAGTGGCGCGGATGTTTACTTGTATGGATTGGGGGATGGGGCTGACGTCATAAACAACGTCGACTCGTCCAATGGCCTCGATACCCTTGCGTTCCAAGACGATATCGATCCTTCTGACGTGCTTGTCCGCCGACAAGGAGACGATCTTCTTCTCACCATCGCAGGCACATCGGACAGGTTAAGAGTTCTCGGTTACTTCGAGTCTGATGCCTCTACCTCCAAAGCAATTGATCGAATTACCTTCACTGGAACCAAAGAATTCTGGTCCATTGAGGATGTTAAGCGCCTGGCGTTAATTGGCACGGATCAGGCTGACGAATTGACAGGCTACGACGGTTCTAACGACAGGCTCCAAGGCTTGGCAGGTGATGACCGGCTCGCGGGCGGAGCGGGAAATGATTTGCTCGAAGGCGGCCAGGGGAACGATACACTTTCTGGTGGTGTTGGCGCCGATCGATATACCTTCAACCTAGGGGATGGCATAGATCAGATTATCGATCTTGCGGGCGAGTCTAATGTGATCAGCTTCCAGGAGAGTGTATCGCCGGATCAGCTCGTCGTCCGCCGGAGTGGAGAAAACTTGCTTCTTGGATTTATCGGAAGCAGCGACTCCATCACGATCAATAACTTCTTTGCCGGTGCACAGACCAACATATCGAGCATCGAATTCTTTGATGGCTCCAGCATCGACTCGGAGCGGCTCAAGGCTCTAGCTCTGATCGGCACTGATGCCGCTGAGGAGCTGATCGGTTATGAGAGCAACGACTTTATCCAGGGAGGTAAAGGCAATGACCGTCTACAAGGGCTAGGAGGGAGCGACACCTATTTCTTCCAACTAGGTGATGGGCAGGATGAGGTTGCCAACCAAGATATAGAATTCACTTCGGTGGACAGTTTGAAGTTCGGTGCTGGCATTCAGCCTGCTGCTCTGGCAGCAAGCCGTACAGGTCAAGATCTCGTACTGTCTTACAGTTCGACCGACAACGTCACCATCAAGGGCTTCTTCGATAATGATGGTGATTCGCCGGCATCGATCGATCGCGTCGAGTTCGCTGATGGCACGCAATGGAGTAAGCAGGACCTGCTCAACCTAGTTCTGCAGGGAACGACTGGCGACGACACGGTGTTGGGATATGGTAGCAATGACCAACTAGTCGGCGGAAATGGCGATGATCTGCTCAAGGGCCAGGGCGGAGATGATACCTATATTTATCGATCAGGAGATGGCCATGATGTGATTGAGGAACTGACCGGCTTCGATACATTGGTGCTTCCCGACCTGAACTCAGAGCAGATCATCTTGCGCCGCGAAGGCAACGACCTACTAGTGAGTAATCAGGTCGATGGCCAAACCATTCGAGTCTTGGATCATTTTTCATCAATCTCCAAGATGCCTACAGCTAAGGCGCTGGATCACATCCGCTTCGCCGACGGTGCGACTCTAGATGCGGACGGCATTGGTCTCGCCACACTGGCTGGGACTGATGACGATGACGTAATCAGTGCCCATCCAGATGCCGACTTCATTGAAGCCTTGGGTGGCAATGACGAAATCTACGGATTAGGCGGCGATGATGAAGTTGACGGTGGTGCCGGCGATGACAGGATCCTTGGCGGTGATGGCAACGACCTGCTCTTCGGTGGGGATGGGGTTGACGTACTTGACGGTGAGTATGGTGATGACCAACTCCGTGGCGGCAAGGGTAACGACACGCTGAATGACTTTTCCGGCGATAACCAACTATTCGGGGAAAGTGGTGATGACATCATCGGCGGATATGGTCTGCTCGACGGCGGCGATGGTGACGACCTACTTGAGGGCAGTGGCGAATTGCTCGGCGGTGCCGGCAACGACACGCTGCTCGGTCAGGGCTTCGACACTTTGCGTGGTGGTGCCGGCGACGACGTGCTGGAAACCTACAGCAACGCCTGGGACCAGGGCAGCAATATCCTGGAAGGTGGCACCGGCAACGATACGCTCTATGGCTCGTTTGGCGACGACACCTACGTCTTCAACCTGGGCGACGGCCACGACCTGCTGATCGAACGCCGACCTGGAGAGGCCTACAGCAACATCGAGCCGAGCACCGATACCTTGAGTTTCGGCGCCGGCATTGCCGCAGGCGACCTGGGTTTCGTGCGTCGTGGCAACGACCTGATCATCGAGCATGCCAATGGCAGCGACTCGATCACGGTGCAGAACTGGTTCCAGGAGCCCACCGACCACTTCAAGCTGGATCATTTCCTGTTCGCCGACGGCAGTGAGCTGAGTCAGGCTGACGTGGAGAGCCGGGTGATCTGGCAGGGCACCTCCGGAGTCGACAGTTTCATCGGTTATCGCGACCTCGACGATCATATCCGTCTGGGCGATGGCGATGACAAGGCCTGGGGGCGTGCTGGCAATGATCTGATCCATGGCGAAGGTGGCAACGACTATCTGGAGGGCGAAGCCGGCAACGACACCTTGTTCGGTGGCAGTGGCAACGACCAGCTCGACGGTGGTGCTGGCGACGATCTGCTGGTCGGCGGCACGGGCGACGACAAGTACATCTATGCGCCTGACGGCGGCGCAGATGTCATCGACAACAGCGGCGGTGGCTACGATGGTGTGTTCTTCTCCAACGGTATCGGTCAGGATCGCCTGACCTTCGGTCGCGACGGCGACGATCTGTTGATCCTGGTCGATGGCGACACGGCCCAGTCGGTACGCGTGCTCGATCATTTCCTGGGGGGCGACAAGGCCATCAGCTACGTGCAGCCCTCTGGGGGCTACCTGCTGACTGCAGAGCGCATCGGCCATATTGTCGCTGCGCAAGGCGTGGCGGGCGATTTCGAGGCGTTGATCGAAGGCACGGCCGTTGGCGAGCAATTGGCCGGTTATGACGGCCGTGACCTGCTTCGTGGCCTGGCGGGCAACGATACGTTGTTCGGCATGGGCGGTGACGACCAGATTGAAGGGGGGGACGGCAACGACTACCTGTCGGGTGGCAATGGCCAGCACAACGGCTCGGGCAGCGACCTGCTGATCGGCGGCGCTGGCAACGACATCTTGGTCGGCGAGGATGGCGACGATACCCTGATCGGCGGTGCCGGCGACGATGCCTACTACTACCGCGCGAATGGCGGGGTGGATATCGTCGACAACAGCGGCGGGGGCTTCGATGGTGTGTTCTTTCTGGACGTGACGCGCAGCCGCTTGAGCTTCCACCGCGATGGTGATGATCTGCTGATCCTGGTCGACAGTGACCTTGGCCAACAAGTACGTGTGACCAACCACTTCCTGGGCAGTGATTACGCTATTGATTACGTGCAGCCGGATGGTGGCAACTACCTGACCACCGCCCAGATCGCGGCACAGCTCACGGCGCTGCCCGATGGTAGCGGTAGCGAAGAACCAGGCGAGCCTGGAGAACCAGGGGAACCGACCGATCCAGGCAACCCGGCTGGGCCGGGAGAACCGCCTGTGGCGGGTGTGGGTGGTGATGACCTGCTGGTTGGTTCGGCAGGCAACGACATCCTGCTCGGTGGCGCCGGTAATGACACCTTGAATGGTGCGGCGGGCAACGACACGCTGATCGGTGGAAGCGGTGATGACACCTATGTCTACACCACCGGCCAGGATGTGATTCAGGATATTGGTGGCGCCGACACCCTGGTGTTCGCCGGTGGCATCACCTTCAACCAGGTGGCCTCCGGCCTGATGAAATCGGGCAACGACCTGGCCTTGCGGGTGAGTGGCAGTACGGCCAACCAGGTCACGCTGAAGGACTTCTTCCTCGGCGGCGACAATCTGGTCGAAACCATCGCTTTCGAGACCGGTGGCCAACTCACGGCGGAGCAGGTCTTCGGTGCTTTCGGCCTGGCTGTGCCAGCCCCGGCTGCGGCCTTCGACGATACCATTCAGGGTTCGACCGGCGATGATGCCGCTCTCGACGGCACGGCGGGCAATGACCTGTTGCAGGGCGGCAATGGTGGCGACGTGCTGTTCGGCGATGCCGGGAACGACCGATTGGAGGCCGGCAACGGCGATGACACCCTGGACGGCGGTACGGGCAACGACACGCTGGTCGGTGGCCGGGGCGACGATACCTACATCTTTGCCGCTGGTGGTGGGCAGGATGTGATCGACAACAGTGGTGGTGGTGCCGATACCCTGCATTTCGAGGGCATCAGCTTCAACCAGGTCGCCAGCGGCCTGATGAAGAGCGGCAACGACCTGGTGCTCAACGTCAGCGGTGGCAGCGACAAGGTGACGATCCGCAACTGGTTCCTCGGTGGTGACTATGTGGTGGACACCATCACCTTCGCCTCGGGAGGGCAGATCACGGCCGCCCAGCTGTTCAGTGCCTTCGGCCTGAGCAACCCCGATCCGCTTGGTTCGCCGGTCTACCAGAACCTGCCGGACGAACGTGCCTTTGGCACCGTGCTGACTGGACGGGCCGGTGACCAGATCATCCTCGGTTCCTCCGATGACGACCTGATCGACGGCGGCGCTGGCAACGATACCCTGCGTGGCAATGCCGGCAACGATTACCTGATCGGTGGAGCAGGGAGCGACACCTACATGTTTGCTCTCGGCGATGGTCAGGATGTGATCAACAATCTGTCCAACACCCCGGATACCGACACTGATGTACTGAGTCTCGAAGGTGCTGCCCGAGAGGATCTGTGGCTGTCGCGTAAAGGCAATGACTTGGTGATTGATCTGTCGGTCTCGGAAGACAGCATCACCATTCAGGACTGGTATGCAGACTCGGCCCAGCAGCTTGACGTGATCCGGGCAGGTGGTTCGTCGCTGTACGCGAATCAGGTGGATAGCCTTGTCAATGCCATGGCTGCTTTCGGTGCACCAGCAGGTGGTGAGCTCGACTTGACGGCAGTGCAGCGTGATCAGTTGAACACGATAATTGCGGCCAATTGGCAGTAACTTTTGAAAGAGGAGCCGGTCAGTCGTTTTGGACTGGCTCCTGCTTTTTGAATGTTCGCTATTGCTAGAAGGAACTTCAGCTGTTTGCAGCTGCTGTGCCAGCGACAGTAGTTTTATTCCTTCCTATCGCTTGATCCAGTGCTTTCCTGAATTCGCTGACCTCTGAAGACCTTGTCGATGTGCCAGATCCCGTTCCTTTTGTAGAGGCCGCTAATGGTTTTTCGCGCCATGGTTTTCCTCCTTGGCGCTCGCTGCGGGAGTGATCATGTCCCTTGGCACCTTCCTTTTCAATGATGGCCCGGTCGATGTAGGCG
>Ga0208645_1002542_pt1 | contig 14435 bp, 26 predicted proteins | sample VirMetDEL_Sep_01_FD_184519 | JGI IMG/M metagenome (GOLD analysis project Ga0208645, IMG submission 184519) | Aqueous microbial communities from the Delaware River and Bay under freshwater to marine salinity gradient to study organic matter... | ecosystem: Environmental > Aquatic > Marine >... | reverse complement strand
AAAATGAAAATAATTATTTGTATTTGATATATTACCACTAGAATTTATTTTGCCAACCGTAATTGAAAACCCAGATGCATTAGAAATATCGGACACATTATCAAAAGTAGGAACACTTCTAAACCCGGTAGGACTGGTAGCACCTCTAAATCTTACAACATCATTGGTAGATCTTTTATGAGTTGGTGAATAAACATTGACATAAGTATTTCCTGAATATTTAATCGTTTCAAAAGGATTGGTTTGTAATAAAATTAATACTGCAGGTTCAACTCTTGCAGGTCTAGCTTTAGGTAAACCTTGTCCGTCGGCCGTGAATCGTCTTGGTTCTAACTGTGGATGTTTAGGCTCGAATTCTGAAACATGGACAAAGGCACCATTCCATTCCGTTACCATTTCAGAATAAGGAAACTCTAATCCTGATCTATCTGATATGGCTTTTGCATATTTTCCTTTTGATAAATTAGACATTCGGATAATAAGTTTTTGGTGTTATGAAAGAACTAGATGAAGATCCATCTTCAGCTAATGCTCTTTGTAATTCATCTTCGTATAATAATTTTAATTCCTGGATTCTTTGTGGCGCTTTTTTAAGAGCCAAATAATAAGCAAGACCCGCACACATACAAGGAACGAACCGATAAGGTACATCGACTGCATTTGTATAAACTCCAACATCATCAATCCTTTTTACATAATAATAGTTAATAGTATTACCTGCTTCAGATGAGCCTGGAGTAAGGTATAGAGTTATTGTAACTTTGTCTATAAATCTTTGTACAAAATATTGTACAGGTTGTCCTTCAGATGATTTGTTTGATAATGCTTGATAAGCTGATCTATTAATTTTTGTAAGTGGTGTATCTATTGAAGATGCATTCCTATAAGAGCACTCCAATATATCATCAACGCCATATATGCTAGTGGCGTCCGAAGTTCCGTCACCAGGTGAACGAAACATTGTATAAGTTGCTTGACCATCTACTAAAGTTATTGAGTTGTTTGCAACTTCCCAATAATGCAAACCTCGGTTTGCCCATTCTTGAAATAGAATATTTAAGGATCGTCGCGCAGTTTTAATATCATAACCTGCGTTAGATTGCAAACCAATTCTTTCATAAGCTTCTTCTATGATCTCATCGATCTGAAAATTCTTATCAAAGACGTATGTACCTGAAGTAGTGTTAGCCATTTAGCCTCCTACTTGTCTAACAATACAGTTGCTGTTCCTGTTAATGTAGAAATACTCATTCCGTTTTCAAATAACACTCCATCTTCTGGAATGTTAAATGCAAAAACATCACCTGCTGGAGCATCTGCTTGGAAGTAAGTTGTAGTTGTACCACCATTAACTAATACAACAGAACCTGCTGTAGTAGCATTTGGAGCACCTAAGATAATTCCTCTTAGTCTAGTTCTTCCTGCAAATACAACACCAGTTGTATTTCTTCTTATTGCTTTAACATCTGATTTAAAAGACATATTTTAAACTCCTAAGTTTTAGGAGCCCCGAAGGGCTCCATAATTAATTATGCGTCAGTTGCAATGTCTGCACCATCTTGAACTCTTTTCCAAGTAGTTCCATCAGAAAATGCGTAAGTGGCAGCGTTAGAAAATCCGTTTGAAACGTAAATCATAACACCATCATTGTCTACAGCTGATAATTCTTCACCAGCTCTAGTTCCTGTTGCAATTTGCACAGTTGATGCGTTAGATACAGTCCAAGATATTTTTCCACCTTGTGCTGTGTCATGTGCGTTTTCATTAGCACCACCGATAAACCCGTTAAGGGATACCACTGGTCCTGTAAATGTAGTATTTGCCATATTTATATCCTCCTAGTTTTTTCTACATAGTCTCTAGGCCGTCGACTATACGCGTCTATGTAGAATAATTTATGTATAGTAATTAATTTATATATGAAATTATTAAAGAGTGCAAGAAATCCCTATAGGAAAAGTATGTTTTCCAGCAATATAGAGTTCCTAATTAGCCAGCATACAGATGGATTTCTCCATCTAAAGCATTTTTAGGACTCTCTTGGTTCTTTAGAATAGATCTAATTACTTTTTTGATATCATCTCCAAGAACCGACATTTCAGGTGTTACCATTCCGCCATTTTTAAGAAACAACTCGTTCCAATCAGATTCGAGTTTCAGTTTCTTCGCGAACAACACCATGTTGTCTTGAGCCATTGTTAACCTCCTCATAGGTTATATAGAATCCAGCGCCTGTAGCAGTGCCACTAAACTTTAATGGATTCGGCTCCCAATGTATAGCATTTTTTCCTAGAAAGTCAATGATTGGTTTATGCAATTCTTCTGCATCATTTATTTCTTTTTCAGACTCAATATTAAATTGAGTTTGTAATTCCTTTGTAAAGATTTTTATAAGATAAGTTTTGTTCATAGGTTTGTCTTTCTACCATAAAAAAAGGGGGGCCGAAACCCCCCTTTAATAAAAATAATGCTTAAGAATTAAGCACCTTCAGAAGCAAAGATACCTCTAAAGTCAGAAACTCCAAAAGAGTATCTTTCTCTAGCTTTGTATCTCATGTTTCCTGTGTCAAAGTCACCTTCCATCTTAGTAGTGATAGGTGCTCTTTCAAAGTACTTCATTCCGTTTGGCACATCTGTAATGATGTAGAACGCATCAGTATCAGTTAAGAAATTATTAACCACGAAACCTTGTGGTAACATTCCCATAGATCTTAATGCATTGATATCATTATCAGCAGTTCCAACTCTTTGAGCAGACTTCATTAATCTCTCCGCTGTGAATTGTAATTCACTTGGAATAATTAATTTCATCCCTTTAGCTGCGATTTTTAAACCTCTCTCATCAGTGAAAGCAGCGATATCAATCATTGCTTGTTCTAATGAAGTTTCGTTTAAGTCAGCTTGAGTTGCTAAAGTGTTCGAAACAGTACCCGCGATTGTTGGGTGTGCAGTGTTAAATAAAGAAACACCGTCACCTGAATCAAATCCATCAGTTGTTGGTAAACCTTGGATTAGTGGGTTAACTGCTTTTACTTGCTTAGTGTTTGCCATTGAACGAGCCAACGCTTTTGTGTATCTAGAAGCTAATCTGTCATACAGGTTATCTTCGATCGCTTCTTCAGTAATTGTGAAGCCTAAAGCAACAGTCTCGTGAGTGTATCTAGCAGTAAAAGTCTCTTGAGCATTGTCAAAAGTAATACCAGAACCCTCAGGTTTAACTTGTGCTTGACCGAAACCTGATAACATTACTTCTTCTTCAAAAGCTCTGTCCGAAGATTCTTTTGTGTAGATTTCTTCGTGTTGGTTTTCGTATCTTTTGTATTCCAGGCCAAATAGTGCATTTAAACCTGGCTCTAGTTCTTTAACTAGCTGTGATCTTGAAATAGCCATATTTATATCCTCCTATTATACGCCTGTTGTTGTTTTCAAGTTGTGTTCATTGATCGTAACAACCCAGTTCACATAACCTGAACCGACTTCGTTGTTTTCCGGATCTTTTGATACACCTATGATTTTTAACTGTGCTGAGTTGGTGCTTAAAGTAGCATCATTCAACATCGCGTTAGAAACATAGTTCGCTGAATCACCAGCTGAAAGTGTGATATCCGCATTGTTAAACACATCAGCTTGTGCAGAAGCACTTGATATGTTTGTTTGGATCTCAAATCTTTCATATGGATCATCTGCCACGAAAGCAACTATATCCGCAGCGTTAACTTGCGCATAGTGATTTGCCCACGTTGGCTTTTGTGTATTTGGATCAGTATAGAACACGCCGTTTAAGGAACCTAAAATATTTCCGCCAGCAGCACCTTGATCAATTGTTCCAGCCGCAGTCATTTTGACTGGGTCTTGGAAATAGATCGTAGTACTGTCATTAGCAGCAATACTGTATTCACTTAAACCACCGTTGTCTCTATTCTGACCAACTTTTCCAATTGGTTTTAAACCAAATGGTGCATTTTTATTTGCCATAGTAGTTGTCCTCCTTAGACAATTGTTAGTTTAAGTTTGGGGTTAGGAATCGTTAAAAAATTAACTTTTCTTTGTACCACCAAAAGTTACACGAGTCTGTCGATCTTGATTGATCGGCATACTTGGGTGCTGTTCCTTTAGTAGATCGTTTTCGACTGCTTGATCTTGCTCAATACCTTGCTTAGAATAGTATTCAGCTCTAGATTTTGCGATCTCTTCCGGTACCCTTGTCAGCACAAGGCCACCAACTCCGATCACTCCCTTATATTTGCCGTCTTCGATCACTGGATAATCACTGTCTGGGTATTCATCAGATCTGACTAATTCATAACCTGATCTTAATCTTCCAGCGACGTTCTTTGTGTCCTGGAAACCCATAGATTCAGCCCTTACCCATCTATGTCGAAATCCTGCCGGCGCAGGGGGTGCATCTAAAGATGACGGTGGAGTCCAAACTTTTTTTCGAGATTCTTTTTCTCTAGTTTGACTCGCACGAGAAGCTCTTTTTTCGTTATTATTTTCCATATGCATTTACTCCTTCGTGATATTTAATTGTTTCGCATATTCTTCAAGTGGCACACCTAATTTTTTAGCGATTGCTACTTGTGATGGCGTGAGTTTCACAGTTTTGCGACCCGGCTTACTATTTCTAGAAGCTGAAGCTACTACTTGCGTAGGCTTCGCAGTCGTTTGTTGATCTACTTTACCAAATTTATGCGGGAATTCAAGTCTTATTCTTTTATTAATTTCAGAATAATACTCGTCCGTTTGTGGGTCATAACCTTCCTCTTCAACTAGCTTCTTATGTAAGCCGAATGCGGTATATGTCATGGCCTCGTCTTGACCAAACCAGGTATTCTGTTGAGCCCATGCTTGAGCTTTTGGATCTGGGTTAATCGGTTGTTCTTGAACTTGAGGCTGAATTTCAGGTTGTCTTACAACTTTTTCTTCAACTTTAGGTTCAATAGTTTGTTTAGATTTGATTTCAGCAAGTCTTGCTTCTTCATAACCTAATTTTGAGATTTCAGTTTGAGCAGCGATTTCAGCTTTCAAATCTCCATCTTCTCTAGCTTTCGCTAGTCGAGATGCAGCAGCTTCCATAGATGATTTAATTCTGTTCTCCATTTCAGATACATAACCTGTATCTAATTTAGAAAATCTAGACTTTAAAGATTCTTGCTCAGTCTGAACTTTTTTTGCGTATTCTAAAGCAGCAGCTTCTCTTCTCTCTGCTTCACGCATTTTTTTAGTTAACTTTGCAATTCTTCTTTTCACTCCTTCAGAGTAATCATCTAATTCTTTCTTCTGCTGATCTACAGCTTCGTCTTCTTTCTTTGGTTCTTGGTCCGTGTTACTTGTTTCTTCACTAGCTTGAACATTAGACTGCTCGCTAGATTGCGTAGATGAGTCATTGGACTCAGTATTGTTGTCAGCATTGTCTACCTCCACTTCTGATTCAGGTTTCTTTTCTTCCGGTAATTCAACCTCGGCACCTGGACCTGAAGTATCGATATCAACGGTCTTTTCCATATCTGGCATAGTATCCTCCTATGATTAAAATTGGTGAAAGATATCTTCGGGGTCTTTCACTGTGGCTAATACTTCGTCATCATTCAGAAGTCTAACCTCCCCACCATCAATAAGAATTCGGCTTCCTGCATATCGTGCAAAGATTACCCAATCCCCAACCTTGCACCACGGGCCTTCAGGAAATTTTTCCTTGTCGTAACAATGTGGACCCATTGCAAGTATTAAACCACAAGTTGATGCAACCTGTGATCGTTCGATAGATTCGTCTGATAAATAAATACCACCTTTAGTTTTTGGTTTTGCTTTAAAAGGTAAAACTAACATTCTCCAACCTGTTGGTTGAGGAAGTTTAGCAGATTCTTTTTTAGCTAATGATTGGTGGTCTTCGTATTCTTTTTGATTTTCTTTTTCGTATTTTTCTTCCAAAGCTAATTTAATCTTTGGTGTCTCCTTTGGGTTTTCCCCTGAGGTCGACGACGTTTTCTCCTTTAACATCTTTTTGCTCCTTCTTATTTAGCAGGTTAGAGATTTCCTGTGAAATATATTGATAGGCATGTGCCTGTCCCAACATATACTTATATTTTTCCATATTGTCAACACCTCCCGATATGAGGGTATCTCCAATGTTTTGATAAGATTCCCTTATCATTTTTTGTATTTTAGATATGATTACAGTTATATCTTCCATGGCTTTCCTTTGTTGATTGTTATATTAACAGTTCCATTTTCTTAAGGACTTATTAATTCTTGAATTTGGATCTCTTGCAGTTTTAGCTGAAGTTAATCTTTTTTTCATTCCAGTCATTCTCGCGCAAAAACTCTTTCTTCTTTTAGCTGCTTTAGATCCTGGTTTTAATTTTGATGGTTTAGTTGTAACAGCAGTTTTTAATTTAGAACCTGGATTTGCTCTTCTATAAGACATTACACCTTTTCTATTTAATCCACCTGATGCAGACTTACCTTCTTTTCTCTGCCATGCTGCTGTTTTTGCCATTATACTAATCCTCCCATACTCATTTTTTTTCTTGCAAAGGTTTTAACATTAGTTGGTTTAGGGCCAGTGTTGGACGCTTGGCGCTTTCGTCTGACCGCACTCGCCTTTTGTGAAGCACTCATGGAGCGAGCTTTTGCAATAGGGACACACTTCGGATACTTCCTCTTGCTTCCCTTCGATCTCCCGCATGGTTGATACTTTCCATTCTTCTTTGGAGCTCCTATGTCCACCCATTTTTCTTGAACCCATTTTCTTAAACCACCTTGAGCCATATTAATATTTCTTTGTAACTTTTCTTCGGTTGTTCATAACTTTACCACAACCTTTTGCAATTCCACCTTTAGCTTTTTTATCTCTCTTACCACCTGGAGTTATTTTACCAGAGCAAACTCCTGATGCATACATATTAGCATAGGCACTTGGATAGACTTTAAATTTTCTTTTAGCTGCTGCTTTTCCTTTTGCACAAAGTTTAGCCATCTATTGACACGATAAGCATTCATCAGATCCTTCGTCTAATTTTGCTAAAGCCTCCTGTTTACATTCGTCACTACAAATTGTTTGATGCTCATGTGTAGTTTCAAATTCTTTTTTACAAATTGCACATTCTTTTTTCATTATTTTTTAGATTCCTTTTTACATTTACATTCAAAATTACACATACATGGAATGATGTTAAATAGTTTACAAATCCACATACAAACTTTATTTTTAATTTTTTTTAACATTATTTCCATCCCTTCTTAGCTAGTTTGGGTTTAACTTTTACAAGTCCACCTTTTTTCTCTCCATAACGTTCCATAACCTTATCAAAAAATTCTTGGTCAATGTCAATATCAATAACTTCAGGTTCTTTATTTTTCATTTTGTAATAAAGATCTCTGAACTGTTTACTTGATCCTCCTGATCTACCAAGTTCTCTAAACATTTCTGTATAAGATTTTTCAGCCATAATTACTTCATTTTAGATTTAGTAACTCTTCCACCTTTTTTCATATAACCCATTTTATTTCTAACAGGTTTAGGTAATTTTTTTAAGCCTTTTCCTTTTTTACCTTTAGGTACTGGTTTTAACATTATTTTTTTCCTCCTAGTTGTTTTAATTCTGTTGCTTTAATTCCGTACACGGCACCTACTACCGCTACCCATAAAGAAATTATCCACCATGGCATAGTTTGTAGTTTCTCAAAATATAAATCTAGTTTTTTACCAATCTCTTCATCTTCAGCAAAAACACTGTATGCTAATAAAAACAGTGGTGATGAGAGCGTTAATAAAATAAATTCGTCCTTCCAGTCGTTTTTTTGATTTTGAGCAATCTGTCCAGAGTACTCAATCTCACCTCTTTTCATCTTTTCAGCATGCACGATGGCAGCTTCAGACATAGCGACTTCTGCTTGCTTTTTATTTTTGTAAATAGCAAGTCCTGCTTTAAGACCCTGACCTAATAATCCCCAAGGTATCATGATAAGTTAGTACCACTTAGCGATTCTAACTTTTTCTGGCATAACTTTTTGTCCTTTTACTTTTTCAGACATAACTTCACCAGCTTTTGGAGTTGGGATTTCTTTTCCACCCTGTGGATATCCGATTTCCATTTGAGATTTCATCTCTTTTTTATTTTTTTTCATTTTTTCTCCTCTTCTTACTCTTTCCTGCTTCAGAAAGAGCGATTGCTATTGCTTGTTTTCTACTTTTAACAGGTTTTTTAGATTTTCCAATGGGTAATTTACCCTTTTTGTACTCTCTCATGACTTTCGCTATCTTTTTTTCAGTTTGTTTTGGCATTTGACCTCTAGAAATTGTCATTATTCTTTAATGCGTGTTGTAAAACCGTTTTTTCAATAGAAGTATCGGCTCTTAAGTTAGCTAATTCTTCATTTTGATCCAGTTTTTGTTGATCTGTCATTTGATTCATCATTGCTTTCATCTTATCAAGGTTAATTCGCTCTTCATCATTGTCTTTTCTTCTAGCATTTTCTTGTGCTCTGATGTCAAGTTCTCTTGCTTTTAGTTTTGCAATAGGATCATTACCAAAATCACCGTTAATTTTCTTTTCTTCTTGTAAATATTCATCCGTCATTTCAGCTATAAGAATAGCTTTTCTAGATTCAATCTTCATATTTAAATCCATAACGTATTGTTGCATTTGTGGGTTCTGCATTGCAGCTGGATTTTGTTGCATAGATTGTATTTGTTGAATTTCTTTTACAAATTCCATTTCAACTTGTTCCAAAGCCATTAAAGAAATATGTTCAAAAATATTTTTTTGTAATGAAGCATTAATAACAGGATTATTTTTTGCAATATTCGTTCCCATAAAGTTTAAATGAGCAGTTATATGAGCTCTATGATCTTGTCCTTTAAATGCCTGGAATGGTAAGCCACTTAATGCATCAATATGTTCTAATGATGGATCTTTAGGTGTAGGTTGTGGTGGTTTTTTTAAAATTAAATCAATATTTTTTACACCCAAAGCTTCATACATATTTCTATAAGCATTATATAAATTATGAATTTGTGGGTTTGATTGTGCTAATTGTAATTCAGTTTGAGCCAAACTAATTCTTTGAGTTTGAGAAAATATATTTGGATCTGCAACTGGTATAATATCAACTCGATCATCAAAGTCAGATTGCATAATCATTCTTTGACCACCGACAATGTCGTATGGATATTCTTGAGGTAAGTAAAGTTTAAATACACGGGACAATAATCTGAACTCATTTTTAAGTGCAGCATATAATCTTTTATGAATAGCACTCATGGTTCTTGATCCACGTTCAAGCAATGCAACTGTCGTCCCCACTGCAGCTTGTTGATTACCCTCACCTACTTGCATGTCAGCTATAGATGCGAAGCGCTGACCAGCTTGTACGACGACACCCATAAGTTGAAGAAGTGTTGCACTTGGCTCTTTAAACGGAAGCGTCATAAATGCATCTCTTATGTTTCCGCCAGGAGCATCTACATCTCTGAATTCACCAGGTTGTATAGATTGCGCATCATCTCTAATTCTGATTCCTCTTTGTTTAAATCCAGCAGGTAAGTTTGATAAAGTTCCAGCATCTAATAAAGATCTTAATGCTGAGGTTGCAGTTCTAGATAATCCACCAATCATGTGGATTAAACCAAAGCCATAGAAACCTAGACCAGGTAAAAATTTAAAATGGACAAAGTAAGAAATCTTTTTTCTTTTTGGATCCCCTACTTCATAGTTTCTTCTAATGCTTAATACTTGTCGAGAGTTTGCTTCGATCGTTACAATATAAGGTAATTTAATACCAGTTATTTCCCCATCGGGCCCTCGATCTTCAAAACCCTCTAGGTCTAAGTTAACATGACACTCCAATAATGTGAATACATCTTCTTGTCTTCCAGTTTGTCTGGTGCCTTCTAATTCGTGTTCTTTTTTATCTAAGTCATCTTGATGTTCATAACCAGGAGTTACTTCAATATCTCTATAGAATCCTGTGACTTGTTGTTTTCTTAATTCATTTTCAGAAATTTTTAATCGATGAATAATCGATTCCGCATCATCTAATGAGGTAGCAGAATACGGAACGATTAAATCATCTGCGGGTACAAACTTAGAAACCGCTCGTCCCATTAAGTCGTCGTAATAAACTTTTTTAAATGCCGAACCGGCTAGTGGCAAGTAAAATAACATTTGATCAAACTCAGGTTCATATTCTTTCATTTGATCCATAATTTGATAATTCATAAATTCTTTAACTCTTTGAGCTTGAGCTTCTCTATCAGGTGTGACCGCTCCAATAATTTGAGTTCTTACAGGTCCTTGAGCCGGGAGCAATTCTTTATAAGCCAAAGCTTGGAATTGAGTAACCGCTTCTGCTAGAACAGGATGGGTGGCACCTGCTGCACCTTGAAAAGGTTCGGTTCTATCTTCGTATTTAAATCCTAATAAATCTAAACCTTTAACATAAGAACTTTCCCAATCTGCTCTTGAAGATTTATAGTCTGTATAATTTTGATATAATTCTGAACCAAGAGGCATCAATATTTCCTCGGGTAGTAACTCTGCTAGATTGTCGTAATGATTTTCTGATTGAGCCTGGTTGAAGGCTCCTGGTTCAAAATTAATTTCTACTCCACCATCTTCTAATGGTGTAATTTCAGTTTCACCTACATTAGGTAAATCTTCTTGAATTTCAATATTCTCTTCAACAGAAGTTTCAGGTCCTTCTATCTCAATAGATTTTCTAACTTCGTTTGGAAGTGCTTTTTCTATGTCTGCCATTAATTTTCTCCAATTTTACAGTCTTAACAGTATTATAGTCAACATTCAAGCCCTGAGGTGTAGGTCCTGATTTTGGTGGTATAGTTCGAGTTAGTTTTGTTTTTACCATTTACCAATAATAAGTTCGTTTTTTTCTAGGTAGATCATTATCTATATAGTCTTCTGGGTGATTAATCAAGCCGCCTTGTCTAAATCTCATTAAAGCTTGTGTGGTGCTATCCACTAAGTCATCATGATCTCCATATGGAAATGAAGCACACTCTTCAATAACTTCTTGAGCAAACTCTCTATCTTTAGGTGCCCAAACCATTCCAGACTCAAACAGTGGGGCTACAGAATTTACACGGCTGTGTTTGTCGTTACCTTTAGAGGGAGAAAAATTAACGACGGGTATCCCCATCTGTCTGAGTTCGTAGGTTAGTGGAAGACCAGACGCTTTGGCTTCAACTAAAACTGTTTCTGGTTGCCAATAATCATATTGTTCTTTTGCAACTCTTCTAAGTTCAGGAAACTCTAATCTATCTTTTAATGCATCTAATAAAATTATATGTTGAGGATCACCTTCATTTTCTTGAAAGATTCCCCAAGTTGTAATTGCAGAATAATCTGCAGTTTCTTTTTTCATAAATGCAGTATCGTAACTTTGAATAACATGTTGTAATGGAGGTAAATAATCTTTATCCCAATTCTTCCACCATTCACGTTTTAATAATGCACCTTCTTCTGCAGTTGGGTTTTGCATATATTGTGCATTCCATTTTGCAATACCAGCTGATGCTTTAACTTTTTCTAATTCTTCTAACTTCCAATATTGAGGCCATACAGGTTTTCCATTTGGTAAGATTGCAGGAAACTCAATAACTTCCCATTGATCTGCTTTTGCTTCTTTAGCTCCAGCATTAACAAGTTGTGCTGTTAAATCTTTTGTAGACCATCTCGTCATAACGATAACAATTGCTCCACCAGGTTGAAGACGTTGTCTTGGTCCTGAAGTATACCATTCATATGCATTATCAAATGCTGTTTGTGAATTAACATCTTGCTCGGAATGTGGATCGTCAATAATAAGTAGATCCGCACCACGACCTGTTACAGCACCTGATACACCAACCGCAAAATATTCACCACCTCCACTAGTTTCCCAACGACCTGCAGCTTTTGAATCTTCTCTTAATCTTGTAGTAAATAATTCTTTATACTCATCTGAGTCCATTAATGTTTTAGCTTTTCTACCAAAACGAATTGCAAGTTCTGCTGTGTGAGTTGCTTGAATAATTTTTAAATCTGGTCTGTTACCAATCATCCATGCAGGTAAAAAATAAGATGCAAATTCAGACTTCGTATGCCTTGGTGGCATATTGATAATGAGTCTCTTACATTCTCCAGTTAAAATTCTATTAAATGCATTTGCTATTTCTGTATGATGTTTTCCTTCAACAAATTCAGGCCAAGTATATTTTACAAAAGATAAAAAATCTGTTCTGTATTTTTTTTGTGTAGTTTTTTTGACCCGAGTTAAAATATCTAATTTTAATTGTCTTCTAACTTTCGGATCTGCAATTTTATTAATTTGTTCTAAACTAAGCATAATATTTAATTATGGTACCAAAAAGTATTTAGCAGGAATCTATCTCTAAATCAAACACTATAGTACATATATTAGGTACCATATTTTAGAAATCTACCCCTCCCCCCCTTTTAAAAAGTTCGATTTTTGGATTTGGTCTGGTACCTCTATTAATTGTGGGTGGGACCCGCCCACATGCTCTTACCTTGGTGCGACATCTTGTCGCACCCTGCACTACTAGGGTGCGACGTTATGACATATTGACTAGTCCATACAATCCCTGCAGTAGCCCTGCTTCCAAGACCACCAACTAGGTTGAATGACTTGACTACACCCACGGCAAGTGTTCATAGTCTCGCAATATTCATGTGCCTTGTGCCTTGCTTCTTTTTTAGTAAGACCACGGCTCACGAATTCTTTTGTCTTCTCTTCGACCAAGCGTCCCATTTTGCTCTTTCATTTTGTTCGTTAATAGCTTCTAATGTACCCATAACACCAAGCAATGCTATGATGATAAAGGCAAATAGACCAAGGCCAACGGCAATTAGATAACCACTCATTAAGCAACCTCGGGGAATGGTAATTCTAATTGATTGTAATTAAAGTTCTCATCTTTTTTAATTACTTTCGGTTCACTCAATGTAGAATAAGCTACGTTTAATAAATGGAATGTAGTATTCTCATTTGTGTTTTTTAGTTCACAAACTTTTTTAACAGCTTGCGCCGTCTCAAGATCATAAACTTCATTGTCTTCAATGCTCACACTTGGTGTGATGTTTTCATAGTTAGTGTGCTTTATTACGATATATGCCATTTTATTATCCTTTCGTTGTTATGGGACATTATTAACATAATATCCCATAACTTGTCAAGTGGTTAGTTTTCGTTTTTTATATTAGGTAAAGCGGTCAATTCAGTATTCCAACTTAACCCGATTTTATTACTTACTTTATCCAAGGCAAGCGCTAGACTGTCTGGCGTTCCTGCTTCCATAACAGTATCCAAAGCTTTTTGTTTTAAGTCTTTTAACTGTCTTAATCTTGCGCCTTCTGGTCTTCGTTCTATTTCTTTTTCTGTTAGATTTGAAGCCCACTGTCTCAACTCATCTTTACAATCTGAAAGTGTAAGTTTATCATCACGATAACTACTTCCACTATTTCTGAATTTATAACTTAATTCAGCTTCTTCTGGTTTTTTCTTTGTAAAGAAAGTTAAGGCCGTAGCTCTAATTTCTTCCAGTCTTTTTTCAGCGTCTTCAAAAGCTTTTATTATTTTATCAGCGCCAATCTTTTTTGAAAGTTTGGCAACCGCTTTATCTGTCGCTTGTGTCTTATATTGTTTTACTAACAGCTCTTGATCGTCAATTAGTGGATCAAACTGTCTTCTTACTTTTTCTTTGAAGTGATCTAATTGATACTTCGTCATTGCTTTTGTCATAACTTTATCCTCCGTTGTTAAGTTATGAGCTCACTTTAAATTAATTAATTCAAATTACGATTTGACAAATTGTCGCAGTTTTATTTTTTTTGTATGGGTGGGCCCCGCCCACACGCTCTTATCTAGGTGCGACACTTTGCGCATTGATCCATAAATTGATTATGTTATTGTGAGATTAACCACGTACTAAGTTAAGTTAAACTACCTCTAGATACCTGGTGACCTCGTTCGGGTGGTTTTCGGTCGGTAAACTTATCAACCACCCAAGAAAAGGATGGGTTCGTACCGAGTCCAGTGAGGCAAAAGATGTGAGATGCCTGTCATGGTAACATCCTCGGTACTGATCCCTGGTCAGTGGTTTCGCATAAAACGTATTTGATACAGCGCACTGACCTGGGATCAGTAGGTCCATGGGAAATAGACAAACGTCCCTATTGATCAAGTTGTGACTGGTCCGTTGGAAAATGATATACGGAAACCAAGATGTAGCCACGAGGTCGCAAAGCCTCCAGGAACCAGACTTGGGCGCAACTAAGATGAGGTGGCAAATTTTGGCAGTTGCTTAAATGTTGCGACAGCATAACAGCCTCAAAGGTGATACAGAAAACCTACTAGCTCAAAAATTGCCGCTACTTAGTAGCCGCCTTATAGAGCAGTTAAAATACTGTGAG
>Ga0208645_1002540_pt1 | contig 14442 bp, 14 predicted proteins | sample VirMetDEL_Sep_01_FD_184519 | JGI IMG/M metagenome (GOLD analysis project Ga0208645, IMG submission 184519) | Aqueous microbial communities from the Delaware River and Bay under freshwater to marine salinity gradient to study organic matter... | ecosystem: Environmental > Aquatic > Marine >... | reverse complement strand
CACCTCGCTCGGGAAGCTGTTCGAACAGCTCAGCCAACAGCCACAGCAGAAAGGTCGCATAGACTTTGGGGGCCTGATGGACGAGCTGGCTGGCGTCGAGCAGGTGGATCCGTCCACGCCCGTCGCTCGCAGGCTGCAGAATGTCCTCAAGCGCCAGAGCCGGCTCACCAAACAGCGCCTCGGCACCTTGCTGCTCCAGCGTTGCCAGTCGCCGTAACAGCGCCTGGGACGATGCGCTGGTTAGCAAGGCCGCATCGTCACCGAGCACCTCAGGGTGTTTTTTCAGATGAGCAAGCAAGGCCTTGAGGTCTTTCAGGTCGAGCAACAGCAGCGCTTCACGATCAGCGACCTTGAATGCGGCATAGAGTGCTGCCTGCTGGCTGTCGCTCAGCTCCAGCAGATTGCCCAACAGCAAGGGGCCCATCTCTGTCAGCGTGGTCCTCAGCGGATGACCGCTCACACCGTGCACGTCCCACAAAATCACCGGATAGGCCTGGGGTCGATGGTCGAGCCAAGGCATGCTGGCGATTCGCTCGGCGATCTTTCCTTGCGGCTCGCCAGCCGCGCCCAGGCCACACAAGTCACCTTTGATATCCGCTGCGAAAACCGCGACGCCAGCCTCGCTGAATTGCTCAGCGAGGCGCTGTAAGGTCACGGTCTTGCCGGTGCCTGTAGCGCCGGCGATCAAACCGTGTCGGTTGGCCAGATGCAGCGGGTGGGAGTTCGGCTCGCCCGTCGCGTCAGCACCCAGTACCAGGCAGTTTGTCTGTTTCATCCGCAGGCCTCGAACTGAACAATGAAGTATTCGGCAACGTCAATCAGCCGGCCTTCGAGCCGCTGGCTTCAGCGCCGACCACAACCTCGTTTTCGCCATCGCCAACAGAGGCATCGAGCGTCGCCACATGCCGCTCCCAGAGTGTTTCGGCACCTGGGAAGTCGGTGCCCAGGTCGGGGCCCAGCCGGTCCGGATCGTAGCGTTGAGTACAACCGCTACCGATGATCGGCGGCGCTTTCGCGCCAGCCTTGTCCAGTGGGTCGCTCATCTCGCCTCCCGCGCCAATAACGATGGATCAGTTGAATACCAGCGTCTTGTTGCTATGCACCAGCACTCGCTCTTCTAGGTGATAGCGCAAACCACGGGACAGCACCATCTTTTCCACGTCCTTGCCCAGCCGAACCATGTCCTCGATGCTGTCTCTATGGCTGACGCGCACCACGTCCTGCTCGATGATCGGCCCAGCATCAAGCTCTTCTGTCACATAGTGGCAGGTCGCACCTATGAGCTTGACCCCTCGCAGCGAGGCCTGGTGGTACGGTTTTGCACCGACGAACGACGGCAGAAAGCTGTGATGGATATTGATCACCCGTTGCGCATATTCCTCGCAAAGTTCAGCTGGCAGAATTTGCATGTAGCGCGCTAACACGATGGCGTCAGCGCGCTGCTCGCGCACCAGGCTCGACACCTCGGCGAAAGCTTCTTCTTTGCGCCCCGGCTGGACGGGGACATGGAAATACGGAATGCCATGCCATTCGACCATACTGCGCAGATCGTCGTGATTGGAGATCACGCAAGGAATGTCACAGTCCAGTTCCCCGCTGTGCCAACGATGCAGCAGGTCGGCGAGGCAGTGCGACTCGCGGCTGGCCATCAGCACGACTCGCTTGCGCTGGGCAGAGTCGGTGATGCGCCATTCCATGGAAAACTCGCGCGCTATTGGCGCAAACGCCTGGCGAAAGCCATCGAGATCAAAAGGCAGCGAATCGGCCCGAATCTCATGCCGCATGAAGAACCAGCCACTCTGATGATCGGAGTGGTGATTGGCTTCGGTGATCCAGCCGTTGTAGGTCGCTAGGAAATTACCGACCTTGGCCACAATGCCGACGCCGTCGGGACAGGCGATAACCAGCCTGAAAGTGCGCATTCTTAAGTTAACTCCGGCTTACTCATAAAGACCCGGCATTCTAGCGCAGCGAAGAAAACCACCACCAAATTATTCAAGCCGGAGCATGGCACGCGTCTACTGTCGCCACACGCCGCGCGAGACGAACCAACTGACCTGTTAAAAACCATGATTGAGATCTTAACATTCCGGGGTTCAAATAGCTGGAACGACGCCAACGAGCAAAGGAAACGCAACACCGCAACGGGTTGCAGAACTGCGTATTCAAATACCGGGACGGCATAAATAAGCCTGAGGTGGTCCGTCGCATGCTTCGGTTATGTGCAGTAGTTCACCCTGGCTACGTTTAACTGCAGCTCAGCGCGCCTAATGCACCACAATGAAACAAACTGAGTAAACTTTGTTCAGAGCGACATTTACTTGTCTGCAGCAGCTGTCTATGATTGCTGTCACTTGCGTTCAAACCTATACCAAGGAAGTGACATGTCGCTGATCAACGAATACCGCGCTACTGAAGAAGCTATCAAGGAACTACAGGAGCGCCTGAAATCCTTGTCTGAAGATGACAAGCTGAAAAAGGAACTCGAGTTTGAAGGCAAACTGCGCGAGCTGATGGGCGAATATCAGAAGTCCCTTCGCGACATTATTGCTCTGCTCGATCCCGATGCCCGCAGCAACAAGACGCAACGCGCATCCAAAACCCCCACTGCAACCAAACGCGCCCGTCGCGTCAAGCAGTACAAGAACCCTCACAACGGTGAAGTGATTGAAACCAAAGGCGGCAATCACAAGACGCTGAAAGAGTGGAAAGCACAATGGGGTTCCGACGAGGTTGAAAGCTGGGCCACTCTGTTGGGCTAAGTTTTACGCCGCACCCAAAAGCCATCTGACGCAGTCATGCTGCGTCAGATGGCTTTTTTATTTCCCGGCTAAGCATTTTCAGAACATGTAACGTTCGCGTAATCCGCGAACATGTATTAACCATTGCTGCAAAAGACACGCTTGTTCGGGTGTGCTTGATGGCAATAGATCCTGAACAGCTTTTTCAAACTGCTCCGAGGTGTTCGGCGCGCCCAATTCAGGTTTCATCAAGCGCTGCCGGCAGAAGGCATGCCACTGCTCGGCTTCGGCGGCTGATAAACACTCGGGAAAGTTACGCGCGCGATAGCGGAAATGCAGCTCTGGCAAGCGCGGGTCATCAAACGGCAGTGCGGCGCCTGTCGAAAGCGGCGAAGTACTTCGTACCTGCTCGCACAGTCGCCGGTCGCGATCATTGAAAAAGCCGTCATACAACTGCTGTTCCGGATCGGACGAACCCGCAAAGACATCCTCCTTGTAGATGTCGGCAAGCTTCCAGCTCCACTCCGGTTCGCGCCCACGTAACTCGGCCGCTTTCGACTCGCAACATTGGATATCCAGTCCCAGCCGCGCAATATCCGATGGCCGCAGTACGCTCATGGGTGCCAGCACGGGGCAGCGGTTCATGTGCACGAGTTTCAAGGGAATTGGGAGTTTCTCGCCCAAGTCTTCCCGACGGGTATAGAGCCGTTCGCGAATAGCCTCGGCCTGCTCTTCCCACAGCGGCGCGCAGTCGGCATTCAAGTCACAGACGATCAGCGCATTACGGTTGCGAGGGTGCCAGGCCAGCGGCAAGACCACCGATAGAAAATGACGCGCGGCGGAAAACCGACCCGATACATGCACCACTGGTTTGAGCAGCTGGACTTGTTCGATCACCGCGTGTTTACGGCGTAGCTTGTAGAGGTAGTCATAGAGACGCGGTTGACGCGTGCGAATCAGGCGAGCCAAGGCAATCGTTGCCCGAACATCGGACAATGCATCATGGGCATTCAGGTGCTCGAGTCCATTGGCAGCACTGAGCCGCTCCAGTTTCAATGTGACTCGCCCCTCCTCTTCCGGCCAGACGATGCCTTCCGGCCGCAAGGCGTAAGCGGTGCGGACCAGATCAATGAGGTCCCAGCGACTGTTACCGCCCTGCCATTCACGCGCATAGGGATCGAAGAAGTTGCGATAGAGACTGTAGCGCAGCACTTCATCATCGAAGCGCAAGCTGTTGTAACCCGCGCCACAGGTGCCTGGCACCGCCAGCTCATGGTGCAGGCGGGCCACGAACTCGGCCTCGCACAGGCCTTTTTCCGCTAGCGTGGCAGGCGAGATACCCGTGACCAGGCACGCTGCGGGATGCGGGATGATGTCGTCGCTCAGCCTGCAATAGATGTTCAGCGGTTCGCCAACTTCCTCCAGCGCCTCGGTGGTGCGTATGCCGGCCACTTGCACAGGCCGGTCACAGCGAGGCGATACGCCGGTTGTTTCGAAGTCGTACCAGAAGATGCTGGAGGTCAAGGGAGCTTCCTTCTCGATTGTCGCCCACAGTCTAACGCGCCAGACTCGCCCTTACCGAATGGTCCGGCGCCTAGTGCATGTAGGGATTAAATGCTGACGTAAGTAATTCGCTGGCGCATTAATCAAAGTGCCAAGCCGGTTATGGCCGCAGATGTCATTCAATGGTTTCATTCAGCAGCACCGCTTCCGCCAGGCGTTGCTCGGTACGCAATGTGCGCATAGCATCCAGTCCCCCATTTACGAGCCAGAGCCGTGCAATCCGCCTCTTCAGCCACCGCCTTGCTGGATAACACGCACCGCGTCGAAACGCCGGAAGGTATCGATTTGTTGCTCCATCCAGCCGGTCTGGTCCCTCGCGCCTTGGCATTTGCACTGGATCTGCTGATACGGGGCGCGCTATTGGCGGCTTTGGGTTTTGCGTTCGCGTTGCTGGGCAAGTTCGGCATGGGTGTTGGAGCGTTGCTGCTGTTTTTGGTGCAATGGTGGTACATGGTGCTGTTCGAAGTGCTGAACCAGGGCCGCACCCCGGGCAAGCAATGGCTGGGGCTGCGCGTTATCCATGATGACGGCACGCCGGTCGGTTGGGCCTCCTCCCTGACACGCAATCTGCTGCGCTTCGTCGACATGCTGCCGTTCGGCTATTTTCTCGGGGCTTTCTGCTGTCTCTGGCACCCATCGTTCAAGCGCTTGGGCGACCTCGCCGCGGGCACCATGGTGGTGTACCGCGAGCGCAACGTCAGCGCATCAGACCTGCCAGCAGCTGAAGCAGTAACGCCCCCGCTACCGCTTACACTGGCTGAGCAGCAAGCGCTGATCGCCTTCGCCGAGCGCCATTCGACGCTCACGACGCAAAGGCGGCTCGAGCTGGCTTCAATCCTGGCCGAACCGCTGCAGCTCGAACCCACTCAGGCGGAAGCCCGAATCCACGGCATCGCCAGAAGCCTGGTGGGTCCGGTATGAAGCAAAGCCAGTTCGAAACCCGGCACCAGGCGGAATGGCAGGCGTTCGAAGAAATGCTCGCAACATTGGAGCGCGGCAAAGCCCGTACGCCAGAAGCAGTCGCTGGCTTTCCGGCCGCCTATCGACGGCTTTGCCAGCAGCTGGCTCTGGCACAGTCGCGCGGTTACAGCATGCGCTTCGTCGAGCGTCTGCAGCTGCTGGCTCAGCGCGGGCACCATCAGATGTATCGCCACCGAAGCCCGTTGGGTGGTCGCCTGCTCGGCTTCTTTCTTGGCGGTTTTGCCAGACTCGTCCGCACAGAGTGGCGCTATCTGGCAGCCGCGAGTCTGATTTTCTACCTTAGCCTGCTGGGCATGGCTGCGCTGGTGCTGGCCGTTCCGGAGTTGGTCTACAGCCTCATCAGCCCGGAACAGGTCGCAGAAATGGAAGCCATGTACGACCCTGACGCCAGTCGTCTCGGCCGCTTCGGCGAGCGTGGGTCTGCTGACGACTGGGTCATGTTCGGTTACTACGTGATGCATAACATTGGCATCGCTTTCCAGACTTTTGCCGGTGGTCTGCTCTTCGGCCTTGGCAGCCTGTTCTATCTGTTGTTCAACGGCTTGATCATCGGCGCCATTGCCGGCCACCTGACCGGCATAGGCTACGATCAGCCGTTCTGGTCATTCGTTATCGGCCATGGCGCGTTTGAACTGACGGCGATCACATTGGCGGGCGCTGCCGGGTTGAAACTGGGTGCTGCCCTTGTCGCACCCGGCCGTCGAACACGCAGCGAGGCATTGCGCCTGGCAGCCGCCACAGCAGTGAGGCTGATTGTCGGGGCCACGCTGTTTCTCTTGATCGCAGCCTTTATCGAGGCCTACTGGTCCTCGATGACTTATCCCCCAGCGCCCGTCAAATACGCCGTCGGCGCTCTGTTGTGGCTACTGGTCGGGGTCTATTTGACGCGGAGCGGGCGACATATCCATGCGCCTGAATGATGCCAGCATGGCGATCCGTCCCCGCACCGCGTGGGAGGCGCTGGATCTCGGCATTCTGTTAGCACGGCGTCATGCTGCATTGCTGATGGGCAGCTGGGCGCTGATGACGTTGCCGATCTTCGCCCTGTTCAGTCTGTTGTTCTGGCAACACCCGACGCTCTCGTTGTTGCTGTTCTGGTGGTTCAAGCCGCTCTATGAACGGCTGCCTCTGTTCATCCTGTCGCGAGCACTGTTCGGCGACACACCGTCGCTGCGCCAGAGCATCACGACTCTGCCACCCCTGCTGCGTCCCCAGTGGTTTTCCAGCGTGACATGGCGCCGCTTCAGCGTGACTCGCAGTTTCGATCTGCCGGTGTTGCAGCTCGAGCAACTGGCCGGCTCGGCTCGTCAGCAGCGCCTCGCGGTGCTGGGACAACGGGACAGCCGGGCCGCATCCTGGCTGACCCTGGTGGGCATGCATCTGGAGATGGGGCTGTGGTTTGGTGCTCTGGCGCTGATGTATATGCTCATCCCACAGCAGATGTTGGCGGACTGGGACTGGCAAGACCTGCTCGGCATGAGCGGCGATTGGCTGTGGTTCGAACACCTGTCCAACCTGCTCTATGCCTTGGTGCTGGTGGTCTGGGAGCCAATTTACGTCGCCAGCGGTTTCAGTCTTTACCTCAACCGCCGCACTACGCTTGAGGCCTGGGACATCGAACTGACGTTTCGCCGCTTGCAGACACGCATGAAGTCGTTGCTGCCAGTGATGCTGGTGGGGCTGGGCCTTTGGTTGTTATCGCCACCCGAGATGGCACTCGCCGCTACTGGCGCAGAGGGAACGACGCAAGCGATCGAGGCCTCCGGCCCAGACAGTAATCGCCTGCTCAGGCAGCCATTGACCAGCAAAGAAGCCAGTGAACGGATTGATGAATTGCTTGACCAGCCGCCCTTCCGAAACCGCGAGACCGTGACCCGCTGGCGCTTCACGGAAGAATCCAGTGGCGAGCCGGGTTGGCTGGCACGTCTACTGGAGCGACTGCTGCGCAGCGACCTGCTGACCCAGCGCCCCGACACACTCGCAAGCATGATCGAAGTGTTCCTCTGGGCCGCCCTGTTCGGCCTGACCGGTTGGCTGCTGTGGCGCTACCGTGAGTGGCTCAAGCTATATGTGACACCTGGCCAGTTGCGGATCAGAAAGCGCCAAGCGACCCCTGCCGTACTGTTCGGGCTTGACCTGCAACCGGAAAGCATTCCGGCGGACGTTGTCGCCGAGGTACAGCGGCTCTGGCACCAGCACCCACGCGAAGCGCTTGGCCTGCTCTACCGGGCCTTTCTCAGCCGCCTGCTGCACGAACAGCAACTGCCATTGAAGAGCTCGCATACCGAGGGAGAAATACTCGAACTGCTGCGCCTGGAAGCTCGGCCAGAGTTGCTCGAGTACGCCGAAGACTTGACGCGCGACTGGCTGCGCCTGGCCTACGGACATCAGCTTCCATCCGAGAGGGCCCGCGACGAGCTGTGCGAGCGCTGGCGCGCACTGTTTGGCAGTGAGCGGCTCGCATGAGCAGGCCAGGTCGGATCTTTCTGCTTGCTGCGAGCGGGTTGCTGCTTGGGCTGTTGCTGCTCTTTGCCCTGAGCAAGGCGACGCCCTATGAGGAAACGATCGAGCATAGCCCTGCACCGGAGGTACGCAGCAATCCGTACCTGGCCGCAGAGCGTTTCCTGATCGACCAGGGGCGCGCCGTCGATCATGCACAAGGCCTCGGTGGCCTCGCCGAGTCCAAAAGCAATCAACAGGTACTATTGCTGCTAGGCGAGCGCAGCAACATGACGCCCGGCCAGGCTGAACGCCTGTTGCGCTGGGTCGATCAAGGTGGCCACCTGGTATTTGTCGCTGAGCGTATATGGGACGAAAATAGCGGAAGAAGCGGCGACTTGCTGCTCGATGCGCTGAACCTTCAGCAGCACGAGGCAGGCGAGAACCTCGATGACAGCCATACCGCTGATGCCGCCGCGAACGCCGAGAAACGCCCTGTGTTGACTCGCCTCTATCTGGAGAACGAGGATGCCCCCGCCTATCTCGCCTTTGATACCAACTATCACCTCTACGACGCCGGTGGCAGCGCGCACGCATGGGCCAACAGCGCCAGCGCGACGCATATGCTGCAACTGCAGCGTGGGAACGGCCTGATCACGGCCCTGACCGACAGCTGGATCTGGCGAAACGATGCCATTGCCCAATACGACCATGCCTGGCTGCTGTGGTACCTCACCCAGGACCGCAACGTAACGCTGATCTATCGCACTGAACATGATGATCTGCTGCAACGGTTGCTGCGTTACTTCCCCGAAGCACTGGCGGCGCTGCTACTGATGTTGCTTGCCACGCTCTGGCATGTGGCGCAGCGACAGGGCCCGTTGATGGAGCCGGTCGAACGGAATCGCCGGCGGCTGCAAGAGCATCTGCGCGGCAGTGCCGATTTTCTATATCGCAGGGCCGGACAACGCCAATTACTTAGCAACCTGCAAGACGATATCCGGCGACAGGCGCAGCGACGCCACCCGGGCTTCAAAACCCTCGAACACTTTGAACAGTGTCAGCTGCTGGCAGCGATCAGCCGGACCACCTCCGGGGCTGTTTCGCAGGCCATGCAGCCGCCATCGAACAAACCCGTCAGCGCCACCGAATTCACCCGCCAGGTTGCCCACCTGCAAAGCCTCAGGAACAGCTTATGAGTGACTCACCCACGGAGCCGAACAGCGTCAACCCAGACGCGCCGCCGAACAACCAGCGCCAACGTGCCAGTCAGCTTGCCCAGGCGCTACGCCACGAGCTGCACAAGGCCGTGATCGGCCAGCACGACGTCGTCGACGGGTTGCTCACAGCGCTGATCGCCGGTGGTCACGTTCTGGTCGAAGGCGTGCCGGGTCTAGGCAAGACGCTATTGGTGCGAGCATTGGCGCGCTGCTTTGGAGGCGACTTCGCGCGTATCCAGTTCACGCCGGACCTGATGCCCAGCGACATAACCGGCCATGCGATCTACGATATGGCCAGCGAACAGTTCAAGTTGCGCAAGGGCCCGGTGTTCACCAACCTGCTGTTGGCCGACGAGATCAATCGTGCGCCCGCCAAGACCCAGGCGGCGTTGCTGGAAGTTATGCAGGAGCGTCAGGTCACCCTTGAAGGCCGCGCCCTCGCTGCACCCCAGCCGTTCCTGGTCATGGCCACGCAGAACCCCATTGAGCAGGAAGGCACCTACCCGTTGCCGGAAGCCGAGCTCGACCGCTTCATGCTGATGCTGCGCATGGACTACCCGCAGGCGGACGAGGAATTGACGCTGGTTCGCCAGGTTACTCGCTCGGTGCGCACTGACATTCTTGACGTCAGTGGCTTGCGCGTCCTGCTGCAGGCGAAAGATGTCCAGGCGCTGCAGAAAATCGCCAGCGACCTACCGCTGGACGACCAGGTGCTCGACTATGCCGTTCGGCTGGCCCGAGCCACGCGCAGCTGGCCCTGCCTGGCGTTGGGCGCGGGGCCACGAGCGTCGATCGCGCTGGTGCGCTGCGCCCGTGCACGCGCCTTGTTGCGCGGCGGCGATTTTGTCGTCCCTGACGATGTGAAAGGCTGCGCACTGGCTGTGTTGCGGCATCGGGTCAGGCTCTCGCCCGAACTCGACATCGAAGGCACTTCGGTGGACCAGCTGCTCCAACAGCTGCTGGAGCAGATCGCGGCGCCGCGCCTGTGACGCTCATCGGCATGCGAGCGCCTCGATGAATCCGTCGCGTCGATTGCTCTACGCCCTGGCCGCTGTGCTTTGCCTTGGGCTTTTGCTGGGTACCGCGGCGGCACTCGAAAGCACCGTGCCGTCGGCTATCCGTACGGCCTGGTGGGGTCTGTTGCTGTGCCTGGGACTGGTTGCGACGTTTGACGCCTTGCATCTGCACCGCATGCCGTCCCCAGAGCTGCGGCGCGTATTGGCCGGCAACCTTGCTCTGGGCCGCTGGCATGAAGTTCAGCTCGAGATTCGACACCCACTGACGCGCGCCATGCGTGCCGAGATTTTCGACCATGTGCCTGCGGGGCTGGACATGCAGGCGCTGCCACAGCAGTTGTTGCTGCCTGCGCAGCAGTTCTGCCAGCTCAGCTACCGTCTGCAGCCGACGCGTCGCGGGCACTTCCATTTCGAGCATTGCGAGATTCGCTTGTTCAGCCCTCTGGGTTTGTGGCGAGAGCGGCGCCTACTGCCGCTGCAATCGCAGACGCGGGTCTATCCCGATTTTACCCAGCTGCACGGTGCGCCACTGATGGCGGTGGACCGCTGGCTGAGCCGCCTGGGTGTGCGCCAGCAGCCGAGGCGGGGGCTTGGCATGGACTTTCACCAGTTACGCGAATTCCAGGAAGGCGACACCCTGCGGCAGATCGACTGGAAGGCCACGGCGCGCAACCGCACACCCATCGTCCGGGAGTATCAGGACGACAGGGACCAGCAGATCCTGCTGATGCTCGATTGCGGCAGACGGATGCGCAGCCAGGACGGCCCGCTTACGCACTTTGATCATGCGCTCAATGCCAGCCTGCTGCTGGGCTATGTCGCGCTGCGCCAGGGCGACGCTTTGGGACTCTATACCTTTGCCACCGAGCAACGGCGCTTCTTCGCTCCCGCCAAAAGCCAGACGCAACTCAATGCGTTGCTCAACGGTGTTTATGACCTGGTCAATACGCAGCGACCAGCCGATTTCGTCCTTGCCATCAACGATGTCCTAGCCCTGCAGAAACGCCGCGCACTGGTGATCATCGTGAGCAACCTGCGCGACGAAGACGACGAAGAGCTGCTCGGAGCCGTCCAGCGACTTTCCCGCCGCCACCGTGTACTGATCGTTAGCCTGCGCGAGCCGGTTCTGGACAGGTTACGTCAACAGCCCGTCGATACCTTTCAGCAAGCCCTCGATTATTGCGGAACACTCGACTACCTCAATGCCCGCGGCAAGATTCATGAACAGCTTGTCGCCCATGGCGTGCCAGTGCTCGATGCCCGCCCGCACGAGGTCGGACCAGCGCTGATCAGCCGCTACCTGGCCTGGAAGAAAGGCGGAGTGCTGTAACCGGTTTTCAGAAGTTGCTGTGGAAAAAGCAATCAAGCGTTGCACGCTTGGCCAGGTTGCGTAGGTTCAGCTGTCTTTGCAGCAATCCTGGTCGGCGGACTTGTTCCCGGCTGATTCGATACGGGGCAGACGCGCTGGCGGGATATGCTGCATCGGACGAAAACTGAAGTAGTGGTACAGCGCATCGATCATTTCACGAATCTCACGCGGCGGTGAGGCAAACACGAAACCGGAGTCGAAACTGCCGGGCGTGACGTCCTCACGCGACCAGCGGCAGACGGCACTGAAATCGATATAGCGCAGCTGGCTATGCTGCCCGGGAATTTTCAGGCGCATATCGAAACGTACGTCGGTCATCATGGGATAGGGGCTGATCAACATCAGCCCTGTCTCGGACAGGTTGCCAATGAAGCCCAAGGGCTTGTCCGAGAAGCGGTTGAATACGTTGAGGTAATACGGCAACTGGTGCCGTTGAATGCTGCGCTGATTATGCATGTCCATCGGATGCGGGCCTGCCGCCAAGTATTATCGCTGCCGCCGTGTCCGGCCTTCAGCGGCAGATCTGACTGATACGACTGGCCAACTGCCGCCGCGCCGCCCCTATTTCTTCATCACTGTAGTAGACCCGCCCACCCTTTGCATCGGCACTGAAGTAGCGTCCGCCATGAGACAACCTCGATAAGCGGTCGCGCAGCTGCTGGCACTCTTGCTCACGCTGCCCCTGCCTGGCGCTCGCTGCCACCCTGGCCGCCTCCTGCTCCTCCCGGCGAGCCTCGAAGAAGCGCTCCGTGCGCGCCTCGCGCTCCCGGGTCGCATCGTCTCTGTCGACCACCTGCGGCCGGACCTCGACCTGCTCCGCGCCAGGCTGCGGCTTCGCACTGAAATGCACGTTGCCTCCCGGATCGACCCAGCGGTAGATGTCGGCCATCGCCAGCGGGGTCAACAAAACGCTGACGATCAGGAATGCGATACGCATGGGATCCTTCCCTGCCGGTCGCAATGACCGGGCTCTCGTTTCAGGGTTTGACGGCGTGGGTCACCACCCGTTCCTCGGGCTGATAGTGCCCCAACTGACGCAGCGTCTCCAGCCTGGCGCGACTGCGAAAAGCGTATTCGCTGGCCGGGTAGCGCGACTGAATGAACTGGTAGGTCTGTGCCGCATCGACAAACAGGCCCTGACGTTCCAGGCATTGCCCACGCAATAGCGACATTTCCGGCTGAAGATTATCCCGTGGCCGGCTGCGGCGTTCAGCCTGGGACAGCTCGAGCATGACTTGGCCGCAATCACCCAGCTCGTATTGCTTGTAGGCCATATCGAGATGGCGGTCGAGCGCATTTCTGCTGCTGCAGCCTACGCTGAGGGTGGCCAGAAAGATGATGAACAGTGTGCGCATAGGTGGTTCCTCCGATGCTGGCGTATCGACCGTCAGCAAAAAAACTACAGCCCGTTCGGCTGCCGAACGACGCTTGAACACCCGCCAGGCCACTGCCAAAAGAGTAGTGCAGCCCAACAATGACTACAGCCGCCCGGCATAGTAGCCTCGCCGCCATTCTGAAAAAGGAGCATTGAATGATCTCGCGCCGTACCAAAATCGTCGCCACTCTGGGTCCAGCCAGCAGTTCGCCAGAGGTGCTGGAAAAAATGATCGTTGCCGGGCTCGATGTGGCCCGCCTGAATTTTTCCCACGGGACGCCTGATGAGCACCGCGCACGCGCGCAGCTGGTACGGGACATTGCCGCGAAGCACGGTCGCTTCGTCGCGCTGCTCGGTGATCTGCAGGGGCCGAAGATCCGTATCGCCAAATTCACCAACAAGCGCATAGAGCTGGCCGAAGGCGACAGCTTTCGCTTCTCGGTCACCCACCCCCGTGATGCTGGCACCCAGGAAGTGGTCGGGATCGATTACCCGGATCTGGTGAAAGACTGCAGCGTCGGTGACGAACTGCTGCTCGACGATGGCCGCGTGGTCATGCGCGTGGACGCCACCACGGCCGACGAACTGCACTGCACCGTGCTGATCGGCGGGCCACTGTCGGACAACAAGGGCATCAACCGTCGTGGCGGTGGCCTGACCGCACCGGCGCTGACGGCCAAGGACAAGGCCGACATCAAGCTGGCCGCCGACATGAACCTGGACTATCTCGCCGTCTCTTTCCCGCGTGACGCGGCTGACATGGAACTGGCTCGGCGCTTGCGCGACGAAGCCGGCTCGAGCGCATGGCTGATCGCCAAGATCGAGCGTGCCGAAGCCGTCGCCGATGACGAAGCGCTGGATGGCCTGATCCGCGCCAGTGATGGCGTGATGGTCGCGCGTGGCGATCTGGGCGTGGAAATCGGCGATGCCGAGCTGGTAGGCATTCAGAAAAAGATCATTCTGCATGCGCGCCGCAACAACAAGGTGGTGATCACCGCGACCCAGATGATGGAATCGATGATCCAGAACCCGATGCCGACTCGTGCCGAAGTGTCCGATGTAGCCAACGCCGTACTCGACTACACCGACGCAGTGATGCTCTCCGCGGAAAGCGCCGCGGGCGAGTACCCGGTCGAAGCCATCAAGGCCATGGCGCGCGTATGCGTCGGTGCTGAGAAGCATCCGACCAGTATCAAGTCGGGCCATCGTCTTGGTCAGCGCTTCGAGCGCAGCGACGAAAGCACCGCCCTGGCCGCGATGTACACGGCGAACCACTTCCCCGGCGTCAAGGCGATCATCAGCCTGACCGAAAGCGGCTACACCCCGCTGATCATGTCGCGGATTCGCTCGTCGGTACCGATCTTCGCCTTTTCGCCCCATCGCGACACTCAGGCGCGTGTCGCCATGTTCCGCGGCGTGCAAACCATCCCCTTCGACCCGGCAGCCCTGCCCGCCGACAAGGTCAGCCAGTCGGCTGTGGACGAGCTGCTCAAGCGCAACATCGTCAATGTTGGCGACTGGGTGATCCTGACCAAGGGCGACACCTACCACGGCACCGGTGGCACCAACACCATGAAGATCCTGCGTGTGGGCGATTCGTTGACCTGATTGGCGCGGCGCGCCAGCTGCCGGTCAGAGCGGCCTGGCGCGCCGTTCCCAATTAAAGAAGGTCTATGCCTGCTTCAGTTCGTTATGCCCCGAACTGACGGGTCAGAAAGGCGTCACTCAATACCTGCCC
>Ga0208645_1002537_pt1 | contig 14453 bp, 15 predicted proteins | sample VirMetDEL_Sep_01_FD_184519 | JGI IMG/M metagenome (GOLD analysis project Ga0208645, IMG submission 184519) | Aqueous microbial communities from the Delaware River and Bay under freshwater to marine salinity gradient to study organic matter... | ecosystem: Environmental > Aquatic > Marine >... | reverse complement strand
CGATTTACTCGCAGAAAAAACTGTAGATCATTACATCTTAAGAGCTTTACAAAGTAAAATTAAGTTATCTGCTAAAACTTTAGGTGAGGATGTTAGAGCTTTTCTCTGTTAAATTGCTCTACTCTTTTAATCCATTTATCTTTATATCTATTTAAATCGTCTTTATCTAACATAAATTCTTGATACTGTAAGTCTTTAGTACAGATACAAATTAATCCTTTATCAATAGGGCCATGGTTTTTTTCATGTGCTAATGCATATGCAGCTATTTGATAATAGTAATCTTCTACATATTCTCTTTTCTTTAATTTGTTAGATTGTTTAAAGTCTATAATGGTAGGCTTATCTCCGTGTAATCCTACAAGGTCAGTTGCACCTGCGTAAAGTTCTTCGTAATATAAAGATACTTCATTACCGTAAACTACATTTAGTGCACCTAGGTTTTCTACAATCTTATGTGCCATCAATCTAGCTTTAGCACCTTTCTCTGTTAAGTTTATATAACCTTTGCCTTCAATATAATTCTCTAATACATAATGCATTTCAGTACCACGTGTGGCTGCATCTATCATGGTTTTTCTTGCTACTTCTTCGCCAACCCTATCTCTCCATCTTTGCAAACCTTCCATGTCTTCTTTTGATTTAGTTGCAGATAGTATTGTAGTGACTGAAGGAATCTTTTTGTCGTCAACATTGTATGTCCGTTGTCCGCTAATCTCGTCTTCTTGTCTGGTAAACTTTCTATAGTTGTATTTGTTACGATCCCAGGCAAAACCTGTTATCTCAAATCCGTTACTTGTTTTGATGATTTTCATAAAAATCTAGGGGTATCCTAGTATCAAAAAGATGTCAAACGTTAATTCTGGAGCTTCTCAGGAGGTTTTTTTAAAGGTCAAACAGTGCTTTTGACGCTATAAATGCTAAACCAGCAATTATAAGACCTAGTATCCAATCTATCTTAGAAGATGTTTTTTCTATGTCTTTGTGAGTATGTTCAGCTTGTTTTTTAATGTGAAAGATTTCTCTCTTTACACCTTTGACTTGACCTTCAAGATCAAGAATATGTTCTCTAGTAGTTTTAGGCTCCATTGAATTCATCCTCGAGTGGCCGTTCAAAATCTTTGCATTCAGTGCATCTGCATTTTTTACATTCGACTGTTTGAACTCCGTTAATTTCATCTTTTAAAACCTCTCCACAATGTGCCTCGTTTCCACAATCGTTGCATATCATTTTAACTCTCCGCTATACTCTGACCTGTTACATCAAATGGAAATAATTTAGCATACTTATTCGCTCTAACCTGTGGTGCCTCTGGGGTATTAACTTTAGGTGCTTGTAGTGTTGGTATACCTTCAGCTCCTGGAATAGCTGCTTGTTGCTGCTCTTCACCTTCTTCAGGCTCTAAACCATAATCTACATTTACTGCTTTTATGTCTGCCTCTTGACCCATTTCATAACCTTTACCAAATTGATCAGCTTCTGCTAGTAATTCAGTTGGTATCTTGTCTGCTAATTCTCTTTCAGGAAACATTCTTTTCTTTTCATTGTCTGGAAGATTTTCATATTTAAAACCTCTTTTAGGTATCTTTGTAGAAACACCTTGAAGTCTATTTATAATTTCTTCTGGATTAATATTCTTTGGATCTACTTTAGGTATATCATTATCTTCTTCATGCAGATAATTCATAAATCTAGCAAATGCTCTTGATTCTGTTTCACCATATGTCGTTGGTATAGGTCCTGTTTTCTTTAAACCTACCATACCTTTAGCTGCTTTTAATCTTTCTTCTGGCCCCAATGCATCCATCATGTATCTAATTGATGTAGGGTTAGTTAAAATATTACCAATTTTTAATCCAGCGGCTAACATAATAACTGGTGCTAAAGGATTAGCTGCAAATAAAGTTCCACCCATTACCACACCACCAAGTGCTGAACCAAATCCACCTAGTGTAATACGTCTTTGTAAGAATGCAGACGGTTCTGAAATAGGTACTTCAGATATAGCTTTAGCATATTTAATAAAGTCATCTAAATCTTTTAAAGCTTTAGCACCTTTTTCTCCACCACCATAAGCTTCTTTTAACATTTCTCTTCTTTGAATAGCTTTAGATCCTGTTAGACCTAAGTTTCTTGCAAAAGCATCTGCATCAAATTCTGCAAAATCACCTTTACCAAATGTAACTTCAATAGCTTCATCCCCTGCACCTGATGTAATGTCTTTTACTGTAGTTCCGTATGCAGCTTCTAAATCTTCCATACCACCTCTTTGTAAAACATCACTAATCATTTTACTTCTAGGACTTTCATTCATTTGTTTTTTAACATAATTAAATACGGATGAATCGCTAATACCTTTTTCACTAAATGCACCTAAATAAGAATCATACATGTATCTAGAAAAAGCTCTGTTAAACATTTCTTTACCACCAGCATCTTGACCGTATAAAAACTTTAATTGTTTTACAGCTATCGGACTACCTTGTCTAAAGGTAGATTTTTCCACTGCTTCAAACATTAAGTCAGCTGGAATAGATTCTCTACCAGATATTCCTAATAGTTGTTTATTTGTAAATAAGGATCTATCCCCTGCTTTAATAGCTTGTGCTACTGAGCTATATTCAAAAGGTCTAAGGAATCTTGCAAACTGTGTGTTAGCTAATTTTAATTCATCATTTAAACTTTGTGCTGCTTTGTATCTTAAATCTAATAAGTTATCTGCCGCTTTCTGTCCTGATACTTGTACTGTTGCATCATATTCAGCTTTAAGTGCTGCATCTTTTAACATGTCATCTTTAGTTAATAATGGAATAGATTGTGCAAAGTCATTATCTAACGATTCTTTTAAACCTAAAACCATTTCTCTTGGTAATTTTAAATTAGTTTGTTGATAAGCTTTAGTTGCTATTTTTTGTAAACCAACATACTCTTTAATAGTCATTGGCTTGTTTTGTCTGATAGCTAAGTTAGCAAACAGTTGTACTAATGGATCAGCTCTATCAGATAAATCACCAATTAATGTTTTATCTAATGCTTCATCTGCTAATCGTTCTGCACCTGTTGCAAGTTCTTCTCTATAACCTCTTTGAATCATACCAGTATACTTACCAATTAAAGGTATCTCTTGACCAAAATCATTTGCTATTTGTTGTGCGAACTCTTGTGTTTTATTTAATTGTATAATTGCAGGGTTACCTACATCTGCTACTTTAGCATCAAAAGCTTTGTAACCATCTGATATTAATTCACCATACCTTTGAAAGTTTTCTCTAAATGCATTTAATGATCCTACACCTAACATTGAAGTTTTAGTAATAGGTGCAATGTTTAATATATCGTCTAAGTAGGCTGTTGTTCCTGCTCTTTCAGCTGCCATTATCGCTTTCTCTCCAACAGGTGCTATAAATGGAAACAGACCAATTGTTTTAAAATATGTTTTACCTAAGTTTGCAAGGATTGCTCCTTTTTGTTCTTTAGACATTGTAGCTAATAAAGGTAATGGTAAACCTTTCTTTTGTGCATACTCAGATAGTTCTCTCGCTTTGTCTCCTTTTAAACCAAATAAAGTTCTACCACCTTTACCTAATATACCTAAGATAGGCATCATTGCTGTTCCTGCAGCTCCCCACATTAAAGAATTCTTCATTGCTTCTACTGCTGAAGCTACTGTATCTGTTTTAACTTCTTGTTCTGGCATATCAGCTAAATCATTATTGATTGCCACTGCTAAATCTTTTCCTACTGTTTGATTAACTAAATCATAACCTACTGTACCTGCACCAGCTCCTATTGCTCCACCTGCTAAAGACTGTGCTTCAGTTGCAATTAAGGGTTTTAGTCTTGCTCCCGTTGCGGTGTCCGCTGCTTTACCCATTCTGTATAATAATGGTTTTGTAAATCTAAAAAACTTACCTATTCTTGGAATCTTTTCTAATTGATTAGCTAAACCAATAGCTGCTTTTGCAAATTGTTTACTTTGTGCAGCTTTAGGCATTGATAAAGATTGTACAAGTGCTTTGTTATTTCTTATGTAAGGTAGTAAAGAACCTGTTAAATCACCGATTAATTCTGACCCTGCTCTTGTAGGTATTAAACCTGTAAGTTCACCTTGAAATATTGATTTATCTTGTAACGCATATCCTAATGGATCTTTAGCAAATTCTTTTTCTTTTGATATTTGTTGTGCAGTTCCTTCAAATTCAGTAACGATGTCCTTCATTCTTGGGCCTTGAAGGACACCTTGTTGTAACATACTATCTATTACACCTAACTGATCAGGTGAGTAATCTCTAGGATTAAAAGACTTGCTGTTAATTTGCTCTTGAATTTTATCCTTAATAGACATTATTTAAAACCTTTGCTTCTTAAGAAGTCATCTAACTCTTTACCTTTTAATTTACTAAAATCTGTTTGATCTTGATCAGATATTAAACCAAAAGTAATTTTAGCTCCTGGTTGTTGGTAGAATCTTGTAGCAAATTGATAATCATCAATACCATATTCTCTAACGTTTTCTTTATACGTATCCATTTTCTCATCAAGAATACTAATTAGTGCTTCCATTCTATCTTGTACTTGTTCTCCAGATATTGTTGCACCCATTGTAATTACAAGATCGTTAATCAAGTTTAAGTCAACGTTTGTTAATCTGTCTTTTTGTTTAAATGCATTAGCTAGGAAGTATCTTAAAGTTGTTTCTGTTAATCCTAATTGTTGTAAACGTTTTTTAGTTGTAGCATCTGCATTGTTAAATATGTTTGAAGACTGTTTAGTAATATTATTCCAAGTATCTTCAGCTTGTTTTTTAGCATCACCTGTTAATACGTTACCATTTACATCTGTAAAAGTAGTTCCTTTTACATCAGCTTTACTCATAGCTTCAAAGTAACCTTTACCTGCTCCAATGATTCTATCAAATAATTTTTTAGAAAAACCAGAAGTACCAAGTAATGCAGTGTCAGTATTTTTAACAAATTCAGCTAAAGATCTTGCAGTAGCTACGTTACTGTAAGCACTTAAAGCATCTACTACATCAGTTGCTTTTGATGCATTGTAGGTTCTAAAACCTGAAGCAATATTTTGATCATCTACTAAAACTTTACTACCATCACCAAACACTCTATAAGTTTCTAAAGTCTTTTTATCTCTAATTGCAGGTACCGCTCTAACTACTCCATCTTCTACGATTCTAACCATTCCTCTTTCATTTTCTTCTTTACCTTTAGCATCTAATAAAAGTTTCATTTGTTTGTAAGCATTTTCATCTTCTTTTAATCTGTATGCTGCTAATAAATCTACAGCAGGGTTTAATGCATTACCTACAACTTCACCAAAGTTACCCTTACCTGATAATAGTCCCGCTGCAAACTTAAGCATAAACATATTACCTGCAGTTGTTCTTGAAAAATCTCCTAGTTTATCGAATATAGATTTACCTGGTATTTTTGCATCGATACCTGTTATTTTTGTATTAAGTTTTATAGGGTTATTTAAATCTGTTGGAGTATTAGCTGAGTCACTAATATTACCTTCTAACGTTTTATTGTCAGGTACATCGCCGCCTGGTTTATTTGTTCCACCAGAAGGAGCTTCTCCACCTGGTTCGATGTCCGTTTTCCCTTGATCTTTTTTCTGTAACTGAGCTATCTCACCTTTTGTTTCTAAATCTGATTTAGTCATAGGTGCTTCATCTTTTACGTCAAGTTTAGAGCCTGGTACACTAGATCTTAGTGCATCTATTTGTTCACTAGTCATTGAATTAAACATATCATCTGGTGACATAAATGTTTTAGATTCTTCTTGTGCTTTTTCTGCAGCTGCTTTGTAATCAGGATAATTAGCTCTTAAATAATCTTCTAATTTTTTCATACCATAACCAGCACCACCAACAGCCATTGTTGCTATACCCGCTGGGCTCATCATAGCTCTTTGACCTGCTGCTCTAACCATAGCTGGAGCTCCAGGCACTCTTAATACTTGTCCAATACCTCTTTTAAGCATGTTAGGACTTTTTAATAATTTATTAGACGCTGCTCTAGCACCTTCTGCTGTAAGTAATGTTGCAAAACCAGTTTCACCCATGCCTAAAGCTTTATCAACAGGATTTAAACCTGTCTTCGATAATCCTTGTTCAACTGCAATTGCTGCAGGAGTTGTTTTAGCAAGACCTGTTATACCTCTTCCAACAGTTTGTGCACCTCTCATATATGTTTTTGGATCTATAGCAGCTTGACCAAATCTTTTCATAGCTTCTACATTTTTCTGCATACCTTCAGGAGTACCAACTCCTGGAATTCTTGAAGCAAAATTAAAAAAAGTTTGACCCATTCTTGTACCTAATCCTGGTTTTTTATAAACCGTTGGCATGTACTCTGTTTTAATTACATTACCAAATCTATCGACAACCATTCTTCGACCGTCTTTAACTACAATTCTATTACCTGGTTGATTTTCAATTGGACTAACACCTTGAGATTCGTTAGTTAAGAAAGGACCATAAGGAGATACACCATAACTACCTGCACCTCTATTATATCTTTTAGGCTGTAGTTTACCTGTACGTAAAGCTACGTGCCTGAACATCTTTCTGTTTAGTACTGGATCGTCCACTCAGGCCTCCTATGTGACTATTGTTTTAGGTTGTGATGCTGCATACGCTTGATACGCCGCAATACCTGTTCCTACTGTTTGAGCTAATGGGTTTACTGTTGGTGTTGTAGCTGCAGTAATACCCGACTGTGAAGTAGGGCCTGCTGCGTATATGTTTTTAATAAACTCAGCTCTTTGGAAAGGTTCATAAGCTCTTTGTAATTCAGTAGCTCTAGCCGCATCTAATTGTTGTTGCTGTAACTGTCTTTGTGCTCCACCTGCCATTAACTGACTTTGAATATCAGCTTGTTGCATAGCTTGTTGAGATTGACCCGCAGCACCTAAAGCTTGACCAGCTTGTAGTTGAGCTTGTTGCTGTTGTTGAGCAGCACCTAATGCTGTTTGGAATCCTGAAGCTTGTGCTTGACCAATTAAACCTAGTCTAGCTCTTTCTTGTTCTGCTAACTGAACACCTTCTCTTCCACCACCAAAAGCACCCGCTCGTACAGCCTGTGCTTGTGTTCCCGTAACACCTTGAGCAGCTTGTCTATTAATTTCATCTAATACATAGTTTTGATATGGATTGAAAAATTGTGAAATGTTTGGTGCACCTGCAGCTTGTTGTAAAGCAGTAATTCCTGCTTGTTGTGTTGCTGCACCTACCCCTGTAGTTCCTGCTTGTTGAAAAGCAGCTTGTTCAAGGCCCGTTGGCCCTGCTACCTGAACTTGAGGTATGTTAACAGGTTGTTGACCTAAAGTAAGACCAATATCCATCAAGCCCAGTTTACGTTCTTCAATACCTGGTGCTTCTCTAACTATTTGTGTTTGTACTGCGGGAGCTGATCCGCCTCCGCCACCACCTGATGACATATTAGTTTCCTCCTATAAATTTATCCATTTGAACATGAGTAAACTCATATCCCAATGGTTTTAATATTCTTTTCCAACCTGGTCTTCCGTAGATTTCAATTTTCTTACATCCATACTCATCATGTGCCCACTTTTCAAAGTGTTTAACTTGATCATACCATAAAGGTAAATCATGTCCTGTAGCCATCCTAACAGTGCCTATATTATAGTTAGGATGTTGTACAACCTGAGTTATACAAACACCATGAATGTCATCTTTGTTATCTACTATGACCCATAGTTGTTCTATACCATTCTTACAATTTTCTTTGACATGTTGATTGTCTCGAAAATTGTGGTTTCGATCTAATGCGTCTTGAACTCTATCTTTAACAAGTGCCCAAACTCTATCTATTTCTTCAGCTTTAAACTGAATTAGATGCATTAATTAGCCTCTTGTTTTTTCTTTCGCAAAAGATCAAAAATTCTTTTATACTTAGCTTGTTGTTCATAAAAATATTTAGCACCTTTTTTTCTCATCTCTTCCATGTTACCTGGATTTGCACCTGCTAATATTCCTGCTCCTAACACGCCATCTGCTCTAGTTACAAATTCACCGTCTGCAAGTTGAGCTAAAACTGTATCTTCATCTTTGTCAGCTAAGTCTGACATATCTACTATATGACCATTTGCTCTAACATAATTGTGAGCATCATTTTCATCGTAATGCATTTTACTTGGTAGTACTTGACCACCTGCATTGTATTTTTGAATTCCTTTTAATGTAGCTAATCCACCTGTGCTAGCACTAATTAATTGTTTACCTACTGCATATGGCATAGGAGCTTGATCTCCTCTTCTATATACTTCTTCTGGTGGCACATAATCTTCAGCACCTTCTATACCTACTGCTGTCATTTGTCCTTGATCATCGTATTCACCCACTTTAAAAGATGTTGGACCTACTTGAGAATAAATATCTGGGTTTGCATAAGCTAGGTTAGCACCATAGAACATAGTTTCTTTTGGAGCCTTAGCTGCATCTGCATATGATTTATAAATTGCCGCTGCAGGTAATCCATACTTTAAAACATCTCCACCTGTAACTGATTTACCAAACACATCAAACAAAGGTTTTTTTAAACCTTGTTTAGCTGACTCTATTCCCGCTGTAACAATTCCACCTTGTGTTGGTAATTGAGATGTACCTACTGGAGCGTTCATCATCTGCTGCATTACTGATTCTTTAGTTACCGCTGCCGCTGTTGCAGGGGTAGTTAACTTATCTGCAATACCTCCTGTCAGTCCTCCAATGATTGCACCTTTAAGTGCATTCTTTGTACTAGCTCCTGTTAGTTTTGCTAAAGCAAAAGATGTTAATGCGGGTACTAAAAACGCGGGAAACGGCATATGTTAAATAACTCCTATTATATATAATACACCCTATTTTAAAGGCTTTCTAGTCAGAATTCAATACGTCAGAGGACACTTTTCCTACAGCTTTTTTTATCTCAAATTCGTCTATTAATCTTCCTGTGTAGGCAAACTCTCCATAATGTTCAATATATTCGTCAATTAAACCATACATTTTAATACCTGCATGCTTACATAATTTACAAAAGAAAAAGTCTTCTCCTGTATATGTTTTATCTTCTTTATTCCAATAAGTATCAAAGTAATTATAAAAGTTAGTTCGATCGACTAATTTACCATCAATTAATGTTTTTTGTTTTATTTCAAACTCTGGATATTCTTTTTTTAGTTTATCAAATACATCTCGTCTAATTAACATACATCCTGTAGGACCTCTATTAAGTTCGATAAAACCCTTATCTACTTTAACCTCATGAGGGTCCTCTACATTTAAAGTATATTGGTTTCCTATTAATTGCGGTTTTAGTTTTACCCCTGCTTTTATAGCTTCAGTTATTTTATCGTTATCAAATGTCTTTACGGGATAAGGAACTAAACATACTTCTTTGTCATACTCTAACATTCTTTCGACCATCTTAAAGTTAAAGGTCATGTCCGAATCTATAAATAACATGTGTGTAAAATCAGAATCTAAAAAACCTGATACACATAAATTCCTACCTTGTGTAACCAGTGATGATTTCATAACCTGAAACTGTACAGGGATCTTTCTAATAAAACATTCTTTTTGAAACTCTAAACAAGCTTTAAAATAATGAACAGATACTTCTGAGTGTACAGGGGTTGATACGTATATTCTAGGTTTTGATTCCATTTAAAAAATTCTCCCAATAGGTTTTTATTGTATCCCAATGGTAATAGTTTCTATAATAATCTTGTTGAAACTTCAAGGCTTCTTCAGGGTAGTTATTTATAAATGAAGGTAAACTATTTATTGCATAAGCAAACTTTTCTGCTAGTTTTTTCGTGTCCTTCATGTATGGCACATAAATAGGAAACTCTCCACATGTTTCAGGTAAAGCTCCTAAATCTGTAGTCATTACAATAATACCAGCTGCTAATGCTTCCATAGCTGCTATACAAAATGTTTCTTCAAAAGTAGATGGATGCACATAAGCATCGTAAGTATGGATTATCTTTAATAATTCATTGTGAGGTAAGTATCCTTTATAATTTACATTAGGTAAGCTTTTAGCTTTTTCATATAAAGGTTTAAATTTATCATCGTTATATTGTTTAAACTGGTCTCCATATATTTGTGTACTAGAATAAACATCTAATTCAATATGTTCGTTTTTTTGGCATGCTTCCATTGCCGCTAATAAAACATCTAACCCTCTCCAAGGGGTAGAAGAATATAGTAATTTTATTTTAGGTTTAGGGTCAAAATTCGTTCTAGTAATTAAATCATCAGTAAAACCATTTTTTATAACCAAAGATTGATCAGTAGGAATATCAAAAAAATATCTATATTTTTCATATGTCCAATGACTATTAAATACATACCAATCATATTTTCCATGATTTAATTTTTTCTTGAACCACGGTGCAAGATTAGCTTGGTCATAACTATTATGCACCCAAAGCACATTTGTTCTATCAACTACAACAGGTTCTTTTTCTGGAATAGATGTGGTTAAATTTATTTTATTTAATAAATCTTTATCTACGAAATCTTCTAGATACTTTACTTGTATCTCGGTTCCACCAAATGGTTTTTGCATTATTTAGTTTTACCAAAAACCTGTAAAGATGCAACCTCAATACCCACATCCTGTCGAAAGTCATCAGCAGTAGTGTCAGTATTGGGATCAGCAACATCAGCATCAAAATCAGCTTTGGTAGCATATACTTTTTCTGTTCTTTTGTTTTTTATTGTTTCTACCGCTTTAGCTGGTAATACTGGAACTTCTTCTCCATTTATAATAACTGTTTTTATCATCCTCGTCCTTGTCGGTTATATTTCTTTATACTACGTTTTTCGTTTTTATTCAACCTCTTCTTGTGACGTCTTGGACGTTTTCTAGGTTTTGGCCTAGGTTCATAGTGAACAAATTTTTGTTTAGCCATTTTGGTCTTCTCTAGATATTTCTAATATTGAACACACTGCTTTAACATTTGTAGTATCACTTGTTTCTAAAGTCAATGCATCTCCTTCTTCTAATATAATTGGCCCTTTAGCGATATTACAAATAGTAGGTCCAGTAATGGATGCGTATGCGATTAAGTTAGATGTATTAGAATCTGAGCTATCATTTATTTTTGCTTGTACAACTTTACTTCCACCTTGATTGGTGACTTGAATGTTTTGAACTATACCTCTACCATTAACTGGTGCTGTGTAAACAGTTACAGCGTTAGTAGTAGTTCCTGTAAAAAATGCGTTTTTATAAATATTAGCCATTAATATCCATCCTGTACTAATAATAAATCAAATGAAGCAGAAGAAGAAGAGGTAGAACTTGCCTTTCCAGAAACATAGATATCTGACTTTTGAGGTATTACATTGATTGCATTAAAGATAACAGTTGTCTGTCCACCTCTAACATTTAAAAATTGTTTTGTTTGAAACGCTGCATTAGCAACACCATTATCTCGTTGTATAAATTTAAAATCCATTTCTTGATCTTTACCAGATGATATATTCATTGATAATAAATAACCAGTATAACCTGCAGGTATGGTATATAAGCACATTAAAGTTTGTCCATTACCTGGAGATATAGTTGCAGCAACATCAGATCCACCTGTATAAGTTACAGATATATTTCCAATATTATTTCCAGATGTTCCTGCTGTTTCAACAGACATTCTAAATACTCTTAAAAAAGTTTGTGTGGTTGTAACTGTAGTTGTTCCATCCATGTCAACAGTTTCTTCAACTAAATTATAAGAACTATCTAAACCTTGTATTCTTAAAGTTCTAGCACCTGTTCCCGCTACATCGTCATTAGTATCATCACTTACTACATCAACAGTAACTGCCGAAGATTGCCAAGGATAGTCGTCTCCTGTTTCCCAAATAGTTTCAAAAGAACCTGAACCAATACTAGAATTATATCCAAACTTATTAACCATAGAATAACCAGGAACTTTACCTTGCTGTACAGCTAAATAAAATGGAATGTCATCAACTGTACTTCCACCTGTTATCGGATTTACATTATTACAATCACTCATTAGCAACCAAACCTTGAATTATACCAAGTAAATCTTTCTACTTCTTGTTTTAGTTCTTCTTGAAAAGAGGTATTTAATTGATTCTCTACTGTTGAAATAGCTTGGTTGATTTGTCTAAAACCTTCTTCAGTATATTCTTTCGGAGGTTCTGGTACATATACGTTTATCTTAGCCATTATCTTCTTCCATCTTGGTTTACATCTGCTCTAAAGGTTCCAAATCTCCATGTTTCATCTGTTGAAGTATTAGCTACTTTTAAACTAGCTAATCGTCCTCGAGCTCTTGTATCTATTTTAGTTGTACTAGAGTTTATCGTAAAAGGTCCTAATTGTGAAGATGTCCCTGTTTGAATAGGGAAATCTTTTAAAAAAATAGTTACTTGTGCATTTCCTTGTAGGTTTTTAAAATCTGGTAAAAATCTAGATATTCTTAATAGATATTCACCGTCTCCATCTGTTGGTAAATCAAAATCTCCAGACTGAATGTATGCTGCAATAGCCGTTTCACTACCATCTAATGCAATTTTATTTGTTCCAACCTCATGTGCAAAATAAGTGCTTGCACCGAAAGTATTTGTAGCTCCACTTAAATTATCAACTGTAGGAGTGCCTGTTGCATCATATTCAGTAGCATAGGGATTATCGTACGTAGAAGCATCAGCATAAGTGCTTCTAGCCAATGTCATTACTGCCCAAGTGTTTTCTACATAGTTATATATAACTGATCTATTATTTTGTAACGCTGGACTATTTAAAGGTTTGCCTGAAGGATAAAACCAAACGATTTCATTAAATAAAGAATTATGTGATGCATATATAATTTCGTTAGATGCATAATTAATACCAATATTATTTCCAGTAGTACTAAATATAAAATCTTCTACTAAAGATGGAAGTAATTTAACTGTACCATCAAACTTAAAAAAACCTCCACCTGTGCCCATCCAAAATACTTGACCATCTGCATACACAACAGCATGCTGTCCAATACATCCACAGTTAGAACCTACCTGTCTAATAGAGAATGTAAATGGTGGACCTACAAACTGCATGGTATAAGCAGCTTGATCGGTTAAAATTAAGTTATAGTCTTTACCAGAAACCGCAGCTACAATTTTATTACCTGTATCAAGTCTAAATGTACCAGCAGTATTTGTAGAAGTGGGTTGATATACATTATAGTTTTCTTGATCACTAAACCTAATAAACATAGGGTCTTGTGTAGAAGTGGTTCCAATAGTTGTTTCTGTTCCAAAATGAATTACGTGTCTATCTCGATCAGATACAATAGTTAACCTTGATGCAGTTGGTGCACCTGACATTAAAGTTGCTCTAGTTTCTAATTGAGGACTTGTTGTCCCTGGATCCCATACAAATGTTTTGCTATCTTTAATAGTTGCTATTAATTGTTGTCCAAAGTTATCTAAACTCCAGTTACCTGGATCAAGAATTACATTTGATGATGTACTACCTGTACCCCACGTGCTTGAACCCCAAGTATCTGTTCCCCAACCATAACCATATGTTTGAATTGTTGGACCAATTTCTTCATAAGGATTAATTGTAGCTGATCCGCCAGCAGACATGGCTGTCCCTGTTTCGTTTATCTTCATTTCAATAGTAAAAGTATCTACTGTAGGAACTGTTAATATTTCAAAAGTATAGTCTTCAAAATCAGACGCAGTAAAAGAAGAAGTTCCTGGAATGGTTACACTTGTAAAGGTAATGTATTCTCCAACATCTAAACCATGACTTACTTTATTAACAGTAACTGTTTTTGATCCATTTGTAGAATCAAATGTTGCTCCTGTGATTGCAGTTTGCAATGGAGTAATATCATAAAATTTATCTTCATAATAAATGTATAAAGCTTTCGAGGTACCTATTGCTGCGTATTTTCTACCTTCTAAATCATTCCAAGTGTGCTGTGCTCTACCAGGACCTGCTATGGTTTGCTGTCCGATGGCCGTGAACCCTCCTATTTTTTCAGGTTGGCCATATCTAAATCTTACAAAATCACTATCAATCCATTGTCCTTCTGCACCTGAAGGAGTATCTGCTTTATTTAATCCTGGTCTTATTTGAACATTTGTTAGTGGCATAGCACCATTTTACACTATCTTATATCTTCTTCCAAGTCGCAGGAGAAGGTATGTTATGTTCAGATTTTACACCTTCTTTCATAGTAATCATTATATCTCCCGATATAGATATACGTGGTTCGTCTTTAGTATTCTTTCCTGTTTCATGAAATATCATAGATGGAAAGACAACCAAGTTACCTGTAGCTGCAGGGTACTCAGCTTTTGCAAAATTAGTATTATCCCATTTATTAAAATAAGGATCTCTTCTTGGTATGTTTAAACCTACTTTGTGAGCTTCATCATCTAAGAAAAATAAAT
>Ga0208645_1002535_pt1 | contig 14468 bp, 28 predicted proteins | sample VirMetDEL_Sep_01_FD_184519 | JGI IMG/M metagenome (GOLD analysis project Ga0208645, IMG submission 184519) | Aqueous microbial communities from the Delaware River and Bay under freshwater to marine salinity gradient to study organic matter... | ecosystem: Environmental > Aquatic > Marine >... | reverse complement strand
ATGGCATACTTATTTTAATCGGTGTTTCTGTAATTGTTGACACTATCACAGGTGTTTGGAAATCTAAAAAATTAGGTACGCCAATTACGTCAAGAAAATTAAGTGCAGTAATTAGCAAGATACTTCTTTATGAGGTTACTATAATGCTATTTTATTTGATTGATTACTACATTATCAACGACATAGTGTTAACATTTTTTTCTGTTGAACTTATGATCACTAAAATACTTGCTTTAGTTTTAGTAAGTATTGAGGTAATTTCTTTAAACGAAAATATAAAAGCGGTCAAAGGCATCGATTTATGGACTTCACTAAAGAACCTGTTTGCAAGAGCAAAAGAAGTTACGCAAGACTTTAAAGACATAAATGCGAAAGATAAATAAAATCATAATTCATTGCTCTGCTACGCCAGAACAACGTGAAGTAAGTGTAGAAACTATTCGCAAATGGCATTTACAACGTGGCTTTAACGACATCGGTTATCATTATGTCATAGACTTACAAGGTGGTGTGCATATCGGAAGACCGATTACAAGACAAGGCGCACATTGTTCTGGACAAAATAGAGGTTCAATAGGTATTTGCTACGTAGGTGGTATGTCGAAAGATATGAAGAAAGCTAAAGATACACGAACACAAGCACAAAAAGATTCACTCATAAAACTTATGCACAAATTAATCTATAAGTACAATAAAGATATGACGATTCACGGACACAACGAATTTGCAAATAAAGCTTGTCCAAGTTTTAACGTACAAGAAGAATATGCGAATTTATAGCCTTATTTGCGTTCTAACGCTGTTTTCTTGTTCAGCTAACTATCACTACCAAAAGGCACTAAAGAAAGGCTTAAAACCGCTTATTTCAAGTGACACAATTAGAATAGCAACTATTGATAGTGTGCCTGTGGTTGTTCACGACACTATTGTATATGAAAAATACTTTAGTAGTAAGGACACTATAGTACACTATGAGAATGTATTTGTACCTAAAACAAGGTTAGAAACACGAATAGAATACAAGATACACAGAGATACTATAAGATACGAAACAAGAGTAGAAGTACAAAAAGCAAAAGCAAGTAAACAACCTAATTACTTATTGTGGGTTTTTTTGATCATTCTTGTTTTAGCAGCTATGCAATTAGTTAAAAAGTTTATATGAACAAACGTTATAGACTTACGCCAGATGAAGCCGAAATACTATTTAGGTATAGAGGTTTAAAAGCAGCAAGTGAAGAAGCTGGTGTAGATATTGAAAGCGTTAAACACGGTTGGTTAAAAACTAAACAAGCAAGTCTATTCTTTAAGAACCCACTACATAAAAACGAAGCAGAAAACAAGTTAGAAGAATTAAGTAAAAAGCTTGTAGAAGACTTAAAACAATTTGCACCTAAATTTCCCAAATTAGTACGCACCGAAAAAACTAAAGATTATTTATTAGTAATTGATCCAGCAGACATACATATTGGCAAACTTGCAGACAGTTTCGAAACAGGCGAAGACTACAACAATCAAATTGCCGTTAAACGTGTAAAAGAAGGCGTACAAGGCATTTTAAATAAAGCACAAGGTTTTCCTATAGATAAAATTTTATTTATCGGTGGTAACGATATTCTGCACATAGACACACCACACCGAACTACGACAAGCGGCACAAATCAAGACACTACAGAAATGTGGTATCGCAATTTCTTAATAGCTAAACAACTTTATGTAGATATTTTGCTTCAGTTGATCGCAGTAGCAGACGTTCATTTTACTTTTAATCCAAGTAACCACGACTACCAAACAGGCTTTTTTCTTGCAGACGTAATAAAAACGCACTTTAGAAACTGCAAAAATATAAGCTTCGATTGTTCAATAGCACATCGTAAAGGTTATAAATACGGACAAAACCTAATAGGCACTACACACGGAGACGGAGCAAAGCACCAAGACTTACCGTTACTTATGGCACAAGAATTTGCTATAGAATGGTCTGAAACTAAATACAGGTACGTATATACTCACCACGTTCACCACAAAACAAGCAAAGATTTCATAGGAGTAACCGTAGAAAGCTTACGTTCACCAAGTGGTACAGATTCTTGGCACCATAAAAAAGGCTACCAACACGCACCAAAAGCCGTAGAAGGCTTTATTCATCACCGTGAAAACGGACAAGTAGCAAGACTTACACACCTTTTCTAAAGTTTTTTTGTTAAAAACGTAACTTTTATTGTTCATAATTCGTAATAGTTGTTATATTTGTATACACAATTAACACTTAAAAAATGAATAGAACAGAAAAATTAAAGATTTTATTAGAGATTGAAGAGGCAAAATTTGTCTTTTATGAAAGATGCAACGACGCAGTATGGTCAAATCACTTTGGCGCTGGTTTAGAGTTTGAATCTATACGCAACAAAAACACGCATAACATAGAAATATGGGAAATGTGCATAGACAGATTAAACGAACGATTTACTAAACAACTTAACACACTTAAATAATGAAATACTATAAGCCAAATATGGAATACAAAAAAATGTATCGTGCCGTAAAAATATATCAAACACAAAAAGAATGTGTAAAGCTTGTTCAAGAACAACTACTAAAGTTTTGCAAAGAAGAAAAAATAGAATTAAATAAATAGATTATGAAAGAGAATAAGAAATATATGTATGAAGTTAAAGATTTGAATAAAAGCCAAATTGTAGGAACTTATAGAGATGAGATAAGCGCAAATAAATGCAAAGACCGATTATTATGGGTTAATTCAAAAAGCAATATCCTTATAGAAAAAAGAAGAAAAATTGCTTTTATTATATTGCGCACAAATACACCAGCAGAAATATATTTAGATAACAAAGATTATGATAAAAGTAAACAAATTTTGAGAGGTTTTGAATGGGAAGTTTACACTATAGAAAATAATCGAATAGAAAGATTATATATTGCAGACTATTGGAAACAAGCTAAAAAATGGTGCATTAAAGAAGGTTACGATTTTATAGATGATGATCCATCAAAAGAATTATATGAATCATTAAACGACTTAAACAAATAGATTATGAAAAAGGAAGAACTAAAAGACACGATTTACGGCATAATATTCTTATGCACTTTAGCCACAATGTATTACTACACACTTTTAATATTCGGATAAGATGAAAGGAGAAATAGAAATTTACAACATAGAAGACGATATTGTTGAATTTGGAATACACGACACGGCTTTTCGTGTTTGCATAGAGAACGAAACGTACTGGATAGAAGAAGCCGTAAGCTTTAATTCTTTTACAGATGAAATACAATACGAAGAACATCAAGAAACTACAACTTTTGTAAGAATTGATACTTTAGAATGTGAAGGCATTTTATACTATTCTAAAGAAGATATATGTTCAGAACTTGAACGAATTTTAAACGAAGACAAATAATTATGAATGATCCATTTAAACTTGAATTTTGGGATAATTTCAACGATAGTCTTTATTTTGACTATTTACTAAAACGTGAAGAAATGTTAAACACTTACAGAGTAACTTACAAGACTTACAAAGGTAGCAACACAAGTGCGCCAGTAAGCTATGCAATTAAATACATAAAGGCATACAGTAGACAAGACGCAATAAACGCCTTTAACTTGTGGAAAGGTTTAATCATTAAAGTAGAAATATGCGACTAATAGAAATAATTTATTGCGCTATAATAACTTGGATATATGGAAGACTTGATTAAACAGGTGATAGAAAAAGACGGACTTGATAGTAAAGAACGTTTCTCACCTTTAATAAACAAACGAATGTATATGTATACTATAATGCGTAAACACGGAATGAACTTTCAAAAGATAGGTTCGTTTTTTAATAGAAATCACGCAACTATAATACACGGCATAAAACGTTATAAAGACTTAACAAAGTCTAAAGACGTAATGTTAAAAGTAGACACAGAAGAATACGAACAAATTTTTGGTAAAATACCTGTACCGAAAGAACGTTACAATTTAGAAAAAGACGTAAGAAAAGCTACTACAATAGCTGACTTAAACATAATAAAAAGAAGGTTAAACAATAATTTATATAAATAAAAAAATGAAGGAAATACAAAAATTAGAATCATTTGAATATGAACTTGCTATTGCACAGACAGTAGAAGAAGTAAAAATTTTACATAGTGCAGCAGAAGCAATGGCAAAATTTGCTAAAGCTAATCAAGCAGCTACTGAAGCACAAAACAAAATTGGTAGGTTTATAATTAAAGCCGCAGCTAAATTAGGTGAAGTATTAGATGAAAATTTCAAACAAGGTAAACACAAAGGAAATCAATATACTATTGGAAAGGTAGAACAAGACGACCTTTCCAAAATGCCAGTTTCAAAAGACGAAAGTAGTAATACAAGACTAATAAACAACCAAGCAGAACTTCGTGAAGAAGTAATGGAAGAAATAGAAGACAGAGGTGAGGTTATTACTGTAAATAAAGTTCAAAAAGAAATTCGTAGAAAATTAAAAAACGAAGGTGTATTTGTAGCTGCAACAGATAAAGACATTTTAAAAAAGGCAAAAGAAATAAAAGAACAAAAAGCCGCTGCCTATAAGCAAAAGATAGTTGAACGAATAGAAAACAAAGTAAGTCAAACAGAAATAAGTCAAGAAGAACAAGACTTAATAGATAAATTGTCAAGTGGCGAAACTATTGTAATTAACATTAACAAACATTTCCACGTATTAAAAGAAGCAAAAGAACGCGGTTTATACTATCAAATAGATAGATACAGTAGTTATGGCAATCCTTTTTTTTTAGATACTGACGGTAATAGAGATGAAGTTTGTGACGGATATATAGAGTATTTTAAACACAAAAGAAGTTTACATAACAAAGTAAAAGAATTAAAAGGTAAAGCTTTAGGTTGTCATTGTGCGCCTTTACGATGCCACGGTGATCACTTAAAAAGTTTAGCAGATGAAAATTAATTTTTTACAAGTCGCCATTGCACAATGGGAACACAATAACAAGCTTAAAGGTACTTTTCATTGCACTATTGGTTTAAATATGGATACTTTACAATTAGTGCGAATGTATCCTGTAGAAAGGTTTAGTATGAAAAAACACGAAATCTATGAAGTAGAAGTTGAACCTATGACGTGCAGACGTGAAAACAGTTATAAGCCTATAAAAATGAGAAAAATCTTAAAACAAGATGCAATAGACACAACTAATTTATTAAATAAATTACCTGTAACATCTATAAAAGAAATGAATGATAATAAACTTTCTATGGGTATAATAGATATTACGAACAAAAAAATAACTATAGAAACAAGTGAAAATTTTATAGAAGATAGTCAGTTTGATTTATTTGAAGGCACACAATACAGTAAAGAAAAAAGTTTACTTAATAAAAGTTATTCATATAAAATGAAAAAGAAAATACGTATAAAGTTTCCTTGTAAAAATACCAAGCAGCTTTATAGAGATTTAAGTTATAATGAACATCACTTTTTTGTTGGAATAGATAAAAACGGAAGTATACCAGATTACTACGATTCTAATTTGTATAATAGAATGATTGTAGGAAATTTAAGAAATCACAGATCTACTTTTATTGGTTTATGTATGTTTAAAGGAATATGACAAGACAAGAAAAACACGGAATAAGAGACATTTACTTTAGTCAATGGATTCGTAGAAGTCTGCCAGATAGCAGCACAGGTTTTAGCGTTAGCGACATAGACTTTATGCTTTGGAATTGGAAAACAAAAAGCTTCGCACTTTTAGAAATTAAATGCAGAAATGTAGAACCAAGTGTAGGACAATACAAGATGATCAAAAACGTTCACAGGTGGATTAAAAAAGGTTTAGACGATAATTGGAAGTATTACGGTTATAATCTTATAACTTTTGAAGGTGACACTTTCGAAAATGGCAGAGTATATCTAAACAAAAAAGAAATAACCGAAAAAGAACTTATAAAGTTTTTGAGTTTAGAATTTTAATTATATTTGCAATGTTGGTAGGACAATCAAATTTTTTAAGTGTTGCGTTAGTAAGTGTTCCTACCCACCGAAAGCGCGGCACTTTTTTTTTACAATAATTTATGGCAGACAATAAGAAAAGCTTTTTACTCTACTGCGACTTACTGCATACAGTAAAGAAGTTAAACGATGAACAAGCTGGTAAGTTGTTTAAACACGTTTTAGAGTATGTAAACGACTTAAACCCAGAAACCGAAGACATTATAACAGACTTATGCTTTGAACCAATTAAACAAAGCCTTAAACGTGATTTACGTAAATACGAATCTACTTGTAAAAAAAGAAGTGATGCTGGTAAGAAAGGAATGGCTAAACGTTGGGCAAAAGATAACAAAGATAACAAGTGTTATAAACCTATAACAAACATAACTGATAGAGATAGTGATAAAGATAATGATAAAGAGAAAGATATATATAGGCGCTTTGCGCATTTGTCTATGTCTGTTTCAGAGTTTAACAAGTTAGAAGCTGACTACGAAAAGAAAACTATTGATTCGTGTTTAGATAGCATTGAGAACTTTAAAAACAACAAGAAATACAAATCATTATATTTGACTTGCAAGAATTGGTTGAAGAAAGAACAAACAAAACACGAACTAAAAACACTTAATAAATTTAAAGCACCGTGGGAATAGAAGGCTATAAGGTAACAGAAACAAAAGACATAATAGACAAAATATTTAAACACCGTGACAACTACAATCAAAAAGGAAAGTATTTAGGTTGGAAAGGTTTAGATGAATTCTACAGTATGCAATTAGGCAACTGTACAGATTGGACAGGTTTTCCTATGAGTGGTAAAACACAAGTGCTTATGGAATGCTTACTAAATACAAGTAAGTTTTACGGTTGGAAGCATTTGGTTTACTTTCCAGACGTAGGCAACAATGTAGAAATAGTTGCAGACTTAATACACAAACTTACAGGTAAAAGCTTCAATCCGTTAGAAAACAATGTGATCAAAGACAGAGAAATTACAAACAGTTTAGATTGGATATTTGAACACTTTAACATACTAACAAAGAAAGACGTAAAGGCTAAAATGACACCGTTTCAGTTTTACGACTATGCAGTAGAACTTAAACAAAAAGACGAACTACATACTGCAAGTATAGACAGTTGGAAAGACTTAAGCCACCCATACCACGAATACGGAGGTTACGCACAATATTTAGAAGTAGTGCTGCCATATCGAAACCAAATAGCAGAAGACAACGAACTACACTTGCACACCATTATACACCCAAAGCTTACAGAAAAGATAAACGGTAAACGTAGTGTACCTTCACCGTATGACTTAAAAGGTGGTTCTGAATGGTTTAATAGTGGTAAGTGTATGATAACGGTACACCGTGAAGACTTAAGCTACAACCAAGCAACTATAAACTTTAACAAAATTAAGCCACGTTCTGCTGGAAAGATAGGTCAGCTTATAATGTGGTTCGATAAAGAAAAGTTTTTATATTATGAGCAAGACAATCCAAAACCAAATGTTTACATTAGAAAATTTGCACAAGAAAAATGAATAGTTTAGAAATACTTAAAGCCAAGATCAACTTAAAAACTACCTTAATAAAATTTAAGTCAAGTCTTGAAGAACTACGTGAAAAACACGAAGACAGAACAGATTTAATTAAATCAATGCAAGAAAGCGCAAACGACATAGAGCATTTTCACAACGTTTTTTTGCAGTTTGAAGACGAATACTATTTAGAATGTAAAGCTAATATGCGTCATCAGATAATCATTGCAGAACATAAACACGAAATAGACAAGCTTAATAAATTAGTTGAAAATTTAAAACAAGGAATATGAAATGCCCACAATGCAGCCAAGCTATAAATTGGCAAGAACAACACGAATACCAAGACTTTAATTTAGAAGGCGAAGGCGTAATAAACGTACACTTTTGCACTAACATAGATTGTAACGTAGAAGAAGTTTACATATTTCAAAAAGACGATGCCACGTTGTAAAAACTGCAAAGACAAATTCGAAGCGAAGCACTTTAACCAAAAATATTGCTTTAAGTCTGAATGCGTTAAAGTATGGGTAGAAACTGCAAAGGTTAAGAACTGGAAGAAAGAAAAGAAGAAGTTGAAAGAAGAACTTGAAACGGTGCAAAGCTTAATGAAGAAGGCGCAGACTTATTTTAATTCGTTTATTCGTAGACGTGATGCAAACAAAAACTGCATAAGTTGCAATAGTTTACTAACAGGCAAGTTTGATGCTGGACACTATTTTAGCAGCGGCACACACAAAGCAGTAACATTTGATGAAAGAAACGTACACGGTCAATGTGTCGCCTGTAACCAACACAAACACGGAAACTTACTAAACTACCAAATAGGCATTGAAAAACGAATAGGAGGCGAAGAACTCATAAGCCTACACGAAGAAGCACACAAAACACGAAAGTACACACGTGAAGAATTACGACAAATAATAGAATTGTATAAACAAAAAGTAAAACATATACAATAAAACACTATATTTGTATACACAAACACTTAATATATTTACATTATGAAACACTTATTTAAAGCACTTGCAGCTTTTCAGCAAGAAGTAAAGCCTATATTCAAAGGCACAAAAGGTTACGGCTATTCGTATGCAGACTTGCCTACGATCTTTGACAAGATTAACCCGTTATTAGAAAAACACGGATTAGGATTTACACAACTAATTAACACACACGAAGAAGATAACTATTTAAACACTATTATCTTTCACGTAGAAAGCGGTGAGACGTTAGAAAGTAACACACTTATTCCACAAGCAACATTAAAAGGTATGAACGACTACCAAAGCTTCGGTAGTGGTGTAACCTACTTTAGACGTTACGCACTTTCTTCTGCACTTGGTTTAGTAACTGACAAAGACACAGATGCTGCTGGTGAACAAGTAACTGTAGTCAAGAAAGAAAAGCTAAATACTAAACGTTTTGCAGACGCACTTATTGCAGTACAAGAAGGCAAGATTACGAAAGACAAACTAATAGACAAGTTTGCACTAACTAACGTACAATCTAAAGCTTTAGAGTTATGTTGAAGATTAGATGTTCTTCCATTGGAAAGATAATGACCAATTCACGAAGTAAAACAGAAACGTTAAGTAAGACTTGCAAGACATACTTACAAGAACTTGCAATAGAAGAAATGTACGGTAAACGTAAAGAGTTTTCAAGTAGGTACACAGACAAAGGTAATGCAGTAGAAGACGAAGGTATCAAACTATGTGAAAGCGTTTTAGACTTGGGCTTTATGTACAAGAACGAAGAACACTTTGAAAACGACTACTTAACAGGAACGCCAGACGTAAACACGGATATTATATTAGATGTCAAATCAAGTTGGGACGCTACAACGTTTCCTTTTTTTGCTGAAGACATACCAAACAAAGACTACTACTACCAACTACAAGGCTATATGGCTTTAACAGGTAAACGCAAAGCTTACTTATGTTATTGCTTGATCAATACGCCAGAACTTATGGTAGAAGACGAAGTAAGACGTGCGCATTGGAAAGAACACTTAATAGACGAAAACGAAGAACTACGAAACCACGTTGAATCACAACACAACTTCGACAACATACCAGCGGAAAGACGAATAAAAACGTTTGAAGTAAAGTATGACAAAGACGTAGTAAAAGCAATCTACGACAGAGTAAAAGAATGTCGTGAATATTACAAAACACTAATCGAATGAAAACACGAAAGAGTAAAGTCATTACCTTAAGAGTAACAGACGAAGAAAAGAAGCTTTTAGAATTGAAAGCAAGGCGCACACGAAAGACGTTAAGCGCATACATTTTAAGTAAAACAATAAAGTAAATGGAACAGAAAAACAACACAGGTGCAATTTTTAAGAACGACTACAAAAAGACGGAGCAGCACCCAGACTACAAAGGTAAAGCAATGATCGACGGAAAAGCTAAAGACGTTGCAGTATGGTTAAACGAATCACAAAACGGCAAGAAGTATTTTAGTATTAAGTTTTCAGAACCTTACAAAGAAGCTGAAGCACCTAAACAAGATATGCCACAAGACTTACCAAAGCAATTAGACGACTTACCTTTTTAAGTTAGGTGTGTTCAAATCGGAGAAGCGTTCAGAAATGGGCGCTTTTTTTTATTCACAACGTTTCGTTGAAAACTACGTCTATACACTATTAGAAAATAATCACTACATTTGTTTAGATACTAATCAATGAAATGGCTTAAGAAAGTTGCAGAACATCACGAAGACTATTTACGCATTGTAAAAAGTTTAGGTGTTGACGACTTGGCAGAAGACATAGTACAGGAAATGTACATTAAGATTAGTAAGTATTGTTCGCCAGAACGCATACTACAAGAAAACGGAAAAGTAAACAAATACTACATAAGGTGCGTACTTTACAATTTAGTCTTTGACTACCGTAAACAACAAAACAAGCATAAGAAAGTTAATATAGAAGAAGTCTACAATTTGAAAGTTGAATACGATTACATAGAAGAAACAGAAGCTTTTACTTCATTGATTAGAAAAATTGATAGCGAAGTAGAAACGTGGCATTGGTACGATGAAATGTTATTTAACCTTTATCGTGATAGTGGAAAGTCAATACGGAAACTTTCTGAAGAAACACGAATTAGTACAAGCAGCATATTTCAAACGTTAAAGTATTGCAAAAACCAAATACGAATAAATGTAGGCGAAGACTACGAAGACTTTATGAACGAAGACTATGAATTACTATGAACGAAAAAGACGTAAAAGCAGAAATTAAAAGACTAAAGACAAAGATAAAAGGCGATATGTACGAAGATATGGAAACGATGCAACAGATATACGAACTAAAGCTAATCTTGAACCCAGAAATAGAAAACAAACCAGAATTAGACGACGACGAATGTTTGTCGTGTGGTGCTTAAATAAAAACAAATGGAAAAGAAACCTAGAAAAAAACGAACTACAAAAAAGAAGTCTGAAGGATTAGGCGACACAATAGAAAAGATAACAGAAGCTACAGGCATAAAAGCTGCGGTTAAGTGGTTAGCTGGTGACGACTGCGGTTGTGAAGAACGAAAAGAAAAGCTTAACAAACTTTGGCGATATACACAACCTAAATGCCTACAGGAAGACGAACACGAATGGTTAAATGAATGGTACATAAGAAGACGTGAAACTATGCGGCCAAGTGAACAGAGAAGAATGTTAGAAATTTACAATAGAATCTTTGACACTAACCAACAAGCAACACAATGCTCAAGTTGCTTAAGAGAGATAAACACGAAAATGTATAAAGTATTTGAAACTTACGACAATGCCAATACCTAAACCAAAACCAAACGAAAAGAGACGTGATTTTATGGCGCGTTGTATGTCTGAAAAAACAATGGTAAACGAATACGGCACAGACCAACGTTTAGCAATTTGCAGCACAAGTTATAGAGACAACCTACAAAAAGACGAAAAAGACAATGGCAAAAAGAGGTAGACCAAGAAAGATAGAAAGCACAGAACAAATGTACGATATGTTCAAAGCTTACAAAGTAGAACGTAAAAACAACCCACGTATAAAATACCACCTAAACCAAAGAAGCGGTGATATGGTAGGCGAACCTTTAGAAGTACCTTTAACTATGGAAGGCTTCGAAATATTTTGTTGGGAAAAGTACGACTTAACAATTAGTAATTACTTCGATAAGAAAGAAGAATACAAAGATTTTTATACTGTCTGTACGCGTATACGTAGAGAAATACGTGAAGACCAAATCACAGGTGGTATGGTTGGACAGTATAACCCAAGCATAACACAACGTCTGAACGCACTAAAAGAGCAGATAGAACAAACAAATATAGAGCAACCACTTTTTCCAGATGTTAAAGAGAACGACAGCGATAAATAAAATACTTGCGTTAAAAAAACGAATCAAAATTATTCAAGGCGGTACTTCGGCTGGTAAGACCTTTGGTATACTTCCAATACTAATAGACAAAGCTGCAAAGAAAGGTGGTTTAGAAATTAGCGTAGTAGCTGAATCAATACCGCATTTGCGTAGAGGTGCTTTACGTGACTTCTTGAAAGTTATGAAGTGGACCAACAGGTTCGTAGATGAACGCTACAATAAGTCACTACTAAAATACGAATTTGCAAACGGTAGCTTTATAGAATTCTTTAGTGCTGACGATAGCAAAAAACTTCGTGGAGGTAGAAGAAATATTTTATATATCAATGAGTGCAATCAAATATCTTTTGAAAGTTTTTTAGAAATGTCAATCCGAACAAAAGACGAAGTATTTTTAGACTACAACCCAACGGCTGAATTTTGGGTACAGACAGAACTTGAAGGACAAGAAGACGCAGAAAAGATAATCTTAACATACAAAGACAACGAAGCTTTAGACGTAGGAATAGTAGACCAAATAGAAAAGAACATAAAGAAAGCTGAAACTTCTAACTATTGGAAATCGTGGGTGGATGTTTATGTAAACGGTCTTATGGGAAAACTTGAAGGCATCGTATTTAGCAACTGGAAACAGATTGACACAATACCAAAAGAAGCACGACTTGTAGGCATAGGACTTGACTTTGGTTACACTAATGATCCAACTTCTTGCATAGAAATATACAAGCATAACGAAAAACGAATACTAAACGAAATAGTATATCAAACAGGAATGTTAAATAGCGACATAGCAAACAAGCTACCAAAAGACGTACCTGTATATGCAGATAGCGCAGAACCTAAAAGTATTGCAGACATTCAGCGCTATGGAATAACAATAAAAGGCGTAACGAAAGGCAGAGATAGTATTAACTACGGAATTGATGTAATGCAACGTGAAAACTATTTAGTTACTTCTAATAGCACAAATCTTATAAAGGAGTTAAGAAGCTATTGTTGGGACACAGACAAGACAGGTAAACGACTAAACAAACCTATCGACAATTACAACCACGCAATCGATGCGGTGCGTTATCACGAAATGGAAACGTTAGGAATGAACAAGAATTACGGAAGCTACAATGTATTATGATAGATTTAAGAAAAGGAGAATGTTTAAAGGAATTGAAAACAATAAAAACAGATTCTATTGATTGTATAATAACATCGCCACCATATTGGAAAGGTTTTGAATATGAGGCATATTTTAACTCTTACCTACAATATATAAATTGGTGTAAGGAATGGTTAAAAGAATGTAAAAGAGTTTTAAAAAAGAACGGAACTTTCTATCTAAATATTACAAACGATAGCGAAACAACTACAAGAGCATTTGAGTTACTGAATGTAGCGACAAACGATGTTATGTTTAAACTTCACGAGACTATTGTATGGTATCGTTACAATCAACAACCTGCAAACACTACAAGACAATTAACAAATCAAACTGAATTTGTTTTTATGTTAAGGAATACAAGTGCGAATGTTTACCTAAATAAAAAAGAAGCATACGAATACAATCCTAAAATGTTTAAGACTAAAAACGTTGGTAATGTTTGGGAAATACCGTTCAATAGTGGTAAAAAAAATACTAAATCATTCGGCAGAAAAGAAACCAAATCAGCATACGGACATAGCGGTTTTCCTTTAGAATTACCTACTACTTGCATACTTTTAAGCACAGAAGAAAATGATACGGTTTTAGACTTATTTATGGGTACAGGAACAACGGGTATAGCTTGTAAGAATACAAATAGAAACTTTATAGGAATTGATTTAGATGATAATGCTTTTAATATTTCTAAAGAACGAATAGAAGAAAACGAATACAAACTATTTTAGTCTGTAAAGTACAAAAACACAAAAAAAAAGTTATTACTATATGAAGTTAGATATTTTACTACCTACTAACCTTTCCGAAATACCTTTAAGTAGGTATCAAGAATTCATTGCTATGAAAGAAAAAAGCAACGATGAAGAATTTATAGCGCAAAAAATGATACAAATATTCTGCGGTATGAAGTTAGGCGAAGTGGCGAAGATTAAAATGAAGCACTTGAACGAATTAATTACACACTTTACAAAGGTGTTTAGTGAAAAGCCACAACTGATAAGAAAGTTTAAAATTAAAGATATAGAGTTTGGCTTCATACCAAAGTTTGACGACATAAGCTTTGGTGAATATGTAGATTTAGAAAACTATATGAAAGATTGGAAGACGTACCACAAGGCTTTAAGTGTTATGTACAGACCAATCAAAAACACGAACAAAGACAAGTACGATATAGTAGACTACGAACCTAACGAAGATATGCAAGACTTAATGAAGTTTGCACCTTTAGACGTAGCTATAAGCAGCAGTTTTTTTTTGTCAAGTTTAGGAATAGAATTACTGAAAGCTACCCAGACTTATTTGAAGAAAGAACTGAAGAAGATGACGGCTTCAACCAATTCAGCGAAAGATACCAATTTGGCAAAAACTGGGGCTGGTATGGAAGTATCTATGGA
>Ga0208645_1002534_pt1 | contig 14476 bp, 22 predicted proteins | sample VirMetDEL_Sep_01_FD_184519 | JGI IMG/M metagenome (GOLD analysis project Ga0208645, IMG submission 184519) | Aqueous microbial communities from the Delaware River and Bay under freshwater to marine salinity gradient to study organic matter... | ecosystem: Environmental > Aquatic > Marine >... | reverse complement strand
GTCATTTTTAACTTTATCATACGCAGATTTAACTTCTGGTATCAATGGCATATCAAAGGTTTCCATATCCAGACTTTCTTTTCTACCCCACCATCCAGTGATTTTTTTATTCTGCTCAACCTCATCAGCAGACTTTGATGGGAATGGGAAACCATGTTTTTCTTTCCAAGTCCTCCTCCCTTTTTCTGGTAACGGGGTATCAACCAACGTGGCATCAAAATCAAATACATATAATTTTGTTGGCTTTCCAGCTGCTTCAACTAACATTCGCCTTAAATTTCTTTTAACTGTTGTATTCATCCTAACCTTTTTATAATAAATAGGTTTTTAAACTCTTAAATCATATGTATTATTGATTCCGACACATCTAAATTCACACGTTTTATAAGGTGTTACCTCATTAGCATGAAAATGACCGTAAAAATGATGTGTGATATTATTATTGAACATCAGAACATCACACATTTCAGCCATTTGTTCTCTTTCAATATATAATTCAGTTATTAGATTTGGGTCATCTTGAGCAAAATGTCTGACCAAATCATTTATACCCAAAGGAAATACATAATTTGGTGCGGTATGCGTGACAACAATATCGATATCACGAGCCTCAAATGTCTTATCCTTATCATATACAAACACTTCGTCTGGCCAATAATATGGGTTAACTTTTCTGTCTATGCTGATGGCACCACCAACAAAGAATACTCGTTTACCTTCTATTTCCTTTATTGTGTAATCTGGTAATAACTGTATGTTTTCATAAATGTGATTCCCTTGCCAAAAATAAGGATTATCATGATTACCACGAATGACATATAGTTTATTACCGTTTTCACCCAATAGTTTATTAAGACCCAATAATAAAGCTTCCATGTTTTTGATATTATTATTCATACCAAAATCACCTACCTGTATAATAGGACCTTTTTTACCTATGGTATTAATAAGATACCGTAGATAGTTAAAATTACCATGTATGTCACCTAATATAAACATCACTCTAAAAACATTGCTAAACTTTCATTGCTAAAACCATCTACACCTGTCACTTCAGTTACGATGGCATCTTCTATTTGTTTTGGTATTTCAAACTCATAATCCTCACTCGGTAATTCAACTTCAGCCAAAACCATTTTGATGTTAACAAAACTATCAATTTGCCAAACTAAATCATCATGTTTAATCTCATACCTTAATTTTAATATTTCACTAACCGCTTTTTTTTCAGCCTCTTCATATTCTTCTTCAGTTACCTCATTTTCAAACTCTTCACATACCATAGGACTAACGTATTTTTTAAGTGTTTTAACATACTTAACGTTATCATTGGTGTCAGTGATATATCTATATCTTACGGTATAACCATTTTCATCCTTTGGTAAGTATAGTTGGGTTATCTGTAATAGGTTATCAAAACCACCAAAATTAAGTGGGTTATACTTAAGTAAGTACTTTCTTTCAATTTCTAATTGTTCGCTCATTTTCAAATATTTTTGTCAAAGGTAATAAATCATTTCAAATAATCAAAACGTATCTTCACAAAATATTGGTGTTTGTTCACCAACATATGAACCTCTGACATTAAATTCAAAATATTCTATCGCTTCTTCCAATAACATTTCGTCATTTTCAACCAAAATGTCAATGCATTTCTCAACCGAATAAATCAGTCGCATACTTGATTCATCAACACCAATGATTGCATCATTAAAACCATCGGCAACTAAAAATGTATCTTCTGGATACGCTTCTAAAACTCTTTCTAACATATTAATTATTTTTACGGTGTAACTTCGGTCACAGTACCAGTGACCGTGAAATTTTCAACTGGACGTCCAGTTGAATCAACTGGACTCCAATTAGTTATTTGATTTGACATGACAGGTTTACCACCTTCTAATGTATTAACAGCTAATGTAATGTGTGGAATCTTATTAGTCGATTTGAAAGCCTTCTTATCTGGAGGGTATCCTTCAACTTTTACAGCCATCGCTTTATCTGATTTACCCAATTCAGTAACAGTCAATTCAACTGATTTACCTAAGTCACCTTTTAAATCTTCTGGTAAGCCTTTACCAAAAACAATTGTCATGTGATGAGCAAATGTTTTCCAACCTTCGGGTATTGAATCCTTAAATTTTGCTAATAATTCATCATGTGATTTTTCATCCAATACCACGGCTGAATACAAGACTTTACCATTATTTATATTTTCGTATATTTCACTTAATTTCATAACCTTTATAGTTTAATTTTTTAAAAAACAAATATATAAATTAAATATACCATAAACAACTCTATTTCTCGTATTTTGATTTATTTGGGAATCTGAATGATAATAACAGTCTCACATCATTGCACAATCCATTATCATCATGATTCAAGAATATTTTACCCTTTGTTTCACCCTTTTCAATTTCCCTTTGATTATAGAACCCAATCTTTTTATCTTTAATATCAAACATTTCATCTATGGTATAAAAGTTATTCAAATAAGCTGTTCTCAATAGACCATCACCCTTATCAATACCATATCTTTCAAATATCTGATTAACCTTATCACCTTCATAATAATATGGTGTGTGGGTTTCACCATTCATTAAGGTCTTATCATTCTCATTCAATCTATCGATAGTTTTCCATAACAATTTTCCCCATCGATTAGCCTTTCTATTTTTTATACCAGATAAATCCTGTAAATAATATGGCACCTTTAAATCATCATAGGTCAAATAATCTAATAGATAAATGTCGTCATTGCTCCAAATAAATTCACTGAAATTATCAGCAGCATATTTAAAAGCTAATGCAATGTTCTGTTCTGTATTAAAACCATTTTGTTTAATTGATATGTGCTCAACATTGGTTAACCAATCAGGTTTATAATCACCCAATATAAAAACATTAAGGTCTTGGGTGTAGTATTTGTCCCAAGACCTTAATGCAAATTTTATTTCCTCACACCATTTAGATTTTATTAATGGTATTATGAGATTCATTCATTAATTTTATTTAGGGCATTACTGCTGCTGGTGGTGTGAATTCAGTTACTGTACCAGCTAATACCGTAATATCACCATTAAGTGTTGAGGTATAATCACCATCAGCAGCGGGCATACTTAATTCTCTGTTAGTAAATACCTCAGTACCAATACGTATATTGGCAATATTAAGACCATTAGTTGACTGTATGTAATATAAATAGCCAGGAAACGGATTTCCATTAAACGTTTCGTAAGAATAAGAACCATATAATTGTCCGCCAATTGGTTGATTACTAATTACAGAATCTTTAACAGAATCTTTAAGCGCAACACTTACAATATTCCTAACCGTATCAACTGGTTTAACAAATCTAGTATTAAAATTTCTTGGTGCCGATTGGCCATTCAAAATCAAATAAATAATTCTATTTGTTATTGAACCAAAAGCCATTGGATTATTTCTTAACTTAATCAACTCACTTTTAACAGCATCAACAATTGCTTGTGGATTTGCCTGTGCCGTCTCTGAAATATTCCTACAGCTAGGTAAATATACTGATACTATATCTCTGTCTGTTAGTAATTGACCATTTCCTGAACCTGAACCCGTTAGAACCGAAGTTTGAACAATCGAAGTTATTATACCATTAGATACCTGAATTTCGAGTTGGGTGTTTAGGTAGGTGCCATCCTCATACTCAACCATATAACTACCATCAGCAACTGGGGCTGTTTGAGCTTCATCATAGTATATTGGTGCCATCGATAAAGGTGATATCCCCATCTCTACTTCATTTGGTGTAGCGTATAATGTACTGGTTGAACCCCCTGACCAATCTAAGAATAGTTCATCACCACTTGCATCTGTTACGAAAAATACTGCCACGTCTGTCATACCAGTGGGGTTTAAACCATCTAGAAGCGCAGTTTGACCAATCGAAGTTACTATACCATTAGATACCTGAATTAGGAGTGAAGTACTACGGTCATCAGGTTCAACTATATAACTACCATCAGCAACTGGTGCTGTTTGACCTTCATCATAGTATATTGGTGCTGGAATTTCATCTGGCCCCCCAATGTTATGATATAATGTACTGGTTGAACCCCCTGACCAATCTAAGAATAGTTCATCACCACTTGCATCTGTTACGAAAAATACTGCCATTTTTTATTTTTTTTAGTTTGTTATTATTATATAATAATAAATAGCAAGACTGACAGTAAACAACATATTAATATTAATCTTTTTTGGTATATTTATCTTTGAGAATTTCAAGTTCTTCCCAAGTTATCAATTGATTATCATGACCTAATATGCCTGATTCACCAACCAATACTTTTGCACCATTTTCAAACTGAAAAAACTCATATTCATGACCTTTGAGTTTGATACCTTCCCTTAATTTAATCTTTAGATTTTGCATGTTTAATTGATTTTAACCATGAGCCTATCGTACTTAAAGTTCTTTTAGTTGAAAATAGCGGCCATATAATTATATTTGCCACTGGTTGTAGCACATTATTATATTCAGTTTTAAAGTAGTTAACATCGATGATAACCCATATTATACCCTTAACTAAGTAGTATAATACAAAACCTATTATGACCCAGATACTGCTCATTTCATTGTAAATATATTAAACAATTCTGAAAAATACAAAGTAGTCCCAAAAAGATTCGAACTTTTACCATCAATTTAGAAGATTGATATGCTAATCCATTACACCATGGGACCAAAAATGTGACGACAGAGGGATTCGAACCCACATCCTCCGCTCCAATTACGATTACGTAGTTCGTAGCTACGCTCGGCTATGTCGCCATCTTAATTTTAAAGTTGCGAGTATCGGAATTGAACCGATTTGGCTTCCCGTATGAGAGGAGGCTCTTTACCATTAAGACTCGCAATGATTGCTCTGGTGGTGAATTACGATATCACGACTTCCAAGTTAACAGCTTGGCGCTCTACCTCTGAGCTACACCAGAATTTATATTTTAATGTAGTGCGGATTGGATTCGAACCAATATTTGATGTTATCTCAACATGCCATTACGAGTATAGAAGATATAAGCTTCCATCGGTACCGCACCGAATACGATTTTTACCCTAGAGAATCGTTTAACTCCGTCTGACTACTGACTAGTTTTCATCAGATATCAAAAGTGTGCTTCAATGAGAGGCATTGATGGTTGATGTAGGCCTGATTGGATTCGAACCAATGTTTGAAGTTATCTCAAGATACCAGCTACAGTTCTCAAACTTATCAGGTTTAGCTGCTACAGGCCCATTTAATTACAAAAAGTTAATGGCGGAAGAAGAGGGAGTTGAACCCCCACGAGACTGGATACTCCTAACAATTTTCAAGATTGCGGCCACCACCAATTGGCTTGTTCTTCCATTATATAATTTTATTGCGGTGAGGAAGGGAGTTGAACCCTTACGAGACTGGATACTCCTAACTACCTAGCAAATAGCGGCCACCACCAATTGGCTTGCCTCACCATTAATTATTTGCACGGGTGGTAAAGAATCGAACTCACCACATCAGGTTTTGGAGACCTAATCGCCAACCATTGGAACATGCACCCGTGTGTTTAATATCAATATGTCAAAGAACATATTATCCGAAGATAATATTCTGGGTCTGGTATCGGACTCGAACCGACTGGGGCATTTCTGCCACGGGGCCACAACCCGTTCCGCTAACCTGTTACGGGCTAACCAGACCGTATAAAAACAAAAAACCCGACTGTTTAGGTCGGGTTTCTCATCTTAGTTTATATAATCTTAAAATCAACTAAAAATATGAGCATGACCGACCATGGTGGCGCTACTGCGTCTCCAATTAATCGAATTCATATGTATGCTCATAGTTTTCATAGCTTTTAATTAAATATGGTACAAATATATAAAAGTTTTAGTTAAAATACAAATTTTTTATTATTTTTTTAATCAACTAATTTAACAAAACCAAAATCCAACCATCTTAGTATGAAATCTGTTGAATATTCGTTATTTTCTGTTATAACCATCCCAGTCTTTCTATTGTTTGATGCTTTGGTTATTAACTCTATCCTATCCTTAAATTTTAGTTTTTTTCCTTTCTTTAACATATTATATTAATTTATTAATGCAAATATAGTAATAATATTTGAATTATCACAAATCATCTCTATGTTTTTCAAATATGGAAATTATTTTATTTATTGTTCTTGTGGTTATTATTTTTTCACCTTTACTCATAGGTTTATCGTGTTCAAAAAAATGTAGACCAACAAAATATAAAGCTGTATCACTTTCAGCTATTTTCCGCATTTTGGACCATTTTATTTTATCCAAAGTTAAGGTATCCTTTTTTTCACCATAAAACAATTCATCTGTTACTATTGATACCTCTTCACCTATGTCCAATGGTTTTAATTTGTCGATAATTGAATCTTCCAGCAAAATTTCACCACGTTTAACCACCAATTTTTCTAAACCTTCATTTGTTGTTTCATAAACGACATCCATATATGGTTTATCAATATTATATGGTAATTTCCATATGCTGACCTTATCAACACCAGTTTTTTCAACGATACCATTTATAAGGTCATATATAAAAGCGATGTCCTTTACACAATTAAGTATCGGTGTACTCTTTGAGCTATGTTTCAAATTTCTATATCCCAATAATAAATTGGCAATTATCAATAAAATTATTAGTATTGTTAGTCCAGTTACATTCATTTCTTTTTAATATCTTCAAAAATTCTTCTTATTTTACTTACAGCAATTTCAATTTCAACCCTATCGTTAGGTTCATCAAATTTATCATCACTATCAGTTGTCGCAAAACTTATATAGAAAAAAGCATCTTCAGTCTCACCAACATAATGAACTTCAGAATAAACAATCGATTCCCTTTGGTATATCTTTTTTAAGATACCATCTTTCATTCTAGTAACCAATAATTTATTTGATGTGCTTGGTCCAATGTCACTTAACATCTTAACATAGATATCGTCAACCAATATTCTTTGGTAATCGTTTTTTACTGAGTTCAATGGGTGTTTATAACCCTCATATAGTACGCTGGCATATAAGTGGGTTCCCAATCTAGGTTTTCCACCACCATCTTCAGTTTTCATCATTAGAATTCGTTGGACACCAGTATCCGATAACACTCTATCAATGGTCTCTTGAAATTCTGAGATTTGATTAAAACTATCAGACTTTATCCCACGTTGCTTAGATAATTTGTTATTATTTAAATACCATAATATGATATTACCTAATAAACCTATTAAAGCTACACCAACACCACCACTTAACAAACTATCCAATAATTCACCCATTGATTATAATATTACTATTATAAATATGACATCATAATTGAATAGTACCTATAATTTCTCTTTAAATTTTTGAACCTCTAATTTATTAATCATTTTACCCACATCAACCCCTTTGATATTGTATTGTTTCATAACATCTTGTCCGCTAATTGATAGGTTAAATTCCAATAATTTATTTATTAGATTGGTATCCAAATTCATTAATGAAGCAAATGTCTTTATCTGTTCACCTGATAAGTTGCTTAGTTTTAACCTCTTTTTCATCGGAACAACATCTTCAGTCTCAAATTGTGTCAATAACATTAATGTTACGATATCCCGTATTTCCTGTGTTGAGTATTTAAGTGTATTTAAATCCTTCTCAATTTTTGAAACGTCTGTTGTTGTTATCGATGGTAACAACAAACTGGCAATCACCAATTCTGGGTCGTTACTTTCAATGAAGTTCTTATTGAGTTTAATATTAGGAAATATGGCATCAAACAATTTGTATTTATCTAACATTGATAAAAAGTTGGTTGTTGACTTTGATGTTTTTATACCTTTGATGAATTCATCTCTAATTCTTTCACCAGAAATCATTGATAGGTCAATACCTTTACTTAGTAATTTGTCGATTTTTTCGTCAACATCACTACCGAATCTAGCAGCAAATCGAATAGCTCTCAAAACTCTTAGTTTGTCCTCCTCAAATCTTTCAGATGGGTCACCAACAGTTCTTATCACACCGTTTTTAAGGTCTTCTATACCACCAACAAGGTCAACAACCTCATTGGTATCCAAATCGTAGAATAACGCATTTACCGTTAAATCTCTACGAGAGACATCAGTTGCAATATCAGTGAATTGAACATTGGACGGTCTTCTGGAATCTTCATAACCAGATTCAGACCTGAATGTGGCAATTTCGTATTCATCATTATCTGTCAATGCATTGATGACACCAAATGATTTACCAGTTTCTATTATATTGGTTATGAACGGTTGATTCTTAAGCATTTCAATAACCTCATCTGGTTTGGCTTCAGTTGCTAAATCATAATCCTTTATAGGTTTCCCCAATAATGCATCCCTAACAGAACCACCAACTAAAAATAATTCTTTACCATTAGACTTGAATACCTTTTGTATCTTTCGGATATCCTCTGGAATATCCATTTTAAATGGTAATCTGATTTCATCAGCTTCCATTAGTAGTTGCTCTTTTATTAATTTTCTAAACATATTACTTTTTTTGTAAATAGTCCACAAATATAACAAAAAAAGGTCAGAATAATTATTCTGACCTTAAAAAACTATGAACGTTTTTTTATCTATCTAAGCGTAGCATGCTGCTACGGAAACCCCACGTTTAAACATGAATCGTCTTACCTTTTCTTGAAAGATTGACACATCAGCAATGTCATTTTCAATTATTTCAGTAAAGTTGGTATAATCGTTCAAAGCCGTTTCTGATGGGTGATTTAAATCTCTTTTACTATTGGCCCTAACACCCATCGGGTCACCAACAATCTTAATCAAGATACCACCTTGTTCTAATATATAATCAGCTTCATTGGGAAACCTAACATCTGGTATTACCAATACATGGTCTTTAGCCATGGCTTCTTTACCAACAGAAGCAAACAATGACTTTACCCAAACGTCAGTATCAAAATTATCTCTTAAAGCTTCAGTACCCAATTGTTGTAGTATCTGACCAACAGTTTTACCCCACATGTCCAAATACACGTTCTTATCATCTTGCGTGTAGTTATACACTGGATTATAGAAAGGTTTGTTAGGTTCATGTGTCATTGTCATGTAATAACCAGTTAGCTGTTCAGTAATCAGCCTTAATTTATCAGCAAAAGCGTGTCGCTCTACTGGTTTAAAACTAAATTCAGCAAGAGTTTCAGCAAAGAAATCCTTACCACTACCTATTGAACCATTTATACCTATAATCATTTTATTTTTTTTAATAGTTGCGGGAGAAAGAATCGCACTTTCACACCTTTACGGTTGGTAGCTTATGAGACTACCGAGGCATCACTACCAGCCTTCATTCCCGCGATATAATAATAAAAACAGAGAGACTTTTCTTACATCTCAATTGTAGTTTTCTAATTTTGCTGAAATCTCTCTTTAATTCTCTGTCTTGTTTTGTGATACAAATATATAATGTATATATCACAAATGCAAATTATTTTTTAATTTTTTTTAGTTACCTCTTCAACAACAATATAAGTTGTGTTTAAAAACAAGGTTTCCCTATGAATTACATTTAACACAAAATAATATTTATTGGTTTCTTCAATGTAAACCATCTCATTCGCTCTTGGTGTTTCTGACAATCTAAGTCTGGTTATTACATCCCAATTACGACTGATTATATTATAGCGTTTTTTAAACATCGTTGATTAATTTACAAATTTGTGATATTTTCTATATTTACTTATAAATAACAATTCTTAAAAAATCAACTAAAATGAAAGGATGTGGATGTAAACCAAAACCAAAACCAAGTAAGTAATCACCTACCTACTAAAAGTTAATAAGGTGGTTTCTTACAACTTACTGATTATCAATCAGTTAACTTATTAAAATGTCCAGTTTATTATTAAATAAACTGGACATTTCTGTTAAAGTGGATGTGGAGAGATTCGAACTCTCGTCTTACATACATCAATAATACCTTCTACAAGCTTAGTCACGTTTTCTAATCTGACGAAATATCAAATCTTTACAGGAATTTGAAAACCCGTTATCAATTTTTATTACCCTTAAAAATCAATAATTAAAAAAGGGTTTGTTAAGCTGTCTTAACGCGGCACCTATTATGCTGTTGGTGCAAACATCCTTTACACTAAAACTTCTGCTTCAGTAGCAAAGAATCTTTCATAATTAACGAAATCTTCGCCTTTTATAGTTTTCAAGTAAATTTTATACTGCTATAACCTGAATCGCAGTGCTTGCTTATATCAAAGAACGTCATGCAATCAAAGCCAAGTCACACCCATTCATTTATAAATATGTTATTAACTTTTATTTTTAACACACCAATTAAAAAACTCCTCTTCATCGATAATGGTTGGATTTGTGGTTAACCATTCATTGAACCACTTTTCAGTTAGCGCATACGCACTGCTTGGTACATCCATTGTTGATTTCGGATTAACTTTTTTATATAATCTTTCAGCTACGCTAATATACATTATTGTTTATTTTTTAATCATTGAATCTAAATAGACATTTTACCAACCTTATAATCTCTAATAGTAGTAATGAACACTAAATCAATATCATTATCTGAACACCACTCTTTAAAGTCTTCTTCTTTAATGTGACCAGTACGACCACTAACAAATTCCTGAAGCTGTTTCTGATGTTTACTAAGAACGTTGTAATTTACGAATTCAAAATTCTCACCCCTAACTGCTATAGTATAATATCTAATATTGTCTTGTGACATATATAAGGTTATTCTGTATTATTATTTATTTTTTATAACTATACCACAAATATACAATATTTATCCTAATGTTGCAAGTTAATGGTACATTTTGAATTAAGATATTCATTTAAAACATTAGATACATCTTCATCGTATCTTATTTTTAGTAGTTGAATATTGTTATCAATACAGTATTCCTCCTTTATTTTATCCCGATACTGTCGATTTTCAAGCCCTGAAACCCCACCAAAGAAGTCAACTGGTTCATAATGTTGCCTACCTTGATATTCAATACAGACATTATGTTCTGGTAGATAAAAATCAAATCGTAATGGTAATATATTTTTACAATCATCGAAAGTGTGTTCTTGATTAAAATCGATATCTTTATCGATTAATAAAGTCCTAATTTCCCGCTCACCTTTAGATTCTGTACACCTAGGGCAACCATGACCTTCTTTATGTTTACTCGGTGTTTGTTCAAATTCACCATGCTTTGGACATATGATTGTTACTTTGGTATCCCAACCAAAATAATTAACCTTTGAATAATCGTATTTATCGCCATGGACCTCTCTGAATTGTTTAATTACCTCTTCAGTTGTTAGACCTTGACCAACACACTTAGGACAACCCCTACCTTGTTTATGACCATTCGGTAGTTGTTCAAATTCACCATGTTTTGGACAAATGATTACTACTTTATTATTACTACCAGTATAATTGACCTTGGAATAATCATATTTATCACCATGAACCTCTCTGAATTGTTTAATTACATCTTCAGTGGTTAATTTTGCATTACCATTACACTTAGGACAACCCTGAACTTGTTTATGGGAACTTGGCAATTGTTTAAATTCACCATGCTTTGGACATATGATTGTTACTTTGGTTTTATCGCCAGTATAATTAACCTTTGAATAATTGTATTTATCCCCGTGAACCTCTCTGAATTGTTCAATTACATATTCAGTCGTTAATTTAGCATGACTACCACACTTAGGGCAACCATTACCTTTTTTATGGTCATTTGGTCTTTGTTCAAATTCACCATGCTTTGGACATATGATTGTTACTTTGGTTTTATCGCCAGTATAATTAACCTTTGAATAATCATATTTATCACCATGAACCTCTCTGAATTGTTTAATTACCTCTTCAGTTGTTAATTTTGCAGCAAAATATTTTGCACTAAGATGACACTTAGGGCAACCATGACCATTTTTATGGTTAGGTGGTAGTTGTTCAAATTCACCATGTTCTGGACAAATAATAGTTACTTTGGTCTTACCATGTACATACTCAACCTTTGAATAATCATATGTAGCGCCATGAACCTCTCTGAATTGTTTAATCAAATAATCATTAGCGTCAACAACATTATGCATATTACATTTAGACCCCATCATTAGTGTTGATGGTATCATTAAATGTTCTGTATCACACTTCTTATTAATTACAATTACTTTGGTTTTATTATTAATATACTCAACCTTAGAATAATCATAATCATCATTCCAATTACCACTATCCTTTAACTTCTGAAGAAATTCTTTTGTCTTATCGGTCACACTGCAAAGATATAATAATCATTTTACTTCCCAAATAAGATGTAAAATTACCAACCAACCCAAACAATGTGTATAAAGACAATGGTTGGGTTGATTGGTCTCTTGTTATTAGCTGATTAATTCTTATTTTTTATAACTGAGTCAATAATACCGTACTCAACAGCTTCTTCAGCACTTAACCATAAATCCCTATCAGCGTCTTTCTTAACTTGTTCTGGGTCTTTATCACAATATTCACCAAGCATTCTGAATAACTCATTATTGTATTTTTCAGATTCTTGAAATGAAATTCGCATTGATTGGATATCACCCTGCATTGCGCTTGAAACTTGGTGTAGCATCACCCTTGAATGTGGTAAACTGTATCTTTTACCTTTGGTTCCAGCACCTAATAGAACTGAACCCATGGATGCCGCCATACCAGTATTGATTGTCATGATATCAGAACTGACATAATTCATTACATCAACCATTGAAAGCCCACTCTTCACACTTCCGCCAGGACTATCACAATATATTGTAATGTCTTCATTACCTTGTGTATCCAACCATAATAGTTGTGCTGTTGTTACCACTGACATATTATCGTTAACAACACCAGCAACCCATATGATTCTTTCCATCTGCATTCTTGAGAAGATATCCATTTGAATTGACCTTCTATCGGATTCTTCAGTAATATATGGTGTTAATGATGCATTAGGCCCATATAATTTATCCTGAAGTTTTTCCCAATAATGCAATTGCATTGAGTTGATATTCAAATGCTTTGTTGCGTAATTAAAAAAATCTTGATTATAGTTCATCTTTATATTTTTTTAAGGTTTCTAATGCGTCATCAGCTTCAGCTAAGTTAATCAAAGCTTCAGTACAGTTATTGTAAAAATCATCAGTAGAGTGGTCACCAATACCTACAGGATTTGAAGTCAATAGTTTAAGGCTTAACAACGCTTTCTGTTTTCTGGCAACCATTTCAGATTGCAACATCTCAATTACTTCTTTTTTCATTTATATTTAATTTATTGTACTGTAACTTTAATTTCAAACGTAGATGCTCTATTAACAACTTCTGTTTTAACAGTTATCAGATAACCATTATATGATTTAATAGAATGTACTTCAAAATGTGTAGCATAAGCTTCATGAAATTGTACATAACCAACCTCAACATCATCACTATTCATAAATTTAAGCTCAAAATTTGATGATTCACCAGCCCAACACCATCCACTTGATGTGCTGCTGCAAGTTGCTATTACATCGTGGTCAGGTGTTAACCATGGTGGATTTACAACAACATCCTTAATGCACTGCTTATAGTCTCCGCTTGAATACACATGAATTGAATCATTTAATGTACTATTCTTAAAGGCTTGATTATCAAGTGAGATTGTTGCTTGTAATGTAGCTGAACTACCCTTTCTCCAGTCACCTAAGTCACTCTCTGAGCAACCGAATAGTAATAGACTGATTGACATAAAAAATAATAGTGTTTTTTTCATTTTTTTTTGTTTTTAAATTTATTATTATTATTATTATTATTATTATTTAAACCCTAGCTTCTTGTGGTTCTTCTGAATTTTCTTTTTGTGCGTACAATTCTTTTAGAATGTCTTTGCAACGTTTAACTTCTTCATAAGTGTGTTTACTGATTTGGCCGCTAAAGGCATAAAAATCTGGTTTGGTAATCACCAACTTATCTTTATCAAAATCATAACTAAGATAAGCAATTGCTTCTTCAGCAATCATTACACGGTGTTGTTCTTCAAGCATTTCAAAAATCTGCTCATTAATTGTAATAACCACATCTTCTTTGGTTAAGAAATTATAAACACCTGTTACTTTTTTTGGTGGTGAGTACACTTCTTTTTGGTTCTCACAACCAATAACTCTCAAATTAATTACTCTTTCAAGACCAGCAGCGCTGAATGCTCTAGTAAAATAAGCTTCAAGGTCTTCCATCAAATCAAAATATTTTGCCATTTTTTTTTCTTTAAATTATTATTGTTATTATCGATACAAACATATAATATTATTTCTTAAGTGTCAACTGAATCTGTAAGTTTTTTCAAATTAGTTAATAATTCTCGCTCCTCATCAGTTAGTTCTTTAGGGTATTTGACTGTCAGCAATATAT
>Ga0208645_1002532_pt1 | contig 14489 bp, 14 predicted proteins | sample VirMetDEL_Sep_01_FD_184519 | JGI IMG/M metagenome (GOLD analysis project Ga0208645, IMG submission 184519) | Aqueous microbial communities from the Delaware River and Bay under freshwater to marine salinity gradient to study organic matter... | ecosystem: Environmental > Aquatic > Marine >... | reverse complement strand
TTGAGCACGAGGGCGCCTTGAAAGGCGCCCTCGCTTTCCTCTACCGTACTGCCCTCGATTTCCTTCCCGGAGCCACCATGCACTTGGCCAGTCCGCGTCCCCTGTTTTTCCTGGCATTCATCGGCTGCGTACTGCTGATGGCGGCTGCGCTTTACCTGGAACACGTCGTAGGGCTTGAGCCCTGTCCGATGTGCGTGCTGCAACGTATCTGTGTGGTTCTCTTCGGCGTGGTCTGCCTGATTGCCGCGATTCACGGCCCGGGCCGCGTGGGCCGCCGCGTCTACGCCGTGCTGGCGCTGCTGTTCGCGGGAGCCGGTGCCGCTACCGCTGGCCGCCAGATCTGGTTGCAGAGCGTACCCGCCGATCAACTCGAAGCCTGCCTGCCGAGCCTGGAGTTCATGATGGAAGCCCTGCCGATGCAGGACATCGTGCGCCTGGTCTTCCAGGGCAGTGCTGATTGCGCCGAGGTGAAGTGGACACTGTTCGGCATGAGCATCCCCGAGTGGAGCCTGTTGGGCTTCATCGGCATGCTCGGGTTTTGCCTGTTCCAGCTTCTGCGCCGCGATTGAGAATGCGAATTGCACGAGGCTGCGCCGGTCGTGGCTTCGGGATCAAACGCTCGTATGAAGTTTTCTCGCGACCATGCCTTGATGGTGGGTGCCCACGAGCATAATCTGGCTCGCAAGCACCATCGGAAAACGCCATTTTTTTGGTTGTTTCTTCAGGTTTGGGTGTCGACTGACAAAAAGTCGTCGGGAAAGGTTGCCAATGTCGCGCTGCGACGGCCCAAAGGATGGCTACCAAGGAAGGCAGGCCATGAAAAACGTCTCGGGAACGGGCGTATAACAGGCAACAGCGATAAGGGAAGCGAGGTTCATCATGCTTGATAGTTGTCGGAACGCACAGGAACGTTGGGGCGGGGTTCACCAACTGATCGATCGCTGGCTGGGTGAGCGCCGCGAGTTGGTGCTGGCCTACACCACCCTTACCCAGTCACCACAGGCGCCTGCCATCAATTGCGAGTCCCTGCAGGGTTTTTGCGAGTTGCTGGTCGACTATGTGTCGGCGGGGCATTTCGAGGTCTACGAGCAGCTGACCAATGAAGCCAAGGCCTTCAATGATCAGCGTGGTCTGGAGCTGGCCAAGCAGATCTATCCGCGCATCGAAGCCATCACTGCGGTGGCACTGGCCTTCAACGACCACTGCGACAACGGCGATTGCCGTGACAGCACCTCGCTGGTGGCAGAGCTCAATCAGCTGGGGCAACTGCTGCACGAGCGCTTTGAGCTGGAAGACTGCCTGATCGAGGTGTTGCACAACTCCCATCAGGAACAGGCCGCCGAGGCGCTCTGAACGCTTGATGCAAATGGCCCGGACAAGTCCGGGCCATTTTTCATGGGGCAGGCCTGAGCTCAGTCGGTCACGTCGAGCAGGCGCAGATCGAATACCAGTGGTGCGTGGGGTGGTATCAGATCACCTGCACCTTCTTCCCCGTAAGCCAGATTCGAAGGAATCACCAGGCGCCAATGAGCGCCTTTCGGCATTTGCAGCAGCGCACTGCGCCAGCCGGCGATCAGGCTGTCCAGGCGAAACCACTGCGGCGTGCTGCTTTCATCGAAGACGCTACCGTCGGCCAGTTCGCCGCGGTAACTCACCTGCACGCGGCTGCGGGCTGTAGGCGTGGGACCGCTGCCTGGACTCAGCTCCGTCACCAGCACGCCATTGTCCAGCGCACGTACATGCGGGCGCCGACCTTGCTCGGCGAGAAAGCGTTGCTCGGCCTCTATGGCCTTGGTGTGGCGTTGCGGCGAGGCTTCGATGCGGGCTTCGTGTTCGTCGAGCAGCTGTTCGATACGGTTGGCTTCGAGCCGCAGGGGCTTGCCTTCGTAGGCTTGGCGCAAACCTTCGAGCAGCTCGTTCAGCGGCAGGTCGGGCACCTCTTCGTGCAGGCGCTCGCCAAGGCGCACTCCGAGGCTGTAGGCCAGGTCCTGCTGATGCTGGTCGGCCTGCACGCCCAGGCTGCAACAGATAGCGAAGGCGGCTATTACGGCGCGGCTCATGACGATGTCTCCCGATCAAGATGCAGGCGATTATGCCAGGCGAACAGCGCCTTTGCTGCTGTGGCCAAAAGGCCTATGGCGGGGCCTCGCGGCTGCGACTAGTATGGGCGCATCCACATCCGCCTGGAGGCGCGCCATGTCGGCCAAGAAGAAGTCCATTACTACCCCGCTGCACCTGTTGCACCAACTGTCTGCCAGCCTGCTCGAGCACCTGGAAAATGCCTGCTCGCAAGCGCTGATCGACGCCGAAAAACTGCTCGCCAAGCTGGAGAAACAGCGTGGCAAGGCGCAGGAAAAACTGCACAAGGCCCGCAGCAAGCTGCAGGACGCCGCCGTTGCCGGCAAAGCCAAGGCGCAAGCCAAGGCCAAGGATGCAGTTGCCGAGCTGGAAGAGCTGCTCGATGCGCTCAAGGCCCGTCAGAGCGAAACCCGCTCCTATATCGCCCAGCTCAAGCGCGATGCTCAGGAAAGCCTGAAACTGGCCCAGGGCGTTGGCAAAGTGAAGGAAGCCGCTGGCAAGGCGCTGGATACGCGCGAAGCCAAAGCTGCCGCGCCAGCTGCCAAACCAGCCAGCAAGCCGGCTGCTGCTAAGAAGCCTGCTGCTGCAAAAGCGCCGGTGACGAAAGCGCCAGTCAAACCAGCTGCCGCCAAGCCGGCGAGCAAGCCCGCAGCCAAACCCGCAGCCAGTAAGCCAGTGGCCAAGCCGGTAGCCAAGCCGGTAGCGGCCAAGCCAGCTGCGCCTAAAGCAGCCGCCAAGCCCGCTGCCGCCAAGCCTGCTGCGAAACCCGCTGCTAAGCCAGCTGCGGCGAAAGCGCTGGCCAAGCCCGCCGCTGCCAGTAAGCCCGCCGCGAAGCCTGCTGCAGCCAAACCTGCAGCCAAACCTGCGGCCAAGCCGGCCGCCAAGGCTGCGCCGGCCAAGCCTGCGAGCAAGCCAGCAGTCGCGAAGAAGCCTGCCGCTGCGAAGGCTCCGGTGAAAAAGGCTCCCGCCAAGCCTGCGGCGACCAAGCCAGCTGCTGCTCCGGCTCCGGCCGCTCCAGCAGCCCCTGCGGCACCTGCTGCGAGCAGCACCCCGGGCGCTTCCTAAGGCGAACTGACGGCGCCGCGCAGCACCTGCAGCGCGGTGCCGTTCCCTCCGCCCAGGCGGCCTAGCCAGTCGTCGTCGACTGACTCACCTGGCCAGCCACCGGCCAGCGCCTGCAATCGTTCGAGCAATACCCGCTCGGCCTGCAGTTCCAGTTTCTTGATCTGTTCGCGCAAGGCGGCCAGCTCCGCATCCTGATTGGCGGTACTGCGCCAGTCGCGACGCGTCTGACGCAAGGGTGAAATCACCTCGCGTTGCCAGGGGCCAGCCAGTTCCTGCATGGCATGCAAGCGTTCATCCAGGCAGCGCACACCGCGTTGCTGCAGCCAGGCACCGGTCAGTAACAGGCAGACATCGCCACCTGAGTCCTGCAGTTCCAGGCAGGCCTGTTCCACGCCGTTTCTGGCGTAGAGCTCTAGAGCGAAATTCCACAGATCCTGCACGCGGCCTCCGGGGCGATTTGGTAGACTCCGCCGCCATTATGATCCGACTCCAGAACCTCACTCTACAGCGTGGTCCGCAACGCCTGCTCGAAGGCGCCGAGCTGACCCTGCACGCCGGTCACAAGGCCGGCCTGATCGGTGCCAACGGCGCCGGCAAATCCAGTCTGTTCGCCCTGTTGCGTGGTGAGCTGACGCCAGACGCCGGCGATTGCCTGCTGCCGGGTGATTGGCGCATCGCGCACATGCGTCAGGAGGTCGATGACCTCGAACGCTTGGCGGTGGACTACGTGCTCGACGGCGACCACCACCTGCGCCGCGTGCAGGCCGAGCTGGCCGCTGCCGAGCAAAGTCACGATGGTGCTGCCATCGCCCGTCTGCACAGCGAGCTGGACAGCGCCGACGGCTATACCACCGATGCGCGTGCGCGCAAGCTGCTGGCAGGCTTGGGGTTCGAGAACGCGCAGATGGATCGCCGTGTCGGCGACTTCTCCGGCGGCTGGCGTATGCGCCTGAACCTGGCTCAGGCACTGATGTGTCCGTCCGATCTGCTGCTGCTCGATGAGCCGACCAACCACCTGGATCTGGATGCCATTCTCTGGCTCGAAGGCTGGTTGCAAAGCTACCCCGGCACCTTGTTGCTGATTTCCCACGACCGCGATTTCCTCGATGCCGTGGTCGATCACGTCGCCCATGTCGAACAGCGCAAGCTGAACCTGTATCGCGGTGGTTACACCGCCTTCGAGCGTACCCGCGCCGAGCGCCTGGCTCAGCAGCAGCAGGCCTACGAGAAGCAGCAGGCGCAGCGTGCGCACATGGAAAAGTACATTGCCCGCTTCAAGGCCCAGGCCACCAAGGCGCGCCAGGCGCAGAGCCGGATCAAGGCCCTGGAGCGCATGGAGGAGCTGAGCGCGGCGCATGTCGACTCGCCGTTCGATTTCGTCTTCCGCGAGGCCGACAAGATCTCCACGCCGCTGCTCAGCCTCAGCGAAGGGCGCCTCGGCTATGGCGACAAGACCGTGCTGCAGCAGGTCAAGCTGAGCCTGGTGCCCGGTGCGCGCATCGGTCTGCTCGGCCCCAACGGCGCGGGCAAGTCGACGCTGATCAAGAACCTCTCGGCTGAACTGCAGCCGCTGGGCGGCAGCCTGACCCGTGGTGAGAATCTGGTGATCGGCTACTTTGCCCAGCACCAGCTCGACGCGCTGGATGACAAGGCCAGCCCGCTGCTGCACCTGCAGCGCCTGGCGCCGAGCGAGCGCGAGCAGACCCTGCGCGATTTTCTCGGTGGCTTCGATTTTCGCGGCGCACGTTGCGACGAGCCGGTGGTGAATTTCTCCGGCGGCGAGAAGGCGCGCCTGGCCCTGGCGCTGATTGCATGGGGCAAACCCAACCTGCTGTTGCTCGACGAACCAACCAACCACCTCGACTTGGAAATGCGCCTGGCCCTGACCATGGCCCTGCAGGAGTTCGCCGGTGCCGTGGTGGTGGTCTCGCACGACCGCCATCTGCTCAAGAGCACCACCGACGAGTTCCTGCTGGTCGCCGAGGGCCGTGTTGTGCCCTTCGACGGCGATCTCGACGACTATGCGCGCTGGCTGGTCGATTACCGTCAGCGCCAGGCGCCACCGAGCGCGCCGGTCGAAGGCGCGGCAGACAAGACCGACAAGCGCGCTCAGCGTCAGGCTGCCGCTGCGCTGCGTCAGCAATTGGCGCCGCACAAGAAGCAGGCCGACAAGCTCGAACAGGAACTGGGCAAGGTCCAGGAGAAGCTCGCCGGCGTGGAAACCCAGCTGGGCGACAGCGGTCTGTACGAGTCCGCACGCAAGGATGAGTTGCGCCAGCGCCTGGCCGAACAGGCGCAGCTCAAGGCCCGCGAGGCCGAGCTGGAGGAAGCCTGGCTGCTGGCACTGGAAACCCTGGAGGCGTTGCAGCAGCAACTGGAGGAAGCCGAATAATGGAACAGCTTGAGCTGCTGGCAGCCTGGCGCGAGCCGCTGATTCGCACGGGCCAGGTGCTGCTGATCATCCTGCTGGCCTGGATCGCCCAGCGCATTCTCACCCGCGCCATCAGCCGCCTCGGCGCCCGCTACAGCCTGCTCCCGGTGGAGGTGCTGCAGCCGCTACGCGGCCTGGTGCGCTGGCTGATCATGGGCAGCGCGCTGCTCATGGTGCTGGAGCGCCTAGGCGTATCGGCGACCGTGCTATGGACTGCGCTGACCGGCTTCACCGCCGTTGCTGCGGTGGCCTTCTTCGCCATCTGGAGCGTGCTGTCGAACGTGTTCTGCGCGCTACTGATCTTCACCATGAGGCCGTTTCGCCTGGGTGACACGGTCGAGGTCATCGAGAGTGCGGACAAACCAGGGGTCAAGGGCAGGGTGATTTCCATCAATCTGTTCTACACCACGCTGCAGGATCTCAGCGAGGACGCGGTCGGCGCGGTGCTTCAGGTGCCCAACAGTCTGTTCTTCCAGAAGTCGGTGCGCCGCTGGCGCTGAGTCACTGGTCGAGGCGCTGACGCAGGAGTACGCTGTAGCGCTTTTCCCGATTTCAGCTTCTCGAGGTACGCATCATGGCTCTGGAAACCTGGCTCGCTTTCTTCGTCGCCTGCTGGGTCATCAGCCTGTCGCCGGGTGCCGGTGCCGTGGCCTCGATGTCGGCTGGTATGCAATACGGCTTCTGGCGCGGTTACTGGAACGCACTTGGCCTGCAGCTCGGTCTGGCGCTGCAGATCGCCATCGTCGCAGCCGGTGTAGGCGCCATCCTTGCCACTTCCGCCCTGGCGTTCAGCCTGATCAAGTGGTTCGGTGTGGCTTATCTGGCTTTCCTCGCCTACAAGCAATGGGTTGCCCTGCCCAGCGATCTGGATACCGGGGCCGCCGAGCGCCCCATCGGACGGCCGCTGACCCTGGTGTTGCGCGGCTTTCTGGTCAACTTCAGCAACCCCAAGGCCATCGTCTTCATGCTCGCGGTGTTGCCGCAGTTCATCAATCCGCATGCACCGCTGGTGGCGCAGTACCTGGTGATGGGCGTGACCATGATCATCGTCGATCTGATCGTCATGGCCGGTTACACCGGTCTTGCCTCGCGCGTCCTGCGCCTGTTGCGTACACCCCGTCAGCAGCGCGTGATGAATCGCAGTTTCGCTGCGCTGTTCGCCGCCGCTGCCGGTCTGCTGGCGACGGTCAAGCGCGCGGCCGTCTGAGCCTCGTTCGCACCGGTCAGCAACTGATCGGTGCCGCTCCGGGGCTGGCCGCAACACTCCGTTCGGCTGATTGTTACCAGATATTTCAGATTGTTCTTGTGCTCCGCCGTTAGGCCGGCAACAATTTAATGCCACCCATTCTCGTTTGGGATGCATTAATGATCCGCTTTCGTTTCTCGCTTTCCTGGTTGATGCTGCCATTGCTGGCCAGCCTCAGCTTTTTCGCCCTGGCCGAGCCCCTCGACGGTGCCGCTCAGGCGCTGCACCTGATCGGTTATATCGGCGCTGACTACCCGGCCACCGTCGCCGACGGCCAGGTAGTCGATGCCGGTGAGTATCAGGAACAGCTGGAGTTTCTCGATGTACTGCAGGGCCTGATTGTCGCCCTGCCTGCTCAGGCTGGGCGTGCCGAGCTGGAGCAGGGCGTTGGCGAGCTGCATCAGGCGATTGCCGAGCGCCAACCTGGCGAGAAAGTCGCTGGCGCCGCGCGCAAGCTGGGCGCACGTCTGGCCCAGCTCTATCAGGTCGCGCAAGCCCCGGTGCTGACGCCTGACCCGGAGCGTGGTGCGCCGCTCTATGCCCAGCACTGCTCGGTGTGCCACGGCGACACCGGCCTGGGTGATGGACCTGCCGGTATCGGTCTGGAGCCGGCCCCGGCCAATCTGCGTGATGCCGCGCGTCTGGATCGGTTGAGCCTCTACGACCTCTACAACACGCTCGGTCTGGGCATCGAGGGCACCGACATGCCGGCGTTCGCCGATCAGCTCGACGAGCGCCAACGCTGGGATCTGGCCACCTATATCGCCGGCTTTAGCGCCGCGCCGGCACCGGGGCAGGCACAGACACGCTTCGCCATGAGCGAACTGGCCGGCCGCACGCCTGCCGAGATTGCCGCCGCCGGGGGCGATGTCGCCGCGTTTCGTGCCCAGCGTGCGCATCCGGTGCTGGAGCAGCGCGGTCCGCAGCAACTGATCGGCTACACCCGCTCCACGCTGGAGCACAGCCTGCAGGCCTACCGCGATGGCGATCGCGAGCAGGCCTATGATCTTTCCGTCGGTGCCTACCTGGAAGGTTTCGAGTTGGTCGAGGGTGCCCTCGACAACCTCGATGCGGTACAGCGCAAGACCACCGAGCGCGCCCTGATGGCCTACCGGCAGGCGCTGCAGGATGGTGCCAGCGTCGCGCAGGCGGCCCAGGCGCTGGAACGGGCCAAGGCCGAGCTGGACAAGTCTGCGGCGCTGCTGGCCGATGGCGCCATGGACGATAGCCTGAGCTTTTTCGCCAGCCTGCTGATTCTGCTGCGCGAAGGCCTGGAAGCCATCCTGGTGCTGGCGGCGATTCTCGCCTTCCTGCGTAACACCGGACAGGATCAGGCCGTACGCAGTGTGCACATCGGTTGGGGGCTGGCGTTGCTCGCCGGTGTCGCGACCTGGGCGGTGGCGGCCTACCTGATCGACATCAGCGGCGCCCAGCGCGAGTTGCTGGAAGGCGCCACGGCGCTGTTCGCCAGCGTGGTGCTGCTGTGGGTCGGCGTGTGGATGCATGATCGGCGCCACGCTGCGGCCTGGCAGGACTACATCAAGAGCAGCCTGGTCGGTGGCGGTGGCCGTTTCGGCTTCGCCGTACTGGCGTTCTTCTCGGTGTATCGCGAGCTGTTCGAAGTGATCCTGTTCTATGAAACCCTCTGGCTGCAGGCTGGCCCTGCCGGACATGGCGCCGTGCTGGCTGGCGCCGCGGCCGCGCTGGTGCTGTTGATCGGTCTGGCCTGGGTGATCCTGCGTGGCTCGCGCAAGCTGCCGCTGGCGACCTTCTTCGGCGTCAACGCGGTGCTGCTGTGCGTGCTTTCCGTGGTCTTTGCCGGCCACGGTGTTGCCGCTTTGCAGGAGGCCGGCGTGCTCGGCACCCGTCCGGTGGCGTTCTTCGAGTTCGACTGGCTGGGTATCCATGCCGATGCCTGGAGCCTGTCGGCGCAGGGGCTGGCGCTGGCTGGCATCGCCCTGCTGTACGGGCGCAGCCTGCTGGGCGAACGACGCCGCGCAGCGGCTCAGGCCTGAGCCTGGGCAAGGCGTGAACGGGGGCGACATTGCTCGCCCTCGTTGCGCGATAGCGTGAACCGCTGCCACGACAGCGGGTCTCAGTGCACCTAGGCTGGCTTCAATTTCTCTGCCGAGTGCGCGCATGTCTTCCTCGATCCACTCCACTCATTACGCCGACAGTCCCGATCTGGCGTTGGCTGCTCTGCGTCATCCCTCCCTGGAACAGGCCCTGTCTGCGGCCTGCGCCCAGCTTGCCGTGCGCGAGGCGTTCCTCGCGGCGTTGCGCGATCCGGCCATTGGTCCGCAGCCGCGCCTGCTGCTGGCGATTTCCGGCGCCGATGTGCACGCTCAGCGGCGTCTGGCGGCGCTGGTGGCCGAGTTGCTGCCCGATGAGCTGGAGCTGGATCTGATCGAACTGGCCGACGACAACCTGTCGCGCGCCGTGCGTGAGCGCTGCGAGCCGTTCTACAACGCCTGAGTCATTCGTCTGCTGGCATACTGAGCGCTGATTGTTCTGCGGAAGTTGCTGCATGCGTGTATGGATCGACGCCGACGCCTGCCCTCGGGCGGCGCGGGATCAGGTGGTCAAGTTCGCCCTCAAACGTGGCTTCGAGGTGGTGCTGGTGGCCGGTCAGGCTGTGGCCAGGCCGAATTTCGCCTGCGTGAAGCTGATCGTGGTGCCCAGTGGGCCGGATGCGGCCGACGATCATCTGGTCGAGCACGCCGTGCCCGGCGAGTTGGTGATCTGCAGTGACGTGCCCTTGGCCGACCGCCTGGTGAAGAAGGGCGTTGCCGCGCTCGACCCGCGTGGTCGCGAATTCGACGAACGCAACATGGGCGAGCGCCTGGCGGTGCGCAATCTGTTCACCGACCTGCGTGAACAGGGGCAGGTGGGCGGCGGTCAGGCGCCGTATTCGGAAAAGGACCGCCAGGCCTTCGCCAATGCACTGGACCGGATTCTTACGCGTTTGAGTCGTTAGCCAGGCTACGCACCGCTTATGTGGGAGGCGCTTTAGCGGCGATCAAGGTGGCGCCAGTCGCGGCTGAAGCCCCTCCCACAATGTGCGGGGTCGCTACCCAAACAGGTAGGTGCCGGTGCCCACCGCCACCAGCACGCCCTCGTCGTTATGCAGCTCCATGCGGATCACCGCCACCTTGTTGCCGGCGCGCAGGGGCGTGGCCGTGGCGGTAAAGCGCTGGCCACGGCCAGGACGTAGGTAGTCGATGCGCAGGTCGATGGTGCCGAGCTTGGACAGCTTGCTCATGCGTTCGGCAGCTGGCAGGTGCTGGTGATTGGCGAAGGCGCCGATCAGTGCCATGGCGCCGCCACATACGTCGAGCAGGGAGGAAATGACTCCGCCGTGCAGGATGCCGTGGACGAAGTTGCCGATCAGTTCGGGTTTCATCGGCAGGTGCATGGTCACCCGCTCGGGGCTCAGCTCATCGAGCTCGATACCGAGCACCTGATTGAAGGGGATGCGCTGGAAGAAGCCCGCCACGGCCTGTTGCAGATCGTGGCTGAGGACGAAGGGCTGAGACATGGCAGGGGCTCCGGTGAGTTCTGCTGCCACGCTGCCGCAGCCCGCACGGCTTGACCAGCGGCGCGGCCGGACTGCCCTGGCCAATGACCGAAGCGCCCTGCAATGGGCGCTATCACCGAGCAGTGACGACGGGCTGAAGCCTGCCCAGCAGAACCCCGCTACCAGTCAAAGTGCAACGCCAGCCAGATCAGTGGTGGGTCAGCTCCAGCACGCGATCGACCAACTTGTTGATGCCCGAGGCCGCTTCGGCGATGGACTGGGCGATCATGTAGGCCGGCGTGGTCACCAGCTTGCGCTTGCTGTCTTCGATGATTTCGCTGACTTCGCATTCATGGTGCTCGGCGCCCATCTGCGTCAGCGCACTGGCGGTATCTGCGTCGTTGCCGATGGTGCACACCACGCCGGCGCCGAAGATCTTCGCCGCCAGCGCCGGGGCGATGCACATCAGGCCGACCGGCTTGCCGGCATCGACGAACGCTTTGCAGGCGGCCAGCACGTCCGGCTGCACGCTGCAGCCAGCGCCGCTGGTGGCGAAGTCGGAGAGGTTCTTCGCCACACCGAAACCGCCTGGGAGGATCAGTGCGTCGAAGTCTGCCGCGTGCAGCGCCTTCACGTCCTTGATCTGGCCTCGGGCGATGCGCGCGGATTCCACCAGGACGTTGCGCGTCTCGTTCATCTCGTCGCCGCTGTAGTGGTCGACCACGTGCAGCTGCGGCACGTTGGGGGCGAAGCACTGGACCTCGGCGCCACGCTGGTCGAGGCGCAACAGGGTGATCACGCTTTCATGGATTTCGGCGCCATCGTAGACGCCACAGCCGGACAGGATCACTGCCACTTTCTTGTTCATGCTCGACTCCTGGTGAGGAAAGACGCGGCCCCGAAGTGGGCGCGGGTGTTACCAATCTCGGTGATGTCGCCAAATGCCACTCGGGCTGTCATTTGCCGCCGCGAAATCTGGCCAAGCTGGGCATAGGATGAATAACAGCCCATTCCCGACACAAGTACAACGATATGGCGTTCGTTCTCTACGCAGTACCCTTCTTCTTCCTGCTGATCGGCCTGGAATTGCTCGCTGACCGCTGGCGCGGATTGCGCACCTATCGCCTGGCCGATGCCCTGGGCAGCCTCGGCGCCGGCGTGCTGTCGCAGGCCACCGGTGTGCTGACCAAGGTGGTCGGCCTGCTGACCTACGCCTTCGCCTGGGAGCATCTGGCATTGTTCGAACTGGCCGAAGACAGCCTCTGGGTATGGCTCTTCGCCTTCGTCTTCTACGACCTCTGCTACTACTGGAATCACCGACTGGGCCACGAGCGCAACGTGCTCTGGGCCGCCCATGCCGTGCATCACCAGAGCGAGGACTACAACCTCTCCACCGCCTTGCGCCAGACCAGTACCGGGTTCATCTTCGGCTGGATCTTCTATCTGCCGATGGCGTTGGTCGGCGTACCGCCGCTGGTGTTCCTGAGCGTGGCGGCGCTGAATCTGCTTTATCAGTTCTGGGTGCATACCCGCCATATCCCCAAGCTGGGCTGGTTCGAGTGGCTGTTCATCACCCCGTCCAACCACCGCGTGCACCATGCACAGAATCCTCTCTACATGGATCGTAATTACGGCGGCGTGTTCATTGTCTGGGACCGAATTTTCGGCACTTACCAGGAAGAGCTCGACGAGGAACCGGTGATCTTCGGCGTGACCGTGCCGCTGGCCAGTTGGAACCCGTTGTGGGCCAACCTGCAGGTTTACGCCGGGCTGTGGCACGATGCCAGGTGTGCCGGTTCCTGGTGGGACAAGGTGCGCCTCTGGTTCATGCCCACCGGCTGGCGCCCGGCTGACGTGGCGGCGCGCTATCCCCAGGCCAAGGCGGACCTGAGCAACTTTCGCAAGTTCGAGGTGCCGCTGGGGCGTGCGGCTCAGGTCTACGCGTTGCTGCAGTTCGTCTGCTACCTGCTGGCCGGTGTATGGCTGCTGGCGCAGGGTGATTCGCTGGCGCTCAGTGCCGTGCTGCTGGCGTGTCTGTGGATGGCGCTGGGCCTGTGCAGCATCGGCATGTGGCTGGAGAATCGCCGCAATGCCTCGGCTATGGAGTGCCTGCGTCTGGCGAGCAACCTGCCGGCACTCTGGCTGGCCGGCGAATTCGGCATGCTGACGCCGGGTGCCAGTGCCTGGATCTGGCTGATCGGCTACAGCCTGCTCAGCCTGTTGGGTATCTGGCTGGCGCGCGGCTCAGCCGCGCCGGCGCTGACGCCACCGGTTTAGCCAGGCGAGGGCAAGCAGCAGCACCACGGCCGCGAGCAGGATGACCTGATAGTTGCGTAACTCGTCGAGCAGGCCGCCCATGGCGTTGCCCAGGCTGTAGGCCAGCAGGCTGATACCACCGGCCCAGACGCCGGCACCGATGGCGTCGAGCAGCAGGTAGCGGCGCCACGAATAGCCGGACAGGCCGATGGTCAGCGGCATCACCGTACGCAGGCCGTAGAGGAAGCGAAAGCACAGCACCCACAGGTCCGGGTAGTGCTGGATCAGTGCGCTGGCACGGTCGCCCAGCGGCTGCCAGCGCGGCTTGCGTGCCAGCAGCGCGCGGCCGTGGCGGCGGCCCAGGTAGTACCACAGCTGGTCGCTGGCGAAGGTACCGAGAAAGGCGCACAGCGCCACCCATTCGATCTCCAGTACGTTGCGCACGGCCATGTAGGCCGCCAGCAGCAATGACACCTCACCTTCGAGGAAGGTGCCGAGTACCAGTGCCGGGTAGCCAAACTGGCCGATCAGGTCTTGCAGCATGCCGTGCGCTCGATGAAGGGGTGCTGAAGACTACTCTGACCACGAGCAAGCCGGAAGGTGGCGCGTCATGCCACAATGGTCAGGTTTCGTGGCATTGCCGCCGCCCTGGCTGCGACCCGCAGTCGCATCGCGTCATGCTGCTGTCATCATTTGGTCATAATGTTCGTAGAACCTCTCCACGATCTGCCGCGCGTCGGCTCTGCTGCGTTAAAAACAGGCTCAGACAGCCGCTTGCGGCTAACGCACTAATCAGTGCGGCCCCGAAGGGGCGAGCGAAGTGAGTCATGCTCATGTGCTGGAGCACGCTCCGCTCACTCGCCTGTTTTTGCCTTGCACGGCCTAGCTCGCGAAATCGTGAACAGGTTCTATAACCTGTCACACTGGCCCGCCTGTGCGGGCTCTGGAGTCTGCCGTGAGCGTTACCCCCGCCAATCGTCTGTTCCCTGCCACTCGCCTGCGTCGCAATCGTCGCGATGATTTCTCCCGCCGCCTGGTGCGCGAGAACCGCCTGAGCGTCGATGACCTGATCCTGCCGGTGTTCGTCCTCGACGGCGAAAACCGTCGTGAAGCCGTGCCCTCGATGCCGGGCGTCGAGCGCCTGTCGATCGATCTGCTGCTCAAGGAAGCCGAGCACTGGGTAGCGCTGGGCATTCCGGCGCTGGCGCTGTTTCCGGTCACGCCGCTGGAGAAGAAGTCGCTCGACGGTGCCGAGGCCTGGAACCCGGACGGCATCGCTCAGCGCGCGATTCGTGCCCTGCGTGAGAAATTCCCCGAGCTCGGCGTGATCAGCGATGTGGCCCTCGACCCCTTCACCACCCATGGTCAGGACGGCATCCTCGACGAGTCCGGCTACGTGCAGAACGACATCACCGTCGATGTGTTGGTCAAGCAGGCGCTGTCGCATGCCGAGGCCGGTGCCCAGGTGGTGGCGCCGTCGGACATGATGGATGGCCGCGTGCAGGCGATCCGCGAGGCGCTGGAGTTGGCCGATCACGTCAACGTGCGCATCATGGCCTACTCGGCCAAGTACGCCAGCGCCTACTACGGCCCGTTCCGCGATGCAGTGGGTTCGGCCGCCAACCTCGGTAAGGGCAACAAGCTCGGCTACCAGATGGACCCGGCCAACGGCAACGAGGCGCTGCATGAAGTGGCCGCCGACCTCGCCGAAGGCGCCGACATGGTCATGGTCAAACCGGGCATGCCTTACCTGGACATCCTCTGGCGTGTGAAGGATGCCTACAAGGTGCCGACCTTCGTCTACCAGGTCAGTGGCGAGTACGCCATGCACATGGCCGCGATCCAGAACGGCTGGCTCAGCGAGGCCGTCATCCTGGAGTCGCTCACCGCCTTCA
>Ga0208645_1002531_pt1 | contig 14490 bp, 13 predicted proteins | sample VirMetDEL_Sep_01_FD_184519 | JGI IMG/M metagenome (GOLD analysis project Ga0208645, IMG submission 184519) | Aqueous microbial communities from the Delaware River and Bay under freshwater to marine salinity gradient to study organic matter... | ecosystem: Environmental > Aquatic > Marine >... | reverse complement strand
TTTTACAAATATATTTTAGAAAAAACTACAATAAACATATACGGCGAAGCTGCTGATGGAGCTTATTACGATGGTCCTACCTTATTTAATTGTTTAATTGAAAGAAGCGACCAAGAATTCCCTGAAAGCGATATGGGTGTTGACTTTAAGTGGGGAATTGATTTTAAATTCCTAAGGGAAGATCTAATCGACGCTAATGTTGTACCCCAAGTAGGTGACATAATTTTATATTATGGAGGATACTACGAAGTAAACACAACTAATGCTAATCAGTATATTTTAGGTAAAAACCCAGATTACCCATATAACGAAAACCCATTAAATCCAGGATTAGAACAATTTGGTTCAAATTATTCTATTATTTGTAAAACTAATTACGTTCCTGGTGATAAACCTGGTATAACTAAAGAAAGATTATAATGGCGACACAAGGAAGAACCCCAATACCAAAATCACAAGCTGAGATAGCAAATGGATTTATTGAACCATTTGATACTCAAAGGGGGAATCCTAACCAAAGTCGTGATTTAAATAGAGGTAATAAAAATTCATTTAGAGACGATACAACTAAACCTTTTTCTATAGGAATTAAGGATATAGACGAATCTATTGTTTATTACTTCAAAAATGTTATTAGACCTTTTGTAATCCAAAATGGGCAACGTATTGAAGTACCTGTAATGTATGGTGCTCCCGAAAGATGGAAATCAGTACAACGTGATGGTTTTATGCGTGATCAAAAGGGTGCTATAATGGCTCCTATGATTATGTTTAAGCGTAACACTATTGCCCCTATAAAAGGTCAATACAACAAATTAGATGCTAATCGTCCTGCAAATGTTGCTTACACACAAACCTCATATAATAAGCAAAACGCATACGATAAATTTAATATTTTAAATAATAGAAAACCTATTAAAGAATACCATACTGTAGTAGTACCCGATTATGTTACTATGACTTATAGTTGTGTAGTTTATACTTATTTTGTAGAACAACTTAATAAAATAGTAGAATCTATTAACTATGCTGCTAATTCGTATTGGGGTAATCCTGAACGATTTAAATTCAAAGCAGATATTGATTCTTTTACTACTGTTACTGAATTAAGTGCAGGTACAGAGCGAACTGTTAGAGCTAATTTTGATTTAAATTTAAAGGGTTATATCATTCCCGACATTCCTCAAAAGGATTTAACAGTAGATAAAAAACGATTTAGTAAAGGCCAAGTTGTTATACAACAAGAAACTATAGCTAATCTAAATGATTTAAATCAATCTCAAATAAATCAACCTATCGATACAAGAAATCCCCAAAATACAGACACTAATATTTTTTGAGGGAAATTCTGATATTTATCAACAAATGGTTTTAAAAAAATTTAATATTTATAAAAAATGAGTGAACAAATTAAGTTATCCCAAGAAGAACTTGACACTATCAAGCAGTTACAACAAAGTCAACAGGATTTAATTAGTCGATTCGGTCAATTAGAATACCAAATGCAGTTATTAGAGTTACAAAAAGACCAATTAGTGGAAACTATTGGTAAGTTGCAACAAGACGAACAAAAAACTGGAGAAGCATTAACACAAAAATATGGAAACGGAACCGTTGATTTAGAATCGGGAATGTTTACAAAAACTGAATAAAAAATTAACAAAACAATAAAATGGCAGAACAAATAGTATCACCTGGAGTATTTACAAGAGAAAACGACCAGTCATTTATTACACAGCAGCCTGTAGAAGTAGGGGCTGCTATCATAGGCCCTGCAGTTAAAGGTCCTGTTGAAATTCCTACTGTAGTTACTTCTTACAGTGAATTTACAAATAAATTTGGCTCTACTTTTGTAAGTGGAGGTCAAACCTACTCATTCTTAACTTCAATTTCAGCTTACAATTACTTCCAAAACGGGGGTAATACTTTGTTAGTAACAAGAGTTGCTTCTGGTAGCTGGACTCCTGCTTCAAGTAGTGGAATTTATAATGATGCCGGTGGTACATTAATAACAACTGCTGATGCTCTTTTAGAATCTATTTCTACACAACCTTCAGCATCAGCGGGAACATACACAGATGTTGAATCTGATTCAGTAGTAGGAACTGGAACTGATGTTACTGCCTCTATTATTTTAGATACTGATACTAATGTTTCTACTATAACCATTACGGGTCAAACTGGAACTTTTTCTATAGGAGATGTCATTACATTCCCTTCAAGTTCTTTAGGGGCCACTGGTGGGGGTGGAACTGATTTAGTAATTACTGTAGTAGTAGATGATATTGTTGCTTCTAATTCAAACACTCCTTTTGTATTAAAAACAATTTCAGAAGGTACTATTATGAATAGTGAAGGTCCTGAAAATGCAGATGGTTCTTTAGATTCAGGTTCAGTAGATAATGTTAGATGGGAAATCACCAATTCTAACACAGGATCTGGTACATTTACTATAAACATTAGAAGAGGTAATGACGTTACTAATGAAAAAGTAATTTTAGAAACATTTGCTAATGTCTCTATGGATCCTGAAGCAGATAACTACGTAGCAAAAGTAATAGGTGATACTTACCAATCAGTAGACACAACAGATACTAATAACCCATATGTTAAAGTAAATGGTGAGTATCCGAATGCTAGTCGTTACGTTTATGTTTCAGCAGTAAACACCCCAACTCCAAATTATTTTGATAATAGCGGAAATGCTAAAGCAGAATATACTTCATCAATTCCTGTAGTACATGATGGGGTTTTCGCAGGAGGTACTGGTGATATTTTAACAGGAGCTGGTAAGTATTTTGACAATATTGATAATACTGATACCCAAGGATTAGTAGCAGGTAATTACTCACAAGCTATTAACTTATTAAAGAGTAAAGATGATTATCAATACAATGTAATTACTGCTCCTGGTTTGATCCATAGCTTAAGCAGTCACACATCTGTTTTAAATACTTTGATTGCAAATACTCAAGAAAGAGGAGATGCACTTGTAGTATTGGATATTGAAGATTATGGAGCTACAATTTTACAAGCCTCTAACGCAGCAGGAAATCTTAACTCAAGCTATGCAGCTACTTACTGGCCTTGGGTACAAGTACAAAACCCAGACACTGGTAAATTAAACTGGGTCCCAGCATCAACATTAATCCCAGGTGTATATGCCTTTAATGATAATGCTTCTGAACCATGGTTTGCCCCAGCAGGTATCAACAGAGGTGGATTAAGCACAGTAGTAAGACCAGAAAGAAAATTAACAAGAGCTAATAGAGATACTTTATATGAAGCTAATGTAAACCCAATTGCTAACTTCCCTGCAAACGGAACTGTAGTATTTGGTCAAAAGACATTACAAAAGAAAGCATCAGCACTCGATCGTGTAAATGTTAGAAGATTGTTAATTGCTCTTAAGAGCCACATTGGTCAAGTTGCTAATAACTTAGTGTTTGAACAAAACACTGCAGCTACAAGAAATAGCTTTTTAGCTCAAGTAAACCCATACATGGAAAGCGTACAACAAAGACAAGGTGTTTATGCGTTTAAAGTGGTAATGGACGACTCAAACAACACACCAGATGTAATCGATAGAAATCAATTGGTAGGTCAGATATTCTTACAACCAACAAGAACAGCTGAATTTATTATCTTAGATTTCAACGTGTTACCAACTGGAGCTGAATTCCCAGCATAATAAAAATTAGAGATAGTAATATTTATAATAAACGCAAAATAAAATGGCAGTATTAGATCCAAACGAAATATTTTTCACCCCATTTGAACCAAAACAACAAAATAGATTTGTTTTGTATGTAGATGGATTCCCCGCTTACCTTATTAAAGGATTGGGTGCTATAACAGTATCCCAAAACCCCATTGCTCTTAACCACATTAATGTTCAAAGATACATTAAGGGTAAAACTACTTGGGGTTCTATATCAATGACATTATATGATGCTATTACACCTTCTGGTGCTCAATCAGTAATGGAATGGGTAAGATTACACCACGAATCAGTAACTGGTAGAGATGGTTACTCAGATTTCTACAAAAAAGACTTAACAGTAAACGTTTTAGGTCCTGTAGGTGATGTAGTTTCTGAATGGATTATTAAAGGCGCTTTAATTCAAGAAGCCTCATTTGGTGAATATAACTATGAAAATGACGGTGTTGTCGAAATTTCAATGACAGTACAACCTGATTACTGCGTACTAAACTTCTAATACAAGCTAAATATTATAAAAAGAAAGGCGTACTTTGGTACGCCTTCTTTATTCTTTACATATTTATATTAAACAAATAGTTATTTTTAATGGCACTTGATAATTTAAAGTTACCTACAGAAACAGTAGAACTCCCCTCAAAAGGTCTTTTATACTCAAAAGACAATCCCCTTTCTTCTGGCACAATTGAAATGAAGTATATGACTGCTAAGGAAGAAGATATCCTAACTAATGCAGCTTATATTAAAAACGGAACTGTAATTGATAAATTACTTAAATCAATGATAGTTTCTAAGATCAATTATGATGATCTTTTAATTGGAGACAAAAATGCTATTTTGGTAGCAGCCCGTATATTGGGGTATGGTAAAGATTATGAATTCACAATTGGTGATACAACTCACACACTTGATCTAACCCAGATAGAAAATAAAGAAATGGATGAATCTTTATTTGAATCAGGTAAAAATGAATTTAGTTATACTTTACCTCATACTGATACTAATATAACTTTTAGATTGTTAACTCATGGTGATGAGAAAAAAATCCAAAAAGAAATAGCAGGTATTAAAAAATTAAACAATTCTAACCCCGAAGGGTCTACTAGGCTAAAATACATTATTACTTCAGTTGCAGATAGTAGAGAACCTAAAGATATAAGGGAATTTGTAGACAATTACCTCCTAGCAAAAGATGCTAGAGAATTTAGAAAGCATGTTCTTGAAGTTCAACCCGACGTTGATTTAACTTTTTTTCCCGATGATGGGGGAGAAGCTGTCGCCATCCCAATTGGTGCAAGCTTTTTTTACCCTGACCTCGACTAACGCTGCTCATTTACGAAAAAATTTATTTACCCAAATCCACGAAATAGTATTTCATGGGCAAGGGGGATATGATTGGGAAACGGTATATAATATGCCTTTATGGCTTCGTAGATTTACTTTTGACAAAATAAGGGAATTTTACGATAATAAAGCCAAAGCAACAGAAAAATCCCAACCCAAAATTCCAGGACAAACTACCGTTATAGATCCTACAGGTAAAGTTAAAGCACCTGAACATTTAAAGCGTCCTACATATCGATAAAAATTTAGTTTTTAAATATTTATTGACATGGCTACACCCGAAGAATTAAGGCAAAATCTTGAAGAAATAAGAGAAGAATTCATCTTATTAGATGATACTGTTAGCTCTTTAGGATCCAATATAGCTAATAGTATTAACACCCAAATTAACTCTCTTGACTCAGGGACACAAAGAGTAGCTAAATCCTTTTCTAAAGATTTAACTAAAGCTATTGATATATCTAATAAATCTTTAGATGCTCAAGAAAGTATTATAAATAAAATTCAAAAAGGGGTAGATACTAGTAAAGATATAGAAAAAGAAATTACTAAAATAGAACAGCAAAGAGCTATTATTGCTCGAAAAGCTGAAATTTTAAAAAGAAATGGAGTACGAATTGATGAAGAGGAATACCAAGCTCTTTTAAACAATTTAGACATCCAACAAGAAATACTAGGAACCCTCCAAGACCAAAATGATGAAACCCAATCCAGTACTGGTCTTACAGGTAATTTAATTGAATCTTTAGGAGGTGTCCTCCAAAAATTAGGTTTTAATGAAAAGGTTTCTAAAATATTTGCTCAATCCATCCAGGATGCTAGGGTTGAAGGAGGTAGTCTTAAAACTCAAATATCAAATGTAGGTAAAAACTTAAAAGCAAATATTAAACCTTTAGATATTGGTCTTGCTCTTATTACAGCTTCTCTTAAAGCTTTTCAACAAATCGATACTAGGGTAGCAAGTTTTAGAAAAAATTTAGGATTAAGTGCGGGTGATGCTCTTCGTTTAAATGATTCTTTAGCAGCTACTGCTATTACTAGTAACCTTATAGGAGTTAATGTTGATACTCTTACTAAATCTGTAAATGATCTCAACTCAGCTTTAGGTGATACTGCTATAGTATTTGATGAGGATCTATTAGTATCTGCTACTTTCCTCAGAGAAAGATTTGGGCTATCAGAAGAAGCTTTAGCCAATGTAACTAAAGAAGCATTATCTACGGGTCGTTCCTTAGAAAGTATAAAAGATGAACAATTAGCTTCATTAGTTGCTGCCGAAAAAACACTTCAAGTAAATTTAAATACAAATAAAGCATTAGAAAAAGCAAATTCCATATCAGGTGCTTTACGCCTAAATTTAGAAAAATCCCCAGGAGGTTTAGTTAAAGCAGTAGCACAAGCTACAGCATTAGGTTTAGAAATCGAACAAACTGCTAAAATGGCTGGAAAGTTGCTTGATTTTGAATCAAGTATTGAAGCTGAATTAGAAGCAGAATTATTAACAGGTAAAGAACTTAACTTAGAACAAGCTAGATCTCTTGCACTACAAGGTAAATCTGTAGAAGCTGCCGCCGAAATAGCAAAACAAGTAGGATCTTCTGCTGAATTTGCTAATATGAATGTTATAGCCCAACAATCTTTAGCAGATGCTGTTGGGTTAACTACAGAAGAATTAGCTAATTCTTTAAGAAAACAAGAAAGTATAACTTCCCAAGCAGATAAATTTCAAGAACGAACGGCTAAGGGAGCAGAAGAAGCAGCCACATCTTTGTCAGTTCAAGAAAAACTAGCAGGTGCTGTTGAAAAACTAGCAGGATTACTTCAATTTGGTGCAGCCGCCGCTGCAGCTTTAGCAGTAGGACTTTCACTAGCTTTAATACCTGGAGCTGGTTTATTAGCAGCAGCAGGTGGTGTAGCAGCAGGTACTATAGTTTATGGAGGTCTTAATGCTCTTTTAGGGGATGATGTTGTTTCTCCTGCCCAAGGAGGTTCAGGATATGGTAAACGTACTCTATTTGGCCCTGAAGGTGCAATAGCATTAAATGACCGTGATACAATAGTAGCAGGTACTGACCTAAAAATGGGGGATGATGTAGTCTCACCTTCTGTATCTGATACAGTAGAAAATATTACTACTAACGAAACTACAAATACTACTGTAAATGCCCCTTCAATTGACTTGGGCCCATTAGTAGAACAAATGAATAAAATGAATTCTACATTAAATGCTATCTTAAGCAAAGAAGGTACTGTTATGTTGGATAGTACAAAAGTAGGTACTGCCCTAACAGTAGGTTCATATAAATTGCAATAATTTCTAATATTTATAAATAAAAAACCATGGCATTATTAGACAAATACAACCAAAATATTTCTACATTAGCAGGATCTAAATCTCCTTCTATCCCTGTAGGAGCAACAGCACAATCTAAATTACACGATGAGTACTCTTTAAATGGTAACCCCAAATTAAAGAACAAACCATCTCCTTCTACTTTAGATTTGAACGGAGCAACTCCTAAAAATAACTATAGAAACACTGCACCTGAAGGTAGATCATTTTAATAAATGCCTTTAGTTGATCTTAAAACCGACCTTAAGTCCTTAAAATATGGGCTTGATAGACGCGGAGGTGGAAGTAGTAAAGAACCTTTTATTACTAAAACTATCCCCGAAGGGGAAACTCCTGGTGCTACAAGAGATTTCCTTTTAAGACAAGGAGCTATCACTTCAGGTCTTGAGGATGTTTCAAGATTAACTAAACTATTTTCTACTACTAGAGGATTAGGCTTTATAGGAACTTCAGAACTACTAGCAGCCCAAAACCCAAAATATCCAGGAACTCCTAAAAATGTTTACCTCCCTACTAGCACATTAGCACAAGCACCTTTAGTTGCTGAAGGGGGTCACCTAAACCACTTAGGAGTAAATCCTTTTAATAACGACGGAAGGTATTTTGAAGTGTATAAAAGGGATTTTTCTGAAAGGGGTACTAATAGATTATCTATTTTACAACAACAAAAAATAGGTACTAAATATGAAATAAGTCCTGATGTAAGAGTAAATGCCGTTTTAGACCAAGGAATAGCTTTAGGTCCTAGAAACATACTTAATTACTTAGGGGGTCCTAATGCAGGTAGAAATGGACTAAACACCACTATTCGCAGAACTGAATATACAGTAGGTTCAAATGGGTATTCTGGTCCCCGAATTCAAGATTCTTTAAATAGAGCTTTAATCCAAATAGCAGATGCTAAAACTTATTTTAACCAAAATTCCCCCTCAGGATCTATTTCTGAGGTAAATTATGGTGTAGTATCTGATAATAAAGTAGTAACTTTACAATCCGCTTATAATAAAGGCACTAATGCTTCCCTACAACAAAAAGGATCAGCTAATCCTAATTTTAAAAAATATAATTATGGAGACAGAAGCTCAATTGGAGATTATAAAGATGATAAATTTAACAAACTTTATACAGAGGGCTTAAACACAACCCCCCTAGGAGAAGAAGCCCCAGACTCTCAACTGTTTAAATTTTATTTAAATCTTATTAGTGCTAATAACCCAGGAACAAACCAATATCTTTATTGGCAAGCTTATGTAGATAGCTTTAGTGACCAAATAGGAGCAGATTATGACTCATACAATTATGTAGGAAGAGGATACCCTTTATACAAATATAAAGGATTTAATAGATCTATCAGTTTAGATTTTACTATAGTAACCCACTCTCCTACTCAACTACTTCCTATTTATCAAAAATTAAATTCCCTTATTCAAAACATGGCACCCAATTATAGTGATGCTGGTTATTTACGTGGGAATTTTGTTAAATTGACAATTGGAGATTACCTTAATAATGTTCCGGGTATTGTAACAGGTTTTTCAATTAACCCAATATTTGAAGCGGGTTTTGAATTAATCTCACAAGGCCCTTTGGGTGATTTAAAACAATTACCTAAAGCAATTAAAATAAGTGGATTTAACTTTACTCCTATTACTTCAAATGATAACAAAATTGTTTCTAGTAAAAACAACTTTATTTCTGCTACAGAAACCCCTTTTGATTCTAATTCAGAGACCCAAGATTTATTAAATTTCCTTGAAAACCAATAATGAATCGCTATAGCAACATACCTATTTTTAAAACCCCTACAGGGAGAAGATACTATGCTAATGTAAAATATCCTGATATCCCCTTTAGTGATAATGACATTTACGTGGTAGCCCAAGAAGGTGATAGATTTGATTTGTTAGCCTACAAATATTATAATGATGCTACTTTGTGGTGGGTAATACCATCAGCTAATCCTAGATTTAAACCAAATAGTCTATACCCTACTTTAGGACACCAAATCAGAATCCCAGCTAATGTATCAGATATAATATCAAATTTTGAATCTTTAAACCAATAAGTTATGGGAAAAATAATAGGAGAAAGTTTTGATCCATATGTAGCTAAACAAATTGAAGTAAGACAAAAAAAATTAGGGGCTGAAAATCGTGATCCTGATGTTCTTGCTTATACCACAAGCAAAACAAGTTGGCTCCGTCTTACGTCTGGTGTTGATGTAGATGAAACTAAATTATCTGAATTAGGTAGACCTAACCAAGGTTTAGAAAAAAATAAACTGGCTGAAAGTTATGTTTTATTTGGAGGAGCTAACAATGTTAGTAAAAGCTCAATGCCTAAAGGTGGTTTTTTAGATTCCTATTCTAATTCATTATCCCAAAATGCTTCATATGGTTTTAATTCTAAAAAAGAGTACGGAATAGTTCCCCTACCCGGAATTGAATCAGCGGAAATCATTCCCAAAAACCGAGGTTCATTAAGAGAAGCAAATATTATAATTAAAGCTTTTAACAGGGAACAATTTGATATTATTGAAACTTTATACATGAGGTTAAAATATTCAATATTATTAGAGTGGGGTCATACAATGTATTTTGATAATAAAAGAACTTTCCAAACTATTCTTAAAGATCAAGTTTATAAAAAATTTTTAACTAAAAGTTCTATTTCTAAAGAACGAATATTAGAATTAATTCAATTGCAAAGAAAAGAAAGTAATGGGAATTATGATGGTTTTTTAGGATGGGTTACAAATTTTTCTTGGGATTTATCTTCTGAAGGAATATACACTATAAATTTAAGAGCTATAAGTTATGGAGACATAATTGAATCTTTATCTATAACTAAACCTATCTCACTTCAACCAAACGAAGAAAAAGAAAACGAAACCCCTGTAGGGTCTCCTTTAGAAATATTATTTAATAAATTTAAAAAATTACTAAATAACGAATTAAATAATGATTTTGTAAAAAACATTGTTACAGTTAATAAATATGAAGCTGAAACAACTTTAGGAAGAGATGATCAAGGGGGGGTAAATGGAACTTATATTAATGGAGGTGAACTTTCCGAATTTGCTATTGCTAAAATTCTCAACTCAGAAATTAACCATTATACCCCTTCATTCAATCCTAAAACTAGTAAAGAATTAGCTATGTTAGATGTTCGTGACATAGGGTGGTCACAACTTTTCTCACCGGATGACAATTCACTTTATTATATAAAACTAGGTTCTTTACTTAGAATAATACAAAATTTTTTTTCAATTTATGATTCTAGTAAATCTAATAATGATCCTTTATTTTTTATAGATTACGATTACAACAATACTTTTTGTTCAACAGTCCCAAATTTATTTACTTCTGATCCCTCAATATGTGTAATTCCTTCTAATTACCAAGAGTATTATAGTGATGCAAATGCAAATAAGACAGTATACTTTTCTAATCCCCAACTTAGAAATGCTAAAATAGCATCTTTTAAAGAAATAAATGAATTTTTTGGAGATAATTTCCTAACCAGTAATAAATATGAAGCCAAACCCCTTCATATTCATGTAAATATAGATTTTATTATTAGTCAATTAAAAATTAATATTGATGAAAATGGGGATTTATCACTATTTGATTTTTTATCTAGTATTTTAAAAGGTATCAATTCTTCCCTTTCAGGAGTTTTAAATTTAGGAATTTTTTACGATGAAGAAATAAACACCTATTCTATTATAGATAATAACCCCCCTATAAAACCTTTTACTGAGACAACCTCTCCTGATCCTACAAAAATTAATGTAAAAGGACTCCGAAACAATATTGGTAGTTTTGTTCTTAATATGTCTATAAAATCCGAAATTTCTAGTAAACTTTCTAACCAATTAGCTATAGGAGCTCAGGCAAACAATTCTAATTTAGGATCTAATTCTTTTTCTATATCTAATTGGAATAAGGGTTTAACAGATAGACTAATACTTGAAAAAACTTCAAATACTCCTCCCCCCCCACCAATAGATACCCCCACTTCAGAAACTACAAATAATGAATTAAATTTAGATTATTTAGAAGTATTAAGATATGTTGTTAAATTTCAAAAAGGTGCAAATTTTGGAAGTAACGGAATTGACAAATATAAATCTTATATTACAAATTATTTTAAAGTTGAAAGAGACCAAGCAGTTAGATCCAATAACTTATCAAGTAAATTTTTTATCCCTATTTCTCTCAACTTAGAATTAGACGGAATCTCAGGAATAAAGTTATTCCAAAAATACACTATAAATGATGAAATTCTTCCTAAGAATTATAGAAACAACATAGAATTTCTCACTAAAGGACTCCGCCATTCTATAGACCAATCAGGTTGGACTACTTCAATAGAAGGCTTATCAATACCTAAACAAAAGTAATATTTATTAATATGCCTTATGTTCCTAAAAGTAGAATTCAAACCAATTTATATACTGCTGGAAAAGAGTATAGGGTTGAGGGAACCCAACAACCTTACATAGGATATTATTATAAAACATTTACGGGGCAGCTATTTACAGGCAAAAATCCTGATGATAGACCTAATAACGTTTTAGTCCCTATTAACCAGTTATTTCCAACAATTCCTTCCCAAATCTATATTAAAGAAGGAGAAGAGAATGATACTTATAAAAATTTAAAAGGAATTCAAGGGAATAATTCACGAAATACTCCTCAACTATTTTATACTCAACCTACGGAAGATAATTATAAATTAGGTGAATTCCAAAGATATTTTTGTAAAAAAAGAAGTGAATTTACTTATTTAGAAATTTCTCAATCTGATTATGATAAATTATCCCAACAAGATATCACAATTGATTTTCAAAATTGGAATCCTTTTCAAATTCCTTGGACATTAACTGGCGATAAAAGCGAAGTTTATTATATTAACCGGAATATAGTCTTATTAGAAGAAAAAAATAATAAATTTTATGGTTTTGGAAAATATCTTCGAGAAGAATATTTAAGGTACTATAAATCCTGAATATTTATAACGAAGAACCACTAGTTTATGGCACAAGAATTTTTAGTAGATAGAGATTTAGGAAACTTTTGCATTCCTTATAAAATAGCGAGTGTCTCTACTATTCCCCCTTCTGGCCATTTAAGTTTTTATAGTAAATTAGATGTTAGATCCACCACGAGGATCGATATTCATGTATCTAATTTAAATAACAAAAATATATCACGATATTTAGCGGGAAGTAATAAGGGAAATATTACAATTTCTTCAAAAGATTTTCCCACTTCATATGCTGTTTTTTCTTATATTTTAGTTACAAATAATAGTAACTATATAACATTCTATTTAGATCCAGGAGCAGTTGCATCCTCAGCAAACCTTCCTTTCACTACAGGTGAAGAAGTTTGTATTAAATTAGATTATAATGATGGTGAAGGAGGTACTGGTGGAACTGCAGGTACTAGTGGTACTAGTGGTACTAGTGGAGACAAAGGAAATGATGGCACTAGTGGCACTTCTGGAACCTCAGGTGACGGCACTTCAGGTACCAGTGGTACAGACGGCACTTCAGGCACTAGCGGTACAGATGGTACTAGCGGCACAGACGGCACTTCAGGCACTAGTGGTACAGACGGCACTTCAGGTACTAGTGGTAGTTCAGGTATAGGGGGTGTAACAACTGGGGGAACTGATATATCTGTAACAGGTGGAGGAATCCCAACAGATCCTTATGTAGTAAGTTATACGGGTGGAAACCCAACTGGAGGAACCTCAGGTACTTCAGGTTCATCAGGTATCTCAGGATCATCAGGTACTTCAGGTTCATCAGGTATCTCAGGATCATCAGGTACCTCAGGATCATCAGGTACTTCAGGTTCATCAGGTATCTCAGGATCATCAGGTACCTCTGGTTCATCAGGTATTTCAGGTTCTTCAGGTACTTCAGGATCATCAGGTACCTCTGGTTCATCAGGTATTTCAGGTTCATCAGGTACTTCAGGATCATCAGGTACCTCAGGTAGTTCAGGTATTTCAGGTTCATCAGGTACTTCAGGATCATCAGGTACCTCAGGTTCATCAGGTACCTCAGGTTCATCAGGTACCTCAGGATCATCAGGTACCTCAGGTAGTTCAGGTATTTCAGGTTCATCAGGTACCTCTGGTTCATCAGGTACCTCAGGTACCTCAGGTTCATCAGGTACCTCAGGTTCATCAGGTACCTCAGGTTCATCAGGCACCTCAGGTTCATCAGGTATTTCAGGTTCTTCAGGTACTTCAGGATCATCAGGTACCTCTGGTTCATCAGGTATTTCAGGTTCTTCAGGTACCTCAGGATCATCAGGTACCTCAGGTTCATCAGGTATTTCAGGATCATCAGGTACCTCAGGATCATCAGGCACCTCAGGTTCATCAGGTACCTCAGGATCATCAGGTACCTCTGGTTCATCAGGTATTTCAGGTACCTCAGGTTCATCAGGTATTTCAGGTTCTTCAGGTACTTCAGGATCTTCAGGTACTTCAGGATCTAAAGGCCCAGATGGTGCTCCAGGTACTTCAGGTACCTCAGGTTCTTCAGGTACCTCAGGATCATCAGGCACCTCTGGTTCATCAGGTACTTCAGGTTCATCAGGTATCTCAGGTTCATCAGGTACCTCAGGATCATCAGGTACCTCTGGTTCATCAGGTACTTCAGGTTCTTCAGGCATTAGTGGATCATCAGGTACTTCAGGATCTTCAGGTACTTCAGGATCTTCAGGTACTTCAGGATCTAAAGGTCCAGATGGTGCTCCAGGTACTTCAGGTACCTCAGGATCATCAGGTATCTCTGGTTCATCAGGTACCTCTGGTTCATCAGGTACCTCTGGTTCATCAGGTACTTCAGGTTCATCAGGTACCTCTGGTTCATCAGGTACCTCTGGTTCATCAGGTACCTCAGGATCATCAGGTACCTCTGGTTCATCAGGTACCTCAGGATCATCAGGTACCTCTGGTTCATCAGGTATTTCAGGTACCTCAGGTTCATCAGGTATTTCAGGTTCTTCAGGTACTTCAGGATCTTCAGGTACTTCAGGATCTAAAG
>Ga0208645_1002527_pt1 | contig 14501 bp, 39 predicted proteins | sample VirMetDEL_Sep_01_FD_184519 | JGI IMG/M metagenome (GOLD analysis project Ga0208645, IMG submission 184519) | Aqueous microbial communities from the Delaware River and Bay under freshwater to marine salinity gradient to study organic matter... | ecosystem: Environmental > Aquatic > Marine >... | reverse complement strand
AATGATCCTGTTGGTTTAGATTATATAAAAATTGACATTATCAAATACATACCTTCTCTTAGTGCAGGAGGTGGGCAAGGAAGGTATCGAAATTCACAAAGTCAAGGAACTATCTACTTACCAATGCAACCAGCTTTAAGTGAAACAACTTCTATTAATTGGGGTGGTGACACCTTAAATGAATTAGAAAGAACAGCCTCTGATGTTATTATGGGTGCATTGGGAGCTGCAGGACAATCACAAGGTATTAAACAGGCATATCAAACTATGATTGATACCTTTAAAAGAGCCGGACAAGATGTTTCGGGATATTTGAATGAACAAAATCTAGAAGATTTTGTAAAAGCCTATTTTGCTGGAAAAATAGTCGGTACTAATGTAACGGGAAGAAAAACTGGACAGGTCATTAATCCCAATCTTGAGTTGTTATTTAATGGCCCTCGACTTAGACAATTTAAATTCAACTTTAAACTTACTCCTAGAGAACCAGCAGAAGCTCAAGTAATTCGTGATATTATCTTAACACTTAAAAGAGCTTCAGCACCAAAGAAAACTGAAGGGAAACTTTTCTTGAAATTTCCAGATATATTTAAATTAGAATATATTTATCAAGGAAGTGGGCAACATCCATTCATGCATAAATTTAAACCATGTGCACTAACAAATCTCAGTGTCGATTACACACCTGATGGTTCTTATATGACTTATAAAGATGTTCCTTCTATGACAGCATATAATTTATCACTAAGTTTCGGTGAAATCGAACCAATTTATGAAGAAGATCAAACATCCGGTATGGGGTACTAAAAATGGCTAAACCTTTTTTCAGATATGTTCCAGATTTCGATTACGTTAGCCGTCTTCAGGGAGCTAAACGTATTGGAGATTATGTCAGAGTCAAAAATCTCTTCAAGAGACTTCAAGTAAGACCAGACATCTTTAATGATGCTTCTTATTTTACAAAATATACAATTATTGGAGATGAAAGACCAGATAATGTAGCCTTCAAGGTGTATAATGACTCCAACCTTGATTGGTTAATTATGATGTCAAACAATATTATTAATCTTGAAACTGAATGGCCACTGACACAACAATCTTTCTATAATTATCTCATCTCAAAATATGGAGATGAAGAAAAAATATACTCTTCTCATCATTATGAATCAAAAGAAGTGAAGAATTCACAAGGAAGAGTTGTTCTTCCAAAAGGTTTAGAAGTTCCTCAAAATTATTCTATAACCTTTTATGATCCAGGAACAAATACCGAAAGAACAGTCACTCAAATTACTGATGAAGTCACAAATTACATTTATGAAGAAAGACTTCAAAATGAAAGAAGAAACATCTATGTTCTAAAGGGACAATATATTAATCTTGTTCTTGATGATATGGACAACCTCTTACCATATGAATCAGGAAGTTCTCAATATGTCTCCAGTAAAGTTGTAAGAGGAGATAATATTAGACTTTATTAAAAAGAAAAGAGTCCTATAAAAAGTAATAGGACTCTTTTTTTGCCAGGGATTTTTTTCCCGACTTTTTAGAATTAAAAGTCGATTTTCCCTCAGGAGTCTGCGAGACGAGCGAAATAACTGAGAGGATCATCGTCATCATCAGAAGAACTACTTGGTTCCACAGTTTTTGATGCCTTATAAGACTCTTCGAGTTTAGACATCACTTCATCCTCAGTGACTTTCTTTCGTTCAGATTCTTGATAGTTATCATACTCCGTCTCTTCCTGAACAGGAGTTGAACGAGTAGATTTAGTTCCGAGAACATAATCAAGACGCTTTTTCAATTCATCATAAGACTTAAACTTATCATCTGAAACGAGTTCAGTCAGAGAATACTCCTTCTTCCAGATTGCTTCCATTGCGTCGTCATCATCCAAAAGAGGACCAGAACGATCAAACTCGGAAGAATCATAGTTCCAATAACCAGCAACTTTCTTCAGTTTGATTTTGAAGTTAGCACCTTCCCAGAAATCAAAAGGATTGATAGGTGTCTCATCTTCAAACTCAGGTTGCATAGCACCCATGATCTTATCAAAGATCTTCTTACCAAACTTGTAGAGGAATACACCACCTTCATTTTGAGGATTGGCAGGATCCTTTACAACATAGATGTTTGCGTAATATGACAGTTTACGTTTCTGTTTACGAACAGTCTCCTTATCTGATTCGTTACCACTATTCCACAGTTCACGATTCAATTCACTGACAGGATCTTTTCCACCATTTGTAGTCAGTGAGTTCTCGATATACCACCCACCAGGTCCTTGAAACGCGTGAGAGAACAGTTTTACCCAAGGAAGGTCTTCCCCATCAGGTGCAGGAAGAAAACGGATTACAGCGTAACCATTACCACTCTTATCCATTTCAGGTTTCCAGAGTCGATCATCAACTCCTCCACCACTATTGTTGTTTTGTTTCTCAACTTCTTTTACCAGTTTAGCAGTAAGAGAACCAAGAGAAGATTGTTTTTTAAGGTCTGAAAAACCCATTTGTATACCTCGTATTAAGTGTATTTGGCCTATGTCCCAGTTTTTGGTGGGGTAACTGAGGACCCCAATAATATAGATCGGATTGGGAGAGGTGTCAAGACCTCTTAATGGTATCTCTCATAGACTCAATGACACTCTCCATATTTCTGAAGAGATAATTTAGATCAATATCTTCATTAAATCCCAAAGACTTTGCAGAATTGAGAATATTTTCTTTCATGGTCTTTGCTTCAGGATCATCCGAAAGGCTCAATCTAGTATAAAGAATTTGTTGTTTCTTCAACAACTCCTCTAACAAATCAACATGTTTAAGTTTTTCATCCCTTGACATTTCAGAAAAACTAAAAACATGTGCATAGATTTCATCCTGAAGTTTAGAAATTTCTTGAATTTCTTCTTGAACTAATTTTGATTTAAAGAAACTCATTATCTCTCCGATACTACAATTTGTTTTAAGATTTTCTTGTATTTAAATACATCTATATGTAGGAAGGAAGAATATTTCTTAATTTTAGAACTTACGGATTCCCACACTGGATCTACAAGTTTTTTATCGAAATCTTTCACATAAGAAAATATTCTATCATAAATTACCATCAATTCGATAGAAATATCATCATTCAAGTATTTTTTTAAAATTAAAGGATGTCCTTTTGAGCAATCAAAAATTTCATCTACTTTGTGTTCACTAAAAAGACTTTCAGATTCATTCTTGAAGATATAAGTAAGTGATTGAGTTCTTTTTTTCCAATCAGAATAATTTTTTTCTCCATTATTCATAATCTCACCAATCCACAAAGAGTTGGGATCAGTACAAGAGATAAAATTAGAAACAAAAAATTCAATTACTTCTTCATCATTCTTTTGTCTACTCAGTTTCTCAAAGAAAAACCTGTCACGGCGTTTATAAAAACTCTGAAGAGATGCACGACTTTTACCACAGTATTTGTGGTAATCATACTTTGGTTTAGTGAAATGATTTTTAAGTCCGAGATAAGACTTATAACAATCGAATGGTTTCACTTTAGGTATCATAACGGAAGTTTGGCTCGAGAAGTTTTTTTCAATAGATTCAAATCGATTGCTTCACACTTAAGTCTTTCCTTAAGTGGTTTTGACAATAGTTTTGGAATCGACTCAACATCAACATTATTCTCCTCACAAAAGAAGACAATAGCGTCAATGTATTTCATATCTTTATTCTCCTTTACAATTTTCTCAATTTCTTCAGAAAATTTCCTAGAACAATAAAATTTAGACTCGATCAAATCATTGATGTCTTCTTTATTTTCTTTCATAGGATTGTAACTTGAATTCAACAAACTCTCTAATATATTCTGAGAGAAGGTTGATGTACTTTCTTTTGTCATACTCTTCATAAACAACACATTCCCCATCCTCACATGACATGATGATGACAAACTTTTTAACAATTATACCACACATTTCATACAACATACAAGAATATGCCGCACATTGTACAAAATAGTGTTCAATCCATTTCTTTGGTTTTGGTTTCTTACTGGTCTTGAAATCAATAATAGCAAGTTCACCATTATATTCAGCAATACAATCAACAGTACCAGCAACACCTAACTGTTTACTGAATAAAGACTGTTCAAGAGCGTGAATGTTATCAATCTTATCCAAATCGGGTTTTGATTGTTTAAATAAGAACTCCGAAAGAGGTTGGACTTTAGGATGTTCAATATTTTTAAGGTAATATTCAACACAAGTATGCATGTCTGTACCACGACTGGTAGCAGCTTTTGTTATCTTATTAGCTTCATCATTACCAATTCTTTCTCTCCACTTACGAAAAGTTTCTCGATTGTAATGACTAATTATAGAAGTAATAGATACTAGCTTTTGACCATCAGGAGTATCATAATATCTAACACCGTCAATAGTTTCTCTTTCGAGATTAGGATAATCAATTTCAATGTGTTTAAACATCACATACCTAGTTCAAGTTTTGAAATAATGTATTCTTTAACGAGACCACTTCTACAAATGTCCTCTGCTCCAAATTCAACCATATCAAATGAAGGCATATTTCTAAGAATACGAATGAAATCCATGATACCACTTCTTTCAGATACTTTCACAAGGTCTGATTGAGTAGCGTCACCACAGAACATAATTTTAGAACCTTCACCAACACGAGTGATAATAGAATCGAGTTCGTGAAAGTTAAGGTTTTGGAACTCATCGACAATGATAATACAATTGTCAAGAGTCGTACCACGAATAAAAGAAGTAGACCAGAAAGAAATTGTACCTTGAGCTTTGAGATTTGCATATAGCATCTCAAAGGCAGAATCATCGGGCATTTCGAACATGTATTTTACCATGTTCTTATATGGAATCTGATAAAGAGAAGATTTGTCTTCATGATCTCCAGGAAGGAAACCAATCTCTCTGGTAGCCACAAGAGACCTGACGATGTAAATCTTCTCGTAAGGTGTCTTTGGGTCTAAAACATCTAGAAGTGCGTTGTAGAGGGTAATAAAGGTCTTACCCGTACCAGCACAACCGTAAGCAACCAGATTTTGATCTTGTTTGTATTTTTCAAAGAAAGTTTCTTGATTGTCAGTCAATGGTTCAATCTTCTTGATATAATCAAGATTGATTGGTTTTTTCCTTTTCATAACTCTATTACTCATACCGAATGGCACTGGATTGGTGCTTCCAATTCCCGATTTTTTCTTTGCTGGCATACTCGATTAGTCGTAATGTTTTAGATTTGATCCAGGTTGCTGTTTTGCCTTTCCAATAACATCTTTCCAACCTGGATGTTTGGTGTAAATTTTACTGAATGGTTCTCCCATTTCAAGTCCCAATTTAGGAGCATTATCTGGAGTGTAATATCTTTCCCAATCGGGATTGTCTCCACACCATTGATCCCAGTCATGAATACTCATAACTACTTCTTTGGTCTCTCCTGTTTCCTTATTTTTTACAGGGTATGTTGCCAAAATTTCACCTTCCGTTAATACAAATGTTTGTAAGCTGATGCTTTTCTGTTCCTAATAGAAGATATTAGAGGGGCACCGACACCATATTTATCACTTAACTTAACACCCTTCTCTGTGCTTGCCAATATTTCTTTGACTTGTTCATCAGTCAATTTTCTCTTTGTCTGACGCATTCTTTCGATTGCCTCTAGACTACAACACACTCTCCCCTTAAGTGCATCACTTCGTCTCTTTTTATGTAACTCTGTTTGTTTTCTCCCCATCATAGCCTTCCGTTTCTTTTCTTGTGTCTCTGGCCCTTGGTATGAACTCTTACCACCCAATACAGATTTAAGGTGTTGAACTTCTTCTTTTCCTATCTGACCTGATAACGCCTTCCATGCAAAGTAGTCCTGTTGGTTTCCCTTTCTTAACCACTCTGCATAGTGCCACATACTATGTTGTGTAGGTGTTAGTTCTATTAGGTTTTCTTTTAAATTACTACCACCCTCATAACGAGGGATAATATGATGTTTGTGTTTCACATTTCTATCCTGTTACAAACTATTTATAACAGGATAGATTTATTACCAGTCCAGAGCCTCTGAAATGACAGGGAACTGTTCCTTGAAGATTGCCTTACAAGAGTTTGCAATGTCCATATGTTCCTTCTGTGTACCATTCGCAGATCTCAATTCAATATAATGCATCCAACTCCTCAATGAACCAGTCATGTACATTTTAGTTGGAGTTGCCAAAGGAAGTACAAAACGAGCACACTCTTTCGCAACACCAACTTCCAACATCTGATTATAAAGGCTTTGTGCGGAACTAAACAGAGTTACCATCTGACGTTCGAGTTTTTCGACAACTTCTGGATCAAGATCATCAATAGAATTTTGACGATTTTTTGTATCTTGACGACGAAGTTCTGGAAGTTCAATATCAGTCAAAAGTTTTGTGTCAGCATACCTTTGAGAGAACTCTTGAAAAGTAAAACTTCTATGACGTAAAACTTGAGCTGCAATTCCCCTTGTTGTTGAAATTTCAAGAGTCATGAACGCTTGTTCAAAAATACTCCAGTGTTTATGTTTAATACAATATTTCAGAAGACCAGCAAAATTTTCATTGTCTTGATTGAGAGGATTTGAAACCCTAGCACAATAAGCAATATGTTTTTCTGCTTCAGGTGTCACTGATATTAGATTCGCTTGATTCATGTTTTTTCTTTAACTTTCTCAATTTACGTTCTTCTTTGACCCTTTTAACATAGGAGAGTTCTCCTTCTGTGAAAAGTTCTGGATGTTTAAGTATGTACTTGATCGCTTGTTTTGTTTTCATGGTTGTAATAAGCGTTGAAATAAGCCACAATACCATTAGAATTTTTGTTCCCTTGTGATACCCAATCATGGGCACACTCGTAAATTTCTTTTGTATTATAGGGAGCTTTATCTATATTTACCCCACCAAATTTTTGTAGAAGAATTTCAATACACCTACTTCTCAATTTGAGTTTTTCTTCAGTGTATCTCCAATCATTCGTCATCTTCAAACACCTCATCATAATCAGGTAGGGGTGGAAGTGATTCTTCCAAACTATTCGTATAAGATTTAATGTCAGAATAAACTTCCGACTCTAATGCATCGACTAAAAGTCTTAAATTTCTTACGATAAGTTTAATTTTGTCTTTTTCCATAAGAAGAAATTATTCATGACTCATTTTAAACAAAAAAGGGAAGAGTGTCAACTCTTCCCTCAAAACAATACTCTTAATTTAAATTTCACTTGTCATAAGTATAACCACGATAAGTAAATTTACCATGAGTTTCATTTACTTCTTGATCACTAATTTCAAATCTTACACCACGATATGTTGTGTGAAGAATTTGTGCGTCATGAAGAGCAGATGCTTTTTGAATCTGCTTACGAATGAGATTGAGTGTGTTCATGATTGACTCCTAAAAGAATGGACGATTGAACCTTCTCTCGTTTCCGAGGATCCGTTTGCCGTTCCTTCAGTCGTGTGCGTCCTATTCTTTGATGCACTTTAAAGTCATGTATCTGCCAAATAATCTTGTCAGAAACATTTCTTTATCACGATCCTTCATTTTAGATTCCACTACGGTTTCTGCAATTTCTCTGACTTGTAAACAAGTCATCTCAGGACCACGATTTAAGTTTGCTAATAGTGCTAACTCAAACATAGGATGAACGCTCCGTTCCGCGACTTACTTGCGTTCGTTATTCGGGAATAACGAATGAACGATGGCTTTATTATAAGCCACTATATTGTATATAGTCAAGTAGTTTTGTATTATTTGATACAGTTTATTCCTTATAAAGTCCTGTATCTTTTGCTTCCTCCACCATTTTAGAAATATAATCTTCTGTCCCATCCATAGTTTTGACAGCAAACAAACTTGATTTCTGATACTTTTTGATCTTCTTATATTTTTTGAGAAGACTTTGAACTTGATCAGGATTCATGTCAAGACCTTCAAAATTAATATCAAAACCTTTAGTCATCTAATTTACCATTCCAAAGTTTAGGATTTGTTGTACCTGCAGACTGTCTAATGTCTTTCAGATCTGTTCTATAATTATCGTAATAATGATCAAAAATATCTACGACTTTAATAGACTGTACCAAATCATACTTTACATTACCATCTAGAATATATGTTACGAGGTAAGCGTTATTCGGAAGTTTTTTATTTTCAGAAAGAGATTTGTCACAATCTTCACGAATAATTTTAACTTTACTCAAGATCTATCTCCCCACTTGATGTCGGGGAAAGCTTTTTCCACTACAGTTTTACTAATTTTGTACTTAGTGTCTAAATTCTTATCCTTTACAAGACAAAGAATATCAGCTTCGTCGGGATGAAGACCTTCAAGAATCTGAATGAACATAGATTCTCTGCGAGTTTTGGAGAGGGAGTCATTACCACCTTTGACAAAGTGATAAAGGTTTTTCCACTCTTTACGAAGAGAAGTGTGATCCGTACCAACAGGAACTTCATTTCTCTCAAAAGGAACTTCACCTTCAGGAAGCATAGAAATGACACTCTCATCAAAATTCCAAATTAGAATAGCGGTGAGAGCATCAGTTCTGTACTTCTTAAGAACTTCTACTTTCTTATCATTGGATCTCTGTTTACTAGCAAGATCTACAATTTCTGAAATGAATGGATTTGGTGGAAGTTCTTTAATTGTTGTAGAAGATTTTTTTCTTGTTGTAGTTGATGTAGCCATAATTTTTGTCTCAACTTATTCAGTGTATAATATTTAGATTGATCTGTCAATCGTCCGTTTCTTCAAAATCATCTAAAGTGTTTTCAAATCTGACTGCCATTACTTCGTCAGGTATAATGTTACCATTTTCATCAAACATTTCTGGATGTGTCGGAATAAATGTTGAATTTCTTTCAATCACATATTCTTTGAGAAGATATCCAATTACCGATCCTACTAATAAAAATAAAATCGAAATAATTGTTGAAAGAGTGAGTGTGACTGCTAACATTTTAGTCCTCCTTTTTTCTTATATCAAATTGTATATCTAAGAAAAAATGGAATTCTTTATGAAAAAGAGAAACCATTTTTCTAAACTTCGTCTGAAAAGTTTTTGTTGGTTCCCTCCTTTTATTTCTAAGAAGTAATTCAACTCCCCGATTAATTTTCAGGGAATCATCACTTTCATGATTATTTAGATGGTTTTCTTCTTTTTCTTGTTCTTTTTTCTTTCCCATATTTCCAACAATCTTGTAATAACTCTTTGAGATAATTTTTTATCTTTCTTGCCTCTGGTTTACCATAATGACCATAAGCTTCTCTTAATTGTTGATGATGAATATCACTGCCACCTTCAAGATATTGTTCAAGGTCAAGAATAATTAGATTGATACTTTTTACAGTATCACTATTCATAAATTTTTCAACATCATTTTTGGTAAATTTTTCACGTTTGAGATACTCATACATGTTAAGTCTATATTTACATTCAAATGCATAGTCAACTGTTTTTTCTACAATATTAATGAGTTCCCAGTAGTAATCCATTACACCAAATTATTTTCTCTGAGGTATTTGACAGCTTCAGAACAACCACCTATCAGTTGATCTCCAACAATAACTCTAGGGAAAGTTGAACCAGTTCCAAACTTAGAATAAAATTCTTCCTTTGTAAAGTCTCTTCCAAGTTTATACTCAGTATAGTAGATTTCGGACATTTCTAACAATTTCATAATCTTTGTACAAAAGGGGCAACCAATTTTAGAATAGACAGTAAAAGATGAATTCATAATAGGATTATTATTAATGGAATTGAAAGGACTAAAAGAGAAATAAAAACACCCCCTACTTCTAAAAGCAGGGGTTTTATACTGTATGGGTCTGACATTATTGAATGTGAATTTGTTTAAATTCAGTTTAAATAATATTTAGGAATATTAATCCTTCATCTACAGGTATGATACCATTATTCTGATAATACTGATAGGATGAAAAGAAAAATACCAAAAAGGCAAACACCAAAAGTAAGTATAAATGGAATATAAAATTCAATCATGGATCTAGTGAATTAATACATGATTCTGGATGCTTCCACCTTTTAGAATCTATCTCATTCATCAGTTCATATAATTCATTAGTCTGTGAAATATTTTCTTTTTCTAAAAATTCAACTCTTTCTTTAAGATCATTTACCTCTTTTATTAAAATTTGAATATCGGTATCAAACATATGCATATGTCATTCTCCTTTAATGGGTCCAAATATTTTACACTTTTTGCAGTTATGACCTTCACATTCCCAACCTTTGTGGCAGTAATTGCAACCTTTACCACCACATTTATTGCAAACAGTATGTGTTCTATCTGACATTACATCTTCTAAAAATTTACTTAATTAATTTATCTAGATAGTCCCTCTCTGATTTATACAAGAAATCCATTCTCTTGTCAAAATATATTTGTATTCCCTGACTTAATTCCGGCAACAACCACTCATGAACCGGAATACAATACTGCCAATTGACGGGTTGGATACAGTTCATCACTACAACTTGCCAGAAAGCTACAAGATGAATCCAGAAGGTATACATTACTGATAGTATTTTTGTGTGTCCTCGGACCATATTTCAAGAACATCATCCAAAGGATATGTCTTCTCTTTACCACTATCAATATCAGATATCTTCCGATAGAGTCCTTCAAGAAACTCTTTGGTGTATATATCATCCATATTGAGTGATGCCCAGAACCATTCACGACATTCTCTTTCTGGACTTTCACTCCAAGGATCTGAATATCGTTTGTAGTTACTGGTCATTAAATCTGCCCATATCTTGAGGTTATACTTCCAAGACTCAACCCAACCAGGAAACATATATTTTGTGAGGTAGTCAAAGTGTGTCATTGTTCTGATGGCTCTCCAGTGATTCTTTAAGTGCCTCTGTGGTCAGTCATCTAAAACAATATCAGTAGCACCACGTTTGTCAAGTGCTTCATTGAGTGCTTCTGTTACATTCTCTTTGAAAGAACGGTAGGGAATGAAAATTTCATCATCATCAGTCTTGTAGTCCTGGTGTGTCTCTTTGAACTGAAGATCTACATCATACAACATAGATTGTACCATGTCGTTGATGACTTCCAAGGTCTTGGGTTGAAGTTGATCCCAGGTGTAACCAGTGAACAAATCATTCTTGACACGATCTAGCAATGATTTTTTACAATGCCACTGACTATCAAAGATGTTGAGAAACTCTTGCCAATCGTCTTGGGATTTGAAATTAGGGATACTCATTTGCTTTTAATACTCCATTCTGGTCTAATGTACGAATAATTTAGATAGTCCCAAAAAATACCTTCATAATCCTCAAGGTCGAATTCAGGATCTGTTCCATCATATGATATTAGTTCTCTCCAATGCATAAAACATCTTTTAAAGAGTTTCATTTGTTCTTCTCACAATACATGAAATACTTGTATGTTGCTGCCTGATTGGGAGCATATCTTACTATATCACATTCTTTGTACTTATCAACCACTTCAAATGATGATTCATCGATTGGTGTGTGGTTTGATAGTGATGTAATGATTAGAATACCAAAACCAACAACAGCAATTACAAGTGCGAAACCATTACGAAACTCATTAGTCATCACGATCTTTCCACTCAATAATAGAATTAACTAAATCAATAATACAAGCAGACCGACCTTTGGTGGGTTCAGTGAAGATTTCATCCCACCAGTCAGATACAACGTCATACAGTTCTTGTTGTTCTTCAGTCATTCTTCTATCTCCCAGTCAAGTGCTTCTTCCCATTCAATTTCGTGTGTCTCAAATTGTTGAACATCAGTATAAGGCATAGGGTCTCCAGATGCTCTCATTTCATCATAGATTTCATCAAAGAAATCGTGAAGCATCATACTCTCAAATGCTTCTTGATCTGGAGGACAATCCCAAAGTTCAAACATTTCAGTTGTAGGAGTGAATGTAAGAGTTTTGGTGTAAGTGATTGTAACTGCTTTGAGTGGGATTTTCATTTCAGTTGCTTCATTTGGTGAATAAGTTGATGAATGTCTTCAGTGACCCATTTGTATTCTATCAGTTCCCATCCTTCATTGATAGCAGACCAGAACTCTCTTGTAACAGCAAAATCATCCAAACGGAAGTCATCATGGTTCATTACTCTCCACCACCAATAGAATGGGGAATGTCGGAGAAATCTATTTGTAGCAATAAATTTTGTTAAGTTCATTATCGCTCCTAAGACAAGTGTTAGTGTTGCCGTAATTCAAGTAATGCCAAAAAAGTGTTTTCATCATACCTTCGTCTGCGTATCCATCTAGATGGGGCCACATGTGATTTCTCCAAGAAAATACACAATAATCAAAAACATAAATGGATGTCCAGATAGTCCATTTCTTCCAGGTGTCAGTCATTGGAACATCTCCCAGTATTATAACCTGTTAGGTATGCAGAGTGCAACCATTTAATCATAGCATCTTTTCGTTGGTTTACATCTTCTGTCTCGCAATCACCATAAAACCACTCACAACGATGAGAATATACACCATAGAGGTCATTAAACCACTCCTGAAACTTAATTTCAGCGGTGTCTTCCCATGTCCAATCATTTGCTGGATGTTCAGTCATTGAAACTTTCCTGAAATACTTTCCATCCTTCATCCAGTTGTTTCTCTGCCCATCCCCATTGACCATGCTCCATACCATCAATTTGAGCACATTCAATCTCATCTTTAATGAGACGACGGAGCATTGTAATTTGTTCGTCAGTCATGTCAATTTTAGCAAGTTTCGTCATCGCATCACCATTCTCTTTATAGAGTTTATCAAGTGCTTCCAATGCCTTTCTTTCTTGTTCAGTCATAAGAAGTTCCTCTTCTGGTAGCATATCAAATGCATCAGAAATGTGTCCGTATTCTTCAGTCATAGTTGTGGTTTCTTCACAGGTTGCATAGGTTGGCGTGGTTGAAGATTCCAGGGATCTTCTACATACTCATCACGATCTTTCCAATCAATAGCATAAGATTTCAGAAGTTCGTTGTCTTTTTCCAGTTGTTCAATTCTATCACATAACTCGGTGATAATACAAATCAAGGAACGATAGTCAATATTCTCAATGTCTTCACCATACTCTGGGTCATTATAGATGTAATGGTTGAGTTCTTTTTCAAAATTGCGTTCAGTCATCGAGTTGCTCCAGTGCGGATTGAATTAAAACCCACGAATCAGCAGTTTCGATTCCATTTGAAAGATCCTTAAGGACATCAAGTGCCTGCTCTTTCAAGGTCGGCTTGGGGCGGCGGGCGGCACGGAGAGCGTCCGCTGTTTCAACGTCAGTCCACTCACGCACAAACCACTCACAGCACGCCTCCAGCTCCTGGTCTGCACCGTACTGAGCAGCGAGGACGCAAATTTGTTGCTCTAGATTAGCAGGGTACGCACCGATGCAGTCGTCAGATCTTGTGCTTTCGATCCACTGCTGCACCAGTTCAGGCGGTGGGGTGATGGGGTGTTGGTTAGTCATCATTAACATCTCCAAATACTTCAAGTCCAAGTTCTTCCATAATGTCCTCCATTTCATTTAGAGTTTCAATATTAACCCTAATATCATCCTCATCTACCAGTTCATCCGCACTCAACACCAGAGCATTCCAAATCATATTGAACTGCTCCTCTGTGAGGTTCAATTGAATTGTTTTTTCAGTCATCGTTTGTTCCTCAACTTGGATTTGATTTTAGTGAGGCAGTCATTATAACCATCCACAAGGTCAATCACAGAAACACTTTGACTACCTGCTGCTGATTGTTCTTTCGGCAACCACTTCTCAATATCATCTACAAGGTCAGCAATAATGGGGTCTTTGTCTTGTGTTTCGGCATCTCCCCACCAACGAACAATAATATCATAAAGTGTGTCAGGTGTCATTTTGCGTAGATACAGTTAGGGTTTGCAGGTTGCTCGGCACACATTTTATCATATGCCTCAAACATTTTGGCATAATGCATAACGCCTTGTGTGTAGGATTTGAACATACCAATTATGTCCATAATCTTCATGATGCTTAAGTGTGATTAGTTTCACTTTCATGTTCCTCCTTTAGTTAAGATCTCATAGTTTTGCACTATACCATCCTTGAAATGGATAAGGCAGTCTGGCCAGTCTTCCCATTCACCTTCCCATTTCTCTGGATAGATCGTTACGTACTTGTTGATATTCCATGGTCTAACTTTACCATGAGTTCCATTTGGAATCCACCTAAAGTTTAAGAGTGCTAACTTATCACTATACCCCTCATCACCTTCTTTGATTTCCACAAAGTCGGCAGTATGGGAGTAATCAATCAAATACAATTGACCATCAGGAGAAATCCAGTATTGAGACATTGTGCCACCAATGCCGTATTCTTCAATGTTTTTTGTTTGGCATTGCCCCTTAAAGTCCTCGCCAAGATAATAAGAACTTCGTATGTAGTCGAACATGCCCATTATGCTACTCCATCAGC
>Ga0208645_1002526_pt1 | contig 14504 bp, 27 predicted proteins | sample VirMetDEL_Sep_01_FD_184519 | JGI IMG/M metagenome (GOLD analysis project Ga0208645, IMG submission 184519) | Aqueous microbial communities from the Delaware River and Bay under freshwater to marine salinity gradient to study organic matter... | ecosystem: Environmental > Aquatic > Marine >... | reverse complement strand
GTTAAATTTTCAAATATTGTCGGCATAGCCATAGTAATACTCTTTGGTTTTTCCATATTACACCCACAAACATCACATATATATCTAGTCATCCCATACCTCTTTTATTGTTAATCTACAACGAGGAAACTCTTTATCCACTCCCCCATAAACATAATAAATTTCTTTAATCTGTTTGGAACTATCATCCTCCAGGATTTCAGCTTTGACCAAAGCATCACAAGTAAACTTATCTATAATAGAACAGGGGTTACTTACATCTACTCTTCTATTACTTTTTGCATAGTAAACGTACTCTAACGTAACAGGATTCTTAAACTTAGGTTTTAAAGACCACTCATTTAATTCTGCTACCAAATTTTCAGAGTAAATTCTTTTGGCACTAGATAAAATTCTGTAGTGTGCGTTTCTATAATTGTTAAGATTAAGAATAAACTTCTTATTTTTAGAATAATAAACTTCCAAAGGAAGGATCATAGTTACCATCCCAGACCTGCCCTAAAAAAAATATTCCTAGTCGCCAGAAAATACTGGAAGTAACTTCCACTAGTTTTACTTTTCAATAAATACCAAAAATCTTTCATCATCTATCTTCACTATTGCTACAACTTCTTTACCCTTAAACTTTCTTTCCGCACCTGTAAAAGATTTAGCCTTAACTTCGGTAGTCTCAATTACAAACTGTTCATCTGTGCTATCAAACGTAATTGATTTAAGCTTCATCTATTATTCCTTTAACTTGATCTAATAATTCTTGTTCTGTTCCGTATCTCTTCTCAAACTCTTTCTTCCAAGGATGCCTACTCACCCACAAGCCATTCATTGTTCCTTCTCGGTGATGCTGAAAGCACAAAGGCAAAACCAGGAAATGTGCGTTTACCTTAGTCTTGCCTTGAGTATGGTGAATCTCACTCGGTACAAAGTCGTTACCCTGATTCTTACAGACAATACATCCTATCTGACTGACTCTATTCATGTGTCTCTTTTCATCTGCTGTAGGGTTTCTACCTTTCACGCACCATACCTAGATTGTTCTTTCCTAGCAGAGACTTGCTTAGTCCTCCACTCTTCAAACCCTATCTCTAATCCTTTCAAGTTTACTTTGAGAGCAGACAATCCACCTTTAGCCACTCCAACTCTAAGCCTAGCTTCATACAACTCGTCTGAAGCTTCTGCGTAAGTTTCTTGTGCTGATGTTGTTTTGATTCCCTCTGCCAAAGCTTTTAACTTTAACTGTGCTTGTAGTTTTTTTACTTGTGCTTCACGCTTGTAAACTTCGTACTCGGTTTTTTCTATTGGAGAAGCAAGTTCTCTGATTTGATGCATCCAACTTTCTTGTTGTTCCATAAATTTCTCTCCCGTTTTCCTGCGACTAGGAAAATATTTCTTTCGCAGCTCCAGGCTGCGTCATTTTTTATCTATCTTTTAATAAACCACTTATGGTTTCTTTAATTGATTTCCTTCCATACTGCTCACTAAATATACGTTTAGCTATAATTTCAGCATGAGGTTCTTCTTTATTGTCTCTTCTTTCTTTTGAGTTCATTGAGTACCATGTGTTGAAGTTACTCTCATAAGAAGACTGATCATCATATTTGTATACATCACTCATTACTTTTCCCCTTTATCTCTACAAATTCATCTAATATCTTTTTTGTCTTTCCATACATATCATGGATAACCCTTGAATAACTTTCAGCTTTAATAGAAGTTTCGTTGTCTGAAGCATTAGATTCATGCTCTATGCAATAATCTAAATAGTCATTAATTTCTTTAATCTTACTCATTACTTCTTCGTTCCCACACAAAGGACACCCACTAGTGATGTCCTTATCCATGTCTATGCGACCTTCCTTAAAATGGGATGTCATCATCTGATAACTCAGGAGTCTCTTCAACTACAGGAGTTGTAGGCTCTTGTACTTGTTGTTGTTGAGGTATATCCATTCTTGTATAGAAGTAGTCACGACCATTCTTAGAGGTGTTATTCCATAAGGCTAACCTCACTTCCACTCCTCCCTCTTTTCCTACCTCTCCGTTCTTCATCTTCTCTACTATTTGCTTTAATAGAGGTTTAGTAATTTCTACTTTACCATTGAAGTCAGGTTGCTTACCTTCCTTCCTATCGTTAGTAAATATCGCTCCACTACATTGGGGTCTTTCTTCAAATGCCATTTTATTTATCCTCCACAGATTGATTTTCAATTTTTAAACTATCGGCTAATTGTTTGGCTAGATTGTCTAACCTTTCTTTTTGTTCAGGGAATCTTTCTTTCAAGATGCTTATAGGTTCAGCATTTGTTTTGTAATGATTTTTAACATCATCTGAAGTCTCAGCTAAAGGTGAGATAGTTTTTATAAAACCTTCAACAAAAGCATTCGCCCACGCTTCATCTTTATCATCCTGGATTTCCTTTACAGGTTCAGGTGCTTTCCTAGGAACAGGCTTCTTGCCTACTTCCTTTTCAGCTTGATTGCCGTCATCATCCTCTTCAGAGCCAATGCCACAAGCAAGAGATAAAGAATATCTACGAGCATAAGTTAAGGCACTTCCAAACCCTTGAGCAGTCCTTTTGTCTACAGGCAAAAATATCTCGCCTGTACCTAACTCTGCACCATGACCATGAAAGATAGTTTCTATACATATACCATTCTCTGTATATTTAGATACTTGCCTATACAAAATACCATGCTTAACAAGAGAAGGTTTTACTGCTTTGATAACTGATTCCAAAGAAGCATACTTGCTTTTGAAATGCGGATTAACCTTATCAAAGTCAGCAGAAGTTATCTCACTATATGCTTCTATTAAAGCATCTACCAATTTATCTATTGGTTCTTTTTTATTTTCATTAGCCATTATGCTACCTCCAATCCGTAATGTTTTAAGTTTTGATCTGAAGGAGTCCAATAAGAATCTCCTTGTTTAATAATACTTTCTAATGACCACCCGCTTGTAACATCACTTAGAACATCATATTGATTTTTTGTAAGTGTTTTGTGTGTATAAATAGAAACAATTCTATTATCTGCCCACCAATCATCACCTACCTGTATTGTGTCGCCAAACTGCCAAGCAAGAAAACATTCCTTCCAAAAGTTTTTGTTGTCCTCCAACTCTTCATAAGTCATTTTGGTTTCTACAGGAATATAATCGTAGTATTCATGTTCTCCGTCACGACAATTATTAGTTATTAAAAAGTAATTCATTTATCACCTCCCATATTCATTATTAAATGATCTTTCATCCACTCTCTGCTGATACCTTCATCAGCAAGTTTATCCTTAATGCGATTCTCATATCGCACAAGCATTCCTTTCTTTTTTTTATCCCATGTTTTTTTATTCATGTTCACCCACCTCACTAGGGTCGTAGTTTTTAGTTAATTTCCAATAGTTCAATAAGCTATTGAACATATCTCTGTGTTTGGAATGAGTCTCTTCATCCCATACATGACAAGCTATTAAACTTGTGTCTTCCCTATCAACAAAGATAGAGATTCTCTCTGCCTTATCAAACCCACATCCTTGAACGTAAGCTGATAACTGCATACCATGTTCGTCATATACCAATCTCTTAGGGTCTTTACCTCTAAGATCATCTTTGGTTTTAAAATCTATAAATATCCCACTCTCAGAATACAAGTCTATCTTTCCTCCATAGCCTTCTTTAGCACAGAAGGAGTCCTCTGCTATCCATGTTTCTAAGGGGTAGTTTTCATCTAGCCAATCTTTTATAGCTAAATATGGTGCTGATTCTTTGCCTGATACAAAGCCTTCTTCTATTACATAATGAATTTCGCTTCCTTTATCAGCCGCTTTTTTGCCAACTAACTTAGAATGCTCTCTGCACCTTCTAACAAACTCGTCTATGGTTTCGTTAGATTCTATGGTTAATACCATGCCTGATTTAATTCCTTCTTTTATTTTCCATTCTTCCAATCCTGGTTTTGCAGACACACCAATAATGCCTGTGACTGAAGGAACAAGTCCAAGCTTTCGTGCATCAGCTAGAGTAGTGTTTCTTTCCTTACCATTAGCCCCTATGAGCGTATACATTGGCTCACCTTCTTGTGTATACCAATGCCCTGATTCTGAAGTGTGCCTTTCCGTCATATTCTCCACACTCCTACACCTTCTTCTCTTGATAAGATACGGAATCTTGAATCAGGATTCTTATGTGTGTATCTAAGACAATAGTTTCTTATTATCTTTATCTCTTGACGTATCTTGCTCTTGGGTAGTTCGACCATTATGTGATCTCCCTTCTTCATCTGCTCTAAAGGTAAGTCATACTTTCTCGGCTTGCCTCTACCTACAGGCAAGGGCACACCTTCCTTAATTTCAAATTCCATTAATTACTCCTTGATATAAACATAAAATCGCTCCAACTATTTATGATGTTTAAGTGATGATAGCATGAGGTCTTGCTTATGTGCAAGTAATCATTTATGATTTGAGAATGGAGAACAAGTTAGCTAAATTAGACTCATTAATTGTGAAACAAGCTATCAGAGATGTAGCTAGTAAAGACGTAAATATATCTGAAAAGGCACTCTCCTACTTTATCTCAAATGACTTTAAAAACCTATGCCAAAGAAATAATTTTGACGTAGATAAAATGATTTTGAGTATAAAGGAATTGAATGAGTACCCCTTGTTATCGAAGAAGAAATTATCTAATGACATTGCAAAAGTCTTAGATAGTGTATTTATATAATAGGTACTTATTAGATATAAATACTTATTAATTTTTTAATTTAATAAGTATTTACTATATAGATTATACATAATACTAATGGAGGAAAAATGGAAGGTCAAGCACTAGAGGAAAAAGAAAATATAAGAAACCATATAAGTTCTAATTCTAAAACAAACGATTACAGGCACGGACAATATAAAATTACTTGTCCAAGTTGTCAGAACGAAAGATCAAAAAACAGGAGAGATACACCTCTCTCAGTCAACATAAATTCAGAGACAATAGTTTACCATTGTCATCATTGTGGCATTAATGGAGCTATGCCAAGAACACAAGGAGTCAAAATGAAAGCAGTTAAAACAGAGCCAAAGAAATTAGTAAAGATTGTATTACCTCCTACAGATAACAAAGGAAAAGCCTCAGAATGGCTTAAAACAAGGGGTATTAGCGTTGAAGTAGCTGAAATGTCAGGCTGTACGCTCACAGAAAAAAATAAAAAACCAGTCATAGGATTTACATTTGAGGATGATAGCAAAACAGTAGCAGTAAAATGGAGAACGTGCGACAGCGAAAAATTATTTTGGTGGACTAATAATGCAACTCGCCTATGGGGAAAACAGGTACACAATGACAGTCTGCCTACAGTTGAATCAACAATAGTAATCACAGAAGGCGAATTAGATATGCTTGCAATTAAGGAAGCATTTAAAGATCATTCCAACATAGACGTTTACTCAGTTCCAAATGGTGCTCCAAACAAGATAACAGATAACAAGATAGACCCTTCTGAAGACGGAAGATTCAAGTATATTTGGCAAGACAGAGAATTATTTAAAGACGTTGATAAGATAGTTCTTGCTACAGATAATGACAAGAACGGAGAGATACTTGCCTCAGAATTATCAAGAAGACTTAACAAGGCAAGATGTTATACAGTTAATTACAAAGGTCATAAAGATGCTAATGAGTTGCTTGTTCAAACTAATTCTGAAACAGTCAGGAATCAGGTACTAAATGCAGAGCCTGTACCTCTTCATGGATTAAACAACATAGACTTTTACGCTGATGAATTTCAAAACCTATACGAACAAGGACACCCTAGAGGAATCACTACAGGCTTTGACTCAGTAGACAAGCTTTTCTCCTTGCAAACAGGCTATTTAGCAGTAGTTACAGGATATCCAGGTGACGGAAAGAGTATATTTTTAGACAATATAATAATGAATGCTTGTAGAAATTATGGTTGGAAGGCTACCTATTGTAGTTTTGAGAAACCGCCTACACTTCATGCAGTACAACTCGCACAAATCTTAGTCGGTAAACCTTTCTTTGAGGGCATCAATACAAGAATGACACAGGAAGAAAAAGATTATTCACAGAAGTTCATAAGTGATCACATCCTGTTCCAAGATTATCAAGACGGAGGTATGCCTACGATAGAATCTATCTTAGAAAAGAATGCTCAAAGTGTAATGAGGACAGGCAGTAGAATACTTGTCATAGACCCATTTAACTTTGTGCAAACAAACGATAAGTATGCGTTAGAGACAGACATGGTTAGTGATATGCTTACGAAAGTTCAGCTTCATTGCAAACAATATGACGTACTTTGTTTCTTTGTTGCACATCCTACAAAACCACAGATTCGTGACGGAAAGAAAAATGTTGTGACAGGGGTTGATGTCGCCAAGAGTATGGCATTCTATTCCAAATGTGACACAGGTTTGACAGTTTATAGGGGAGAGGGTAGTGTAGATATACATTGTTGGAAAGCTAGGTGGCAATGGCAGTCCTCAATAGGTGTTGCTAGCCTTACATTTAATCCAATTAACGGAAGATATGCAGAAGCAGAAGAAGTCGAAGACAGTTACGATTGGGAGTTCTAGTACACCAATCCATGTCAATGATGTAGGCAGTCCATATCTGCACAAACATCACGAAGTTGTAATCAGAGTATTTAACAATACTAAGATTGGCAGAGCCATAGTTCTTGACCAACATCTTATAGATGTCTTGTTTCACCAAGATCAATTAGATGCAAGACAGCACAATGTTTGTGACAAGTATCTAGGAATCATATCAAAGTCAGGTTGTTTTGTTTCCAGCCAGGCTGCTGGTGAGAGAATATTCACAACTAGTAGCAGGAATAATAATCAGCCGTTGCCCAAGTCCTGTATTTTATTAGGGGTTCAAAGGAACATAATAGATATATGTGGGAATGACAAAGAGAGAGTGTTTTGGAGACTAATGGTAGATAACCCCAATAAGATTAGTATCTTAGATTTAGAGATAGTCAGAGAATGTGCAGAAGCACTACTAAATTATTGGTATGTCAGTCCTGAGAGTCCTGTTTCTTTGTTTCAGCAAGCCCTGATAGACCCACCCCAATAGAAATTGTCTCGCTTGTTACTGAACCTGAATAGATATCTTTACCTTCTTGTTCTGCTTTATCTTCAACTGCAACATTCTTTTCGTCAGCCATATTATGTATCATATAAATAATCTGTTTGTTGAGTGAGCGACTTTCTTTTTTTGCTAATGCGTGTGCAAGGTCGTAAGTTTCTTGCGAGCATCTAATGAATAGACTTTTCATCTTGTTCCTCTTCTTCTTGTTGTTCTTCGTAAACTATTGTCGGTGATTCTTGTATTTCAGCAATAGCTACACTTTCTCTGCCCACTTGATAAAATCTATTTTCTTCTAGTTGATGTATAGCTGATTCTAATAGCCATTCGTTAGCTATAATCAATGGGTCATCAAGTAATGAAATAGCAAAACTCAAAGCATCCATTTCTGTATCAAAAACCCAAACTAAGTGAATCCACTTGGCACTACTCTTATTAGAAAATACATTTCTAGGGTCAGGAATATCTAATTTATATGTGTGTCTTACTACCGCAAACATAATTATATTATATGCAAACTGCTATCAAATTGAAAGCCAAGAAACTCGTAGCCTGGAAAACTGGCGACTAGGAAAATATTTTTATAAATTAGCTCGCCCACCTTTTTGTCAAGATGTTTCACATGAAACATAGACTATCTTGCACGACTATCTTATACATAAAAAAAGGGGATAAAAAAAAGGGATAAGTAGTATGTGATAACGATCTAGGACTACCTACCCCTTTAACATCTACTAACTAGACATGGAGGTTAGCTAACTTAGTAAGTTAGCTTCCAATAATATACACACTCTGATAGCAAAACGCAAGTATTATCCACAGGTTATCAACAGAGTTATCCACAAATCCCAGTTTCGCCCGCGAGCCAAAAATATTTTCCTAGTTTTTAAAAATAGCTCAAAATAACTATATCTTGTGTTGCTCATAAACAACTGTCACTAGATATAGAAACAGTTTTACTTTTTTCAGACCAAAAAAAAAGGCGGAGACTACAATCAAGTAATCTCCGCCTTTAATTTATTTTTTTATAGTTTTATTATTGCAGAACCAATGACTTCATCATTGCCTTCCTCCAATTCTGGAATATTAGGATGTACTTCAACATCTATTTCATTGTTAGCCCTAACGAGGAATACTCTAATATTGCCCAACTCAACTTCAGCTATGTATCTGTTCATTTAGAACCCTCCTCTATTATCGTCTTCAGCATCACCCCAAATAGTATTGGAGTAAGCTTGAGATTCCATAGCACTTTCGTATTCACCTTGGCAAATTTCATCAAATGCTTTATCTCTCTCTTCAACAGTCTTATACCACTCACACTCGATATCTAAAGGGTCGTTTTCTTTATCAAAATAATAATAAATACCATAAGGTAAACCTTCATTATCTTTCCAAACTTTTTTGGGGTATTCCATTCTTTTGTAGTAGGTATCTAACTGTTCACCCCACCAATCTACTTTAACTATATTATTATTCATTGTCATCCTCCAATATAGAGGCATCCATAAAACCTAACTTAACATAAGTTTCTTTAACCTTCTTTAAAGACTCTTCCATTGCAAACAAAAAATCATCTGCTTGTGTGACTTTGTTATCAAGAAAAGCATGAAAGCTATCAACTTGTTCTTGCAATTTTTCAATCCTAAGTTTCTCTCTTACGAGATTACTTTCCATTTTGACCAACAACCATTGGATGTCAGTTTCGTTTATTTCATTACTCATAATTTTTTCTCCATTTTTAAGTAATAGTTAGTAAAACTGATTTCGACCCTTTTGGGTCTTCATCAGGCAGAATACACATTCTGCGATCAATTTTACAAAAAACGACCTCCATAAATAGTTTCTAAGAGCGAAACTAAAGGCAAGGCAAGTCATAGTATCTCCGAAAATGTAGGGTTAAGACGGGAAATGCCAGGGAAGGAAAAAATATTTTCCTAGTTGTGAAAATTTGATCCTTCACCTGGATTTCAATTAAGCCACTAAGCTATTCCTATCAACGTAAACAACTTCACCGAAAGGTAAGTTTTCAGAATATTGGCTTACGTCTGTGACACACCATATAACAGGTACGTCAGGCTCAACGTCAGCATCAACCATTCCATATCCGTCAGTAAAATACACGAATGCTTTTACGTCTTGAACATCTTCTGAATAATCATTGAAGAGATTAAAAGGAGGTTCAAATTTTGTTCCTCCTCCTCCTCTAGCTTCAAGTTTTATTTCATCACCTTGGTCAAGTTCATATACATCCCACCATTCATCATTAAGGTTTTTCCTAACGACTGTATCGCAGTAGCAAACCCTGATCTTTTCCAACCCACAAGACTCAGCCATTGAAATAATTTCAGTAGTGAATATGTTGAGTTCGTCTTGATCTATTGAACAGGATGTATCTATCGCTATAGCCAACTCTCCTCCTTGAGAAGATTTAACTTTAGAGGGTAGATATATTCCTCTCCATGAATGACGTTTATTAGGTCTAGCCCATGTGCTATCGTCAGCTACTGTGCTTAATAAAAAATCATTTAACAACTCATGCCAATTAAAATTGATTTCTTTTAGTTCATCCATTCTGCGACCAATCGCAGAACCTGATTCACTTCCAATAGCTTTTTCTAGCTTGTCAGCTTTTGATACTGCATTCCTGATTTCAGTTCCTAATTCAGCCAACTCAGATTCGCCCAATTGATTTCCCTCTTCGTCAGTTGGTGCAATAATCTCACCAACAGGTAAAGGCAAATCGTTTGTATCAGTAGAACCTGAATCAATATCATCAAGATCAAAAGATTCTGTCACTTGATCAACTGTATCTTGCAATGCTTCTTGATCATCTAATAAATGCTTATACACTTTTTCAGCAGACCAACCTTTATATTGATAATCAATCAAACCACCTTTGGGTAACTTCATACCCAAGTCAAAGAAGAGATATCCATTAATCACATAGTCTGTGGCATAGTTCCATACAACATGATCTCTATTACCTTTTCTTAATGGATGTTCCCATATAACGTGGCTAGCTTCGTGTACCAATACTGCTTGCAGTTCCTTTTCAGAAATACTTTTAACAAAATCTTTATTCCAATAAATTTTTTGTCCGTCAGTAGCTAACGTATCAAAAGAAGAGTCTTCAACCAAATCAAGGTTAAGCAACATTGAAGCCATTCCAACATTACCTTTCATTAATTTGGCTCTAGCTTTTATAAGTTTTTGTTCAGTCATTACTACCTCCAAAAGCTTTATCAAGAAAACTACCTTTAAGATCACCAACAGATTTTTCTAAATCGTCTGCTACCTTTTTACGTTTTGCTTCACCCAAATCTGAATCATCCCTTAAAGAATCATAAGAATTGATAGAAGCAAGAACAGTTAAAAGACCTTGGTGAGTATTAGTAATATCTTGATCATTGCCTAGAATGTCAGAGTTAATTGAAGGAAGCATATCCACCGATTGTCTTAACTTATCAAAACTTCTCGCATGAAACTGCTCACCTTTTTTTAACTTGTCGACAATGTGATTAACTTGCTCAAGGAGGGCATCAACAGTTACTTTAAAAACATTTTTTACATTGTTCTTAATCTTGTTTTCTGCTTCTCTTTGAATGTCAGCTTTCATCTTGTCTGAAACTTCTAAACGAATGTCAGTTGATCTAGTGATCTCGCTAATGGTTTCCTTCTTAAAAGCAAAAACAAATTTACTTCTAAGTGTTTCAACATCAGGATAATCTTTACTATTGAAAGCAGAACCTAGTTTCCTCTCAGCAACTTGAACAAAAGTATCATAATTCTGTAGAAACTTTTCAGCTTCTTCATAAAACTCAGCTTTTGCTTCATTCATTCTTTCATCTAACTCTTCTAAATTTGTGCTAGGACATAATCGCCAACCACTAGTAATAGATGAATCATCATCAGAATTTGTATCGCACCATGGAACAGTCATTTTCCAATAGTAGTTTCTCCTTGCTCTATTCGATATCAATCTGAATATCTTATTAATATTCTCACCGAATATATGCTTGGAAACGTGCAGAGTTCTTTCATCTGCACCTACATCAACTTCCAACCCTTCTCTTAAACTTTTATCAACTTTAATGCCACTTGGATGCTTAATAGTTAAGCTTACAAGTAATGCACGTTTGGATAAAAGGTTTTCATTTTTATTCATAAAACCTCCATTTTATGTAGTTATCTGTTTCGCATGACCCATAAATGAACAGGTCGCTCGTCAGTAGGGTTAATTCCCTATACAGAAAAAAAGGAGGGTATTTCTACCCTCCCTAATTTATATCTCTCCCAAATATTCTGAAGCCATATCAAGGTTTTGGAAACACCTTTCAATATCAAAGAGTTGGTTTTCATCAAATACATACTCATTCAAATCAACTTCGTCTTCTATATCTTCAATAGATGTAGCTTTTACTGTGACGTTGTAAGAACGAATTTCTTGTACTTGAATTTCAAATTGTTTAAGTTTTGCCATTACTTAAACCTCCAAGTCTTGATGCTTAACTTTAAACTCATTGAAAGTTGTTGTTTCAATAAGATCAGGTCTTGCATTGACTGTAGATCGTACAAAAAATATTTCATACTCAGGAGTAGGAAATTGCTCTATATATCTCAGAGCATTTTCAAAATAACTTTCAACCAAAGATTCATTTATTTCTTTGATTACAGTTATTAAAGCAACTACTGTAGCGAAAAATATTCCATTCTGTTTTTTCTTTTCCTTTGCCTTTGGAGGAGTATCTATTTTCCCCTCACAGATTTTTTGCAAATCAGGTACATCTTCTTTTAGTTGCAAGAAGGAAGCAAACTCAATAGAAGCAGTCTCGCCTACATTGATATCTGCTAAACCTTGAACAAAAGATTTCTCAGGATTAGTTTTCAGAATGTTTGATAGCCTTGTCCATGATCTAGGACATGGCTGTGGTGCAATTACCTTTGAGTCAAAAACATTCAACCAATTAGGCTGAAAATTTAAGAAACCAATAACGTCTGTATGAACATCATTTTTCACCGCCCAATTGAACCAATCATTTGAATCATGTACGAATTCAATCATGGCACATCTTGAGTAACAATGAGAAGGTATCTTGTTTGAACCCGCCCTATCGCTTGCCTTATTAGAAGCACAAGCAATAACCCAATTACCCTTTCCATTTTGAGGAGTAGGTAATTCATACTCACCGATTCTTTTCTCATACATAAGTTGAGATAGAACAGTTTGCATTGAATGGTGAGCCTGTCCAAATTCATCAAGGAAAAGCATACCTTCTCCACTTGTAGGAAGATTGCCTAAAAAGGCTCTCTTCTGTCTACCTTCCTCTATATAAGGAATGCCTGATAAATCATAAGATTCATATAAGCTTGCTCTAAAATCAATCCAACCATACTCTTTCGCAGTTGGATTTACTTTGTCGTAAACCACCTTTCGTTTGTCAGCCAAGATGTCTCGCACCTCTTCGACTATTGCAGACTTACCAACACCTGTTCCACCAATTAGGAAAGGAGTTTCGTTAGCCTGTAGTGTGTAAAGCATTTTTTGTAATGCCTTGCTAGGTTTATATTTCATATTTACCTCCATGAAATAATTATAGTTAAGTTAGCAGAATTGCTAACACCAAGACTAGAACACCTTTCAACAATCTCAACGAAATTGGATTGAATTGTAATATCCAAAATCCTTTTAAGATGTTCTAGTTTCGTCTGATTCTCACAGACTCTTCAGTTGGTTTAATAAACAATATTGAGTTCTCTAAGAGTCTCAAGCTGTTCTACGTTTAAATCGTAAACTGCAAGAACAGTTATGCTTTTGTCATCTCCATAATCAAAAACATCTACAGACTGTTCTGCCTCTTCAAAACCTCCTTCAGGTTCTCCATAGACCTCTTCCAAAAGATCAGCATCTATGTATTTACCTTCAGGTGCAGAAACAAAACACTCACCATTTAAACCTGCATAATTTTCCCTATCAAGATTTTCAAAATAAGAAAATTCTTTAAATGATTCATCAGAACCAATTTCAACAAAAAATTTAACTAAGATCATAATTTCTCCTTGGGATTATTTACACCTTTCATAAGAGATTCAAATTCTTTGAAACATCTCGCTCTAAATCCAAGTTCTGATTCTTTTTGCTCAATAGATTCTTCTAGTTCATCACTTAGCTTACTGATAGCACCCATGAATTCACTTCTGTATTGATCAAACATATCTCTTAGAATTAAAACCTTTACTTGTTCATGGCAATCATTTTCATCTAAAAGACCGCTATTAAACGTAGAACGTACTTCACGAATTTTAGTCTCAAGATGAGAGCATTCACAACAATCATGTAACCCTTTTTCATTTATCATTTTGATTCTTCTCCTAATCTTTTTACAGCTTTATCAAAAGCTTCAATCAGATCAATCCTTATCTCAGTAAAAGCATATTCTAATTTATCATCCATTTGCTTAACTCCTTCTTCGACTAGATCGTCAGTAGGTGTTCTGCAAAACCCAAAAAGTTCAAACAACTCTTCAAGCTTATCTGTTATTAGACAAAAGCCTTCAGAAGATACTGTTAATTTATCACTAAGATAACCTGTCTCTTCTTCGTAATAACAATCAAACAATGGCTCACCTGTCTCAGGGTCTTGAACACTCCCTGTCACAAGTGCCTTAACAAGTTTTTCATCAGTAGATTTTTCAATAAGATTATCTCTAATCTTTTCTAATTTACTCATATTTCTAACCTCCATAGTTAGTTTCTTGAACCCCAACATTAGGATTCTCATCAGCACGTTAATTCGTGGACTATCTTATTCAATGACTACCTCAAACAATTTAGAAATAAAAAAAAATATAAAAAAAAAGACAAAAAAAAAGAACCAAAAAAATACGCCACTCCATTACAGAGTAGCGTATATATTAGTTAATAGAACCTCACTCAAAACCAAGAAATATAATTCCTATTTGAGAGAGAATAAAAAAGAAAACTAGCATCAGTAAAAAAGGAATGCCCATGTTATACATTGCTCACCTCATTCAACCAACCCTGTCTAGTTGCTTCATATTTCGGAAGTGATAAATTACCACGACCAAAAGTTACAACACCAAGATCAGTATGAAAGTTCACCTGTTGGTCGTCTTCAATCTCTAAGTCTTGACCCTTGAACCTCAAAATCTGTGAGAAGTTTTTTTGGTACACCGACATATCAAAACCAAGAACATAAAAGAGAGAGTTTAATCTCTCTCTAGTTGTTACAGTTCCCCAACCACACATGCTAAAAGATAAGATTTCTCCGTTGTGATCTTCATCCCAAAATGCGATTTTATGACCATGCAGAAAAAAGCCTTCTCCGTCTGTGTGTGTGTTGGAAATAGTTTTGGTTCTCCTATCATTGAAAGCTTGA
>Ga0208645_1002524_pt1 | contig 14506 bp, 6 predicted proteins | sample VirMetDEL_Sep_01_FD_184519 | JGI IMG/M metagenome (GOLD analysis project Ga0208645, IMG submission 184519) | Aqueous microbial communities from the Delaware River and Bay under freshwater to marine salinity gradient to study organic matter... | ecosystem: Environmental > Aquatic > Marine >... | reverse complement strand
TAATACTTGATATAGTTCCAACACCTTGAACGTTAAAGTTTTTTAAATCAATATCGTTCACACCACTGCTTTTACCTCTTATACTACCAAACCACTTATCTTCTTTTTCTAAAAAGTTTAAAACATTACCGTTTTCTTTTTCTGTGCTTATGTCGTGAACATACCACCCGTCTTTGTTAAAAAGACTTTTATAACCATAAAAATTATTGTCTGTATATCCAGCACCTCTTTGCACTTTACCTTGACTACCTTCGTACATTATTGAATTAAAAGATTTTATTAAAGAAGGCTCTTGATTAAATATAAACTCAACTTTAGATTCTGTTTGTACTCCATAAAATTCATTGGCATTAGTACCATCAACATGGTGTTTATATATATTACCATTTTTAAAAGTAAAATAATCGTTTTGTATACTACAACCGTTTTCTGGTATAAAAGATTTAAAACTAGTCCAACCTTTTACTTTTTCATCATAACTAACAGTAGCACTTAATCCACCACCAGCTGTAAGATCACCAGACCAAGCTGTTAAATTATACTCTTCTTTATTGTTATCGTAACTACCAATTAGGTATGTAGCTGTTTTAAGTTTTTCACCAAAATAATCTCTCATACCATCATTAGATATAGGTGTTAAACCATCCATTGATAATCTTAATACAGCACCTCTTTGTTTGTCTGCAAAATAAGCTCTATAGCTTTCGCTAGCAAAAGATTCTGGATTTTGCGATATACCATAATCACCAACAAAAGGTATTACTTGACCAAGCACGTTTTCATTTGCTGTTAACTGTGGATTGCCATCTGCATTAAATATAGCGTCTTTATTTGCTAATATTTTTATAACTCTATCTTCACAAAAAGTTACTAAATCAGTATTTCTACTAAATAATTTTTGAATACTACCATAAGTAGGATTTATGTCTTTAGTAATTTTTTCAGCTTGTATAAATTGATTTAATTCATTTACACCACCTATTGAATTATATATTCCAGAAAATATCAAACCATTTGTTTTTCTATCTTCATTGTAAAGATTTTGATCGTCTAGTGTTGTTGATACCACAGCGCCTTTATCTATAGTAACAGCGTTAAAATTATCCCTAACTCTATTCGACTCAACTCCATTTGCAAAACTGTAACAGTTAAACCAATCAAGCTCTATAGGCGAATCATGTAAATCTGTTTTTACAGTAAGTAAAACTTCGTTAGTAGTTGGATCAGGCGTTGTGTAAGAAAACACTTGTAAATTTATAGTTTTACCTTCGCTAGTAAACTGCAATACAGTGCTTGATGTCAAAGATAAACCTGTCCAGTTGTTACTAAGTAATCTAATTTCATCATTAGAAAATCCTACAACTATAACATCTGCGCTACCTAAACTATCAGTAGTGTTCCAAGCTGGTAAAGTTACTATCGATCCTATTTTAATAACATTAGGCAAGCTTTGCTCGTCAAGTATTATAGGAAGCTCTGGACTTGCCTCATAGTATATATCTAAATCTATATTTTCTTTTGGCTCAGTTTCAAATATACTAGGATTAGTAGGCATTACTTTATCGTCAAATATAGTTTCAACAGACTCAAGTGTATATCCTTGAGCTATACTAATACCGTTCCAAGTAACACCAGAAGTAGGTGAGTTTGGAGTAACACCATCTTCAGCAAACTCAGCATATGGATCTGTGTTTGGTGAAAATCCATTCATAGCTTGTTGACCATCATTAGGAAGAGTAGGGAACCAAGCTATAGGCTTGTCTAAGTACATTACCCACGATGTAGTAAAATTTTCAGGCCTTCTATACGCACCTTGATTAGCGGTACTTTTATCACCTTGATATTCTAGTAAATATCTTCTAGTTACCGATGTTATAGTGTAAACAGTACCAGTTGGATCTTCAGCCCATCTTAATTTTTTTCCTACCTCTAAAGCCTTAACAAAATTTTCTTCACCAGCAAACAGCTCATTAGTGTTTCCTTCGCCAACGTTATATATAGAAGCGCTACCCGTTGTACTCCAGCCACTTCCGTTTGCACTACCGTTATTTGGGTTTGAATTTGAATAATAAGGATTTAAAGCTGTGGAAGATATTTGATCAGGGTCTGGTTCTAAACCTGTTATTGATATTTCTATTCTAGAATTATTTGACCATGACTCTATACCATTTGCCTGTTTGTTTTGGGTATAATTTGAACCTCCAGTAATATGATCATCACTACTAAAACTACCAGAAGTATCTGTAATACCAGTAGCAACATCATCATACGTATAATCATTTATAAACCAAACATCTTGATAATCACCCGCTGTAACTGTTTCAGTATTGCTTATTCTATTAGCGTCTGTGTGCTGCCAAGATTGTCTTGCATAAGCACAAAATTTATACCAATAATCATATAAATTACCCTGATTACCACTACCAGTATCTGCTAAAAAATTACTTGCTAAAACTCCGTTGTTATGATAATTGTCACCAATTAAGCTTGTCTGACCATCAGAGTGTAAATCTAAAAAGTCTGGACTTCTATAATATATTTTTCTTGATGATAAAGTCCTGTATTGCGTTTCAGCAGTTACAGCCGGGTCTAAATATTTTTTGATAACATCGTCAGTATATATTTTTACAAAAAATCTACCATCAAATTCTGGGCTATTTTCAACAATAACTTTTTCAAAAGAAATATTTACAACGTTTTTTATTTGTAAATTTGGCTCGTCATATATAAAATTAACATCACTTTCTAAATCTGAATCTAGTTGAAAAGTAACTTGAGTACCAGGTGTAGGGTTTCCAGTGCTAGCATCTATTGTAGCGGATATATTTGTTACTCTATATTTTCTCGAAGCCTGCTGCGTAGATGTGTTTTCAAAATAAACTTGTATTTCTTCTTTAGCGTTTAAGCCTTCTAATAACTTATGTAAATTATCTAAACTACTATTTTCAAAAGGTTCGTAATTAATACTAAAAGAGTTTCTTGATTGTAATGGAAAGTTATTAGTATCTTGAGTAAATATATCGTTAGTAGTATTATTGTGAAACTCTTTACCTAAAGCAAGCTCATTTCTTTTTATATAATCTGGAGCTTCATTTTCTATAGCTAACACTTTGTATCTAGCTTCTTCAGTAACTAAATCGTTTGACTCAGTACCTTTTTTTAATATTAAAAATGTATCTATATCAACTTTATTCCTGTCAGAAGAAGGAAATGATAACCATATATTATCATCTTCAGAATCATAATAACGATCTAAAGCTAAATTATAATATTCGTTAGAAGTTTCTTTTATGTAAAATTTAAACCTTTTAGCAAATGCAGGCGGGTTATGTTTACATTGAACTTTAAACTGATTATAATTATCACCGTCTGACTTTGATAATTTTTTTATACCAGTGTTGCTACTTAATATAGGTGTTTGTCTACCGTACTCATCTAAGTACACAACACCTATTTGATAGTCTCTTATAGATTTCAAAGATTTGTTAGGCACATTTACTATAGAACCTGAAGGTTGTTGAGAATAACGAACATTTTCAAACGTGCTTAACCCAACATTAAAATTAGCAACTAAATTATCTAAATCATAGTTTTGTACATAATTACCATAAACTAATCTATTACCTGTTATTTCTTGCGCCAAAGCTTTTCTAGGCACAGTATCATAAGCTCTTAAAAGTTGATTTGAAGGTAACGTAGCATAAATTGTTTCTGATTTAATTTCATACTTACCATCTCTTTGTATTGAATTAACACCGTCATATAAGTTTTGATATGTCCACGCGTTAGACGTATTATTGTATGGAACTGCGTTTATAAAAGGATCGTCTTTTCTTAAAGTATCGACAATATACACATTTGCAGAGTTAGACTCTTTGTATAATATATCTATAGCAACAACATCTTCTGGTATATCTGATGTTACAAATTCTTTAATAAAAAGTTGTGATAAGTTGTTTACCATACCAAGATTAAAACCTTTTTTAGGGTGGTAATCAAAAGGACCGGGTAAAAACGCTACTTCTGAGAAAGGTGAAAAAGTAGAATACTCTTTGTCTTCATATTTCCATCTATATGCAAATCTTGGAAATTTAAATTCAAATATTTTTTCAGTAGGTTCAAATAAATCTATTACAAAAAAAGGCGCTAATCCAGTTACAGCATCTATACCAATTGGCGTTGTAGAAGAAATGCTTATTATCTCAGCTGTATAATCCACATCTAAAGTTGGTAGTCCAGACGGGCCACTAGTGCTCACAGGATTAATTTGAGTTATTTGTAATTTAATTTCAAACTCTTCTAAAGGAACTAAAGGCACGTTGTCTTCGTAGCTTTGTAATACTAAAATATCATTTACGTTCCAGTTATGTTGTAAAGCAGGAGTACCTAAATCATGGTCGTCAAATGTAATTTGATCTCCAACTTCTAAATTAGTAAAGTCAAAGTTTAAAGTTGCTGAAATTAAACCCTCTCTTCTACCATCTGACATTTCTAAAACAGGAGGATATTTAGGGGATTTTTTTATAACAGTAATATGATCTTCTGTTACATCTGTAGCTGTTGGTAAATTATTTACAACTAACTTTGTTTGATCACTAATGACTTGAGTAGTACCACTTATTGATCTTTGTATATGTATTTTTTTAGGCTCATACTCATTATCAGTCCAAAATAAAAATTCATCTAGTATGTTTATGCCTGTTATAATATCTGTGCCACCGTAATTAGCTACTTCTTGAAAGCGTAAAACTTGTCTACTAGGATCATTAAAAACAGTTGTTACTATATTGTTTTTGTAACGCAATATCATATCTCTATTATCGTCTGTAACAAACCAATAGATAGAATTTTCCGCCTCATCAACAACAGAGCCAACGCAAATACCATTAGAAATATTTATAGAACTTGACAAAAGCTGGTTACCTAATAAGTTTTGTATAACACCAACATCTGAGCCATCTGAAGTAGAAAGCTGTATATTCATTGCGTCTCTATACTCACCATTAGGTATTATTCTTTCATCAAGGTCTTTGTTCATTTTACCTTGACTAAAAACATTATTTATTCTCGCCATGTATTAGTGTTTAATCCACTTAGATTTACCTCTAAGTACTTGAGTTAATTCTTCTAATTTTATATTTGATAATCTTAATTTTGCTTTTCTAGTTTCAGCAAATTTTTCTTTCCTAAGTCTATTAATTATATACTCAGGTATATTTCTTTTTCCAGATAATATTGCATATGCTATACACTTGTACATTGCTTCTTCTGCAAACTTATGTACTTGCATTTCTTCATCTGTACCTAAACTATCACTTATGTATTTTAATATAACAGTTTTTCCATTTATAAAAGAACCAAAGTGTATATTGCCTCTTATTTCATCAATAAAAAAAGTACCATTGTCTTGAGCGTGTTGAGGGTCTATACCATATCTTTGACCTTCAACAAAATCATAATCTCTATCATCATAATCTCTTAAATCTCTATTAGAAGTTTCTATTTCTTTAAACCTGTCTCTTGTAGTTGAGGTTCTTGGGTCTATTTTTAAACTATCAACTGCACCGTCAAACTCAACTGAAATATCATCTATAGTGTTAGTTTGTTGAGTATCGGTTCCACTAGTACCAAGAGCACTCCATATTGTTCTCATTTGAACTACTACATATAAAGTGTCGTAAGCAGAAACATCTATGTTTGTTAATTCTTTATCAGTCGCCGTGGCGTTACCGTCGTTCCACTCAATAAAAGCAACGTCAGGGTTTGTAACATTAATTTGGTGACTAGCGTTATAAGGATTATAAGGGTTTGTAAAGTTACTACCTGGCACAGTGCTTAAACCTAGTTTTATAATACCATTACCGTGTATTGTTCCAGCGGCAGCAGAAGTTGCTGTTGCAGATATACTAACAGTATTGTAATTTGAAACATCTATTTCTTGCCATACTGAATAAGCTCTACTAGCTGGAGCACTTAAATATTCAAAATTATTTGTAGTTATAGACAATTTACCACTAGCAACTTCTATTTTATCTGGCACAGTATTACCACTTAAATCAACATGATTACTTTTTACAGTACTATAATTCCAAGGTGAATCTTGTAGTAACGAAGCAAAATCACCATTTACTACTAAATTTTCATCTGATTGAAATATATAGGAGCCATCACTGCTTTGATCTATTTTTTGTGGATTAGAAGTTTTACTTGTAGGTATTAATACGTGTTCTATACCAGAGCTATCTATAGAAACTAATTTTACATAGTTAACATAGTCATGAGGTAAAGGCATTGTTAAAGAAGGTGGTACAACTATTTCTTGAGACTTTATAGATTTTAACGTATCAAAAGACAGTTGTTGTAAAGCTCTCATACCGTGAAACTGTACATCAACTTTTCTAGCTTTAGTTATTAATTTATCTTCACCAACATAAACTACCATAAATTGGTTTATAATATCTTCTAAACTTACAAACTGATAGTTACCATAATTATTAGGACTTTCGTAATATTGCTTTTGTGTTTTATTTAATAAACCCATTTATTTAAGATTTTTCTTGTTGTATATTTTTTATTTCTTCTTGAGCAGCTATTTGATATAAATTAAGATCCATAGTTATACCCGCTAGTTGTAATATTTTAAATATTAAATTATTTTCTTCAGACTTGTGTAATTCAAAATCAACTGCGCTTGTTGAATCGTATAATGCTTGTTCATTTACTACAACGTAACTCCAATTAGGTTTTTTTGGTTTTCTTATATAGTCAGCAAAAACTTGTTGTCTTCCACTTTGTATTTCTAAATCTTTTAGCCCTATGTAAGGAGATATTTTAATTCTATCTTTTGCATTACCTAAAGTTGATTCATCATAGTACCTTATGTATTTAGGATAAAGCTCTGTAGGTTCTAATAGCTTGCTAGCAGTTATTTGTCTATATTCTTCTAAAGAACTTATAGGATCTGCTGTTTTTAAACTTCCATTTTTATATCTTCTATAAATAGTACCAAGTTTAAACATATCAAATATATAGTCGTTTAAATGTATGTCTCCAAAATCATTAAATAAAGTTAAAGGCCTTTGTCTTCTTTTGAAAAAACTTATTTTTTCTTCTAAGCCAGACAATGGATCAGAGAAATCAGTTTGATTACCAGGTACTCTATTAAATTGATTTATGTCAAAAAAATATTGTTCAAATATATTCATTTGCGCTTGGTCTGCAAATAAATTAAATTCTTGAGGCGTTATATAACCTCTTTGTTCTTTATTAGCTATTGCTAAAACTTTTTGATATACTTTATCTATATTTATTCCGAAATCCATATTTTTTTATTGTAGTTTGCGATCGCCCCGTAGAGCGACCGCTTCTACAGTTTGATTAATTTAATCTTTTTTCTATATTTGCATATATTTCCATACCTTCATCAGTTTTAAACCAATGTGCTAAAGCAGTGTATGGATGCTCATCAAATGGAACTGTCATTATAGGTCTATTATTTGATCCCCATAAAAAGTTTCTTTGATCATTGCTTAATTTAATAATACCAAGCTCTGTAGCTTTAATACCAAAGTTTCTAAGCTGAACATTATCATCAGTAGCTAACTCTAAGAACAAAGTAGGATTATTACGAGCAAACACTAGTAAATCTCTTCTAAGTTCTTTAGAACTCATCTTAGACACGTTAGAACCTTTTTCTACTCTCATAATAGCTTCTGCCATTTCAATATCCATATCTCTAGCTACAACTATTGCATCAGCTTCTAACTCTAATATTTCTATTTCTTCTGCAGCTTCTTGTGCAGGTTGATATTCTGTATATATAGAATTTTTATGTGGGTGATATAAAGACAAAAGCTTTTGTAAAACTGTTTTTTCTTTTTCTACAAACAAGCTTCCGTTTCTAAAAATAATATGAGCTAATCTTTGATCACCTTTCATTTCGTCAACAAATGGTGTTCTTTGATTTTCGCAATATTTTAATTCTCTTTCGTAACCTTTTTCCGCGTCAAAATAATAAATTCCAGAACCTCTTAACATATAAGATAAAGGTCTTTTATTGCCTTTTAAATTATAAACTCTATCTTTTATTTCCCACTTTGGTTCAGCAGGTTTAACTTTTTTAGGTTTTGGTGTTTCAACAATCGGTGTTTCAACAACAGGTACCTCTACCTTTTCTTGTTTTTTTGCCATAATATAATATATAATAAAATTAATAAAAAGAAAGGGTCGAGGCCGAAGCCTCGATCCTTAAAATAGTTTACTTCAATAACATAAAGTTGTTAGCACCTTGAGTGATTAAACATCTTTCAGTTAAGAAATGTAGTTGCATTGCATCTAAAGCAGATGTAGCAGCGCCAACAGAACCAGTAACCCAAGTCTTCATTCTTCGGTCATCAGTTTGTGAAGCTCTATATCTTACGTGTAAGAAAGGACGCTTCATGCTTTGTCCAACAGTTTGGTCATAAACTGAAGAAGTACCAGCAGGAATTAAAACCCCTCTAATCGCAGAACCAGCAGCAGCAGCATCATTAATACCACCTCTTGTAGCTTTGTCATTTAAGTATCTGAAGTCAGACTTGTAGAAGTCATAAGAACCTCTTCTGAAACCAGAGAAACCTAAATTTAACGCCATGTCTTCAGAGTTGTTGAATACTCCGTACGAAGTACCACCAGCTCCGTAAGAGTTCATTGAAGCTAACATGTCGTCAATAGCTAGGCTAGTTGATCTGTTAACAAACATCATGTACTCTTCGATAGCTCCTTGCTTGTCAAACTCAGCAAGTATCGCATCAAACTCAGCTAAATCAGTAGCAGCGTTAACACCGTTAATACCAGTAGCTACGTTACCTCTTGACTCAACAGCTGCAAATAAACCTTCAGTACCTACGTTTCCAGCACCAGCAGCAGATCCAGTAATTGTAGTTCCATCAGCAACAGAACCAACAACGTTTAATTCACTTTCTAACATTGCCATTTCAATGTAGTCAGTAAATCTTGATCTAGTGTCAGCTTCAGCTTTTAGGTACCATAAGTAACCTGATTGCCCGTTTTCAGCAGATATTTCAACCCAACCAACTCTTGAAGTGTCAGAACCAGATATTTCGTAGTAATCTTTCATAATAATCGGCTTATTAGAAAAAGATTTGAAAGTTGGTTCGTTAGCACCTCTTTGATCTGAAGTGTTAGTAGTACCAGCAGGTAAAGTATAGTTCATACCTTTTCCAAACTCAGAACCATAAACTAGTATAGTAGTACCATCAGTTGTAGTATTAGCAGATAAGTTAGCTTGTCCATAAGGAGCAACATCGATAACTTCGTCAGCAACTAAAGTTACTAAACATTTGAAAACACCATCAGAGTTAGAAACAATAATAGTATCGTTAACTCTAATACCGTGGTTAGCAGCAGTAAAACCTGAAGTACCATCAATATCGTTTTCAATTGTAATTTGTGAAGTAGCACCACCACCAGCGTTAGCACCACCTGCAGCAGATGATACATTACCTGTATATGAAAGGTGTAGTCTTGACTGCTCAGACCAAACAACTTGATCAGAAGTCATAGACTCTTCAGCTCCAACTTGTGATAAGAAACCTGAAATAGTTCTCGGTCCAAAAACTTCAGCTTCTTTCTCCATTAGGTCTGGTAAATATTGTTGCGCCCAGTCATTATCACCAGACGTAAAATCTAAATAGTTTGTTGCAAGTGTTTGCTTTTGTGAAGCAGGTACACTGTTTAACAACAACCCGTTTTGAATACTCATAATTATTTATTTTAAATTAGTTATTATTTATTTTTAATTTTAAACTTAAAAGTAGGAGAAGTATCATCGTTAAGCACTCTAACTTTAGGACCGCTTGTGTTGTCGTTTGAAAATGCTTGCCTTGGGTCCATGTTTATATTTTTGGCCTTAGCAACACTTTCTTTCATAGCATCAGCTTTACCTTGCTCATAAAAGTGCTTAGCAATAGCGTCGGGATTCATTGCTGTATATAGAGATTTATGATAACCTTTAGCATCTGACATTTCATTATTTTCATTCAAGAACTTCTTGACAAAATTATTAATGTCGCTTTGAGTTTCTTTTACCTCACCAGCGTTCTTCACGTTAAACCGATATTTTTTATCACCGACGTTATATTCAAAACCTTTGAATTTATCGTTAAAAACTTGTTGTGTTTTTAATTTAAAAGTATTAGTTTGTTTTTCCGCTATTTTTTTGTTCTCTTCGCTTTCTTTGTTGTACCTATTAAAAAAGTTAATTGCTTTTTGCTGCTCACTCGTGAGCTTGCTTCCAGCTTTAACTTCTTCATAGTATCTGGACTTTTGCCCGTCCAAGTGGCTTTTAGCGTTGGCAACTTGCTCTTTTAACGCTATTTTCTTTTTTCTTATTTCTCTATCGTCGTCTTCTTCTTCATCATAAGAAAATGAATCTTCAATTAAGAAAGTTATTTCATCATCTGTAAGATGTTTTTTAGTTTGTTTATAATACTCTCTTAATATTGTCATATCGTCGTAACTAGAATAATCTTGATTAAGACGCACGTAATCTTCTAGTGTACCACCAGTTTCTTCCATAAAATCTACAACTTTTTGTAAATTTTCAGGTATTGCCTTACCAGTTTCTCGAGCTTCAGCTACAGCCTCTTCAACTTGTTCAGTTAATTCTTCTGTTTGTTCTTTAACTTCTTCTTCTGTTACTTCTTCAAGAACGGGTGCTTCATCTTGAACGGTATCGGGTTTTTCCTCTCCGGCAGGTTCTTCATTTGTTTCTTCGACGATTTCTTCGACCACTTTTTCGCTAGTTTCGGATTTGTCGCGTACAGGAACCTCATCTGTGCTTTGCTCTGGAACGGCATCTGTTTCTGGTTTTTTAGTTAAATCTACTTTGATGACATTGTCATCTTCCTGTTTGTTTTGTTTTTTAAGATCAACTTTTACAACGTTGTCTTCAGTAGCCTTTTCGACTACTTCTTCTTTTTTCTTTTTTGCCATAATATAATATAATAATAATTAATAATTTTTATCTAGGATCAAAGCTTCCTAAATTAAATCCTCCTCCTAGTATATCATTACCTGCAGACTCGAAGTTTTTAGGTGCTTTATCACTTTTTCTTTGATCTATAAGCTCACTTTGTTGTGTAGCCTGTATTCTAGTTCTTTCGTCTTTACGATCTTCTTTTTCTTTTTCTTTTGATTTTTGAGCTTCAACTTCAGCGCTTTTTAACTGCATGTTCATCTGAAATTCTAATTGCATTAATTCTTTTTTATGCTGAACTTCTTGTTGCATTTTTTGAAATTCAAGTCTAGCTTTAACTTGTTCTAATTGTGCTTCTGCTTGTGCTTTAATTTGGTTTTTTTGTATTTCGGCTTGAGCTGCTACTTGTTGAGTTTGTGCGTTAGCTTGCGCTTGAGCCTGTATATTTTGTTGTGCTATTTGTTGATCTTTAGCAATTTTCTTTTGTCTTCTTAATTTTAAAAGTTGATTTGCTAATTTCACATTTTTTATTTCTCTAATATCAATAGCATCTTCAATGTCTATAGTATTTTGAGATAAAGCAATTTGTATGTTATTTTCAAGCTTTGCTTTTTCTTCTTCGTCAGGTTGTAATTCTATAAATATACCAAAATCATATAGGTAAAGATCACTTATTTCTTCAAGTGTAGCTAAATTATGACCGCCTATTTTTTGTAAAAACGCGTCTTTTGTTGGAGAATATTCTAGTATATCAGATATTCTTAAAGATAAGCACTCGGCTATTTGAGAAGTTAAATATAAACCAGACTGTAATATATGTCTTGTCGCTGTATTAGAATTAGCAGCAGCTAATTTTTGCACACCAACTAAAGCGTTTGGATCTGGAGTACTGCCGTCTCTAGCTTCATTTAGCCCGGTAGTGTCTCTAATCATTTGTAAATAATAATTGTAATTAGTTATAAGAGCTTGTATTTTATTACCACCGCTACCACTAGTTATTTCTTGTATAGGTACTTTGCCGGGATTCATATCGCCTTCACTTGTAAACGATCTACCGATCACAGACCCTGTTTGGAAAAACATGTTTAAAGCTTCTTGTGGATTATAATTTGTTCCGTTGCCTAAATCTATTTCAGCTAAACCATCAGCATCAAGATAAACACCATCTGGAACCATTCTAGACATTATTTGTTGCAGCTTTAAGTGTGTTAACTGTATCATATCTGCAAAACCAGTAATACGTTGTACTAATGACTCTATACGACCTTTATACATACGTGGAGCTACAATAGCATAATTCATTTTAACTTTAGTAAAATCACTTTTAGGCCTCATCATATTTCTAGCCATTTCCCACTTAAGTAGTTTATCTGTACCTAATATTAACGCGCCGTCGTATAAACACTCTATTGATCTATGTAGTTTGCCAAAATTATCAGAATCTTCTGGTGGATTAAAAGTATCATCTTTTGCTAATATTTTTTCAGCGCCAGTGCCAGTTTCTTTTACTTTATAAACTTCATTCATATAAGTTTTATAATTAAAATATAAAACTTGAACTTTATTATTGTCTTCTTCTTTAGAATTATAAGCGTTATTATGATAATTAGCTTGTTGATAGCTTTTGCTTTTGATTATGCTATCAAGCTCTTCGTGGTCTAAATGTGGAAATTGTTTTACAAGTTCGTTAATAGGTATATTTTTTACTTCACCAACATAATATATATCATCAAAATATGGCGATTCAGTATATGAATAAACTAAATCGGCAGGATCAACATATTCAATAACAACACCTTCAGAAGTATTAAATGATGTTTTTACTGCCCCAGTACCCAACACAGTAAGATCGTAGTAGAAACGCTTTCTTATTAAATCAAAATTACTACCTTCCATTAAAACGTTTAAAGCTTGTTCTTCTGCAAGCTCAACACTTTGTTTATAAGTTAATTGCATATGCAACTGTAGCTCTTCTTCAGTTTCAGGAAGCTGTTCTGTTCTTGTTTTAGTTAAATTTATTCCTATACTATTTCTAATAAAATCATCTAAATCTCTAGCCATCATATCATCAAGAATATCTTGCATGTATTGAGTTCGCTTTTCAACTCCGTATGGATCTTGAGAATATGCCTTTATGTCATATAAACGATCAGACAAACCATTTACAACTATATCTACAAACTTAGGTATAATAGGCACTGGTTTCCAGTCTAAATTTAAATAAGATAAATCACCATTTATAGATAATTCATCTTTATATTTTTGTATTGATTGTTCACCTCTTGCGTATAATCTAAGGTTATGAAAGTTGTTGTGGTTTGTTTTATATCTATTAGTACCTCGCTCAGTATGAAACCACTCAGCTTCAATAGCTTTAGCTACTTTTAAACCATAGTCGTAACTCATTTTTTCAACATCACTTACAACTTGAGATGGGAAATAACTTCTTATAGCCATATTTATTTTTTAATTATTTTTGACATATTACCTTTGTTTGAATATTTAGCAATACTTATGTTTAGTTTTGGTTTTTCTACTGTAGCGTTTGGTCTATATAAATGCCTATTACAAGCCATTATTGCAAGACCAGAACTAATAGAAGCATCGTGTTTTGTTCTTTTGTTTATATCAAATTTAGCCCAGTCATTTAACAACTCATTAAAATAACAATTACCAAATTGACCTTCAGCGTTCATACCCACGTGGCTTTGTATATACATTTCAATAGCTGCGGCATGCGCTTGTTTAATGTCTTCACTAGAGTTTGGTATACCACCTATTTCTTTTTCAGCTGTAGATAATTTGTTCCAAACTTTATCAGGCCTATTCATACTAAAACCTCTGTAACCACGTCTTCTTAAATAATACAATAGACGAGGTTTGTTGTTTTCTGCAAGTAAAGGCATCCCGTAAAATACTAATGCCATTAGAACGTCTTCAAAAAACATCTCTGCAGTCTGAGGTCTAGCTATGTATTCTAGAAAAAACTGATTAGCAGGCGCATCTTCCATGCTAAACTTAGTTAAACCGTGTAAAGCTCCCTTAGAGCCTTTACCATCTACAGTTCCTGATATGTCATATGAGTCACAACCAAAAGCGCCCATATGTTCATTACCAGGATATTTTATACCATTTTTAATTACAATTTTATTTTGTATATTTGTTGGTGGTACCCAACTTACTTTAAATCTACCTTGTGGATCTGGATAAAATATAACACTTGTGTCTTTTACACCGTTAACCCACTGAAAACTACCTGTTGAAATACCTAACGTTCTTGACATTTCTTCATTGTAGTCTATTTGCTCGTATATTTTTACTAAATTAAATATACTATTTTTAGTTTCATCTCTAAACGCGTGTTCTTCAGTTCTTGGAAACTGTCTGTAAAACTCGTTTAACGCGTCTTGATCTCCTTTTAAACCATCAGCTTCATTTTGCCAGTGGTCTATTACACCTACATCTATTAACTCTCCATGGGGGTCAAAGACGTCATCACTCGGAGTATTGAAGACTGGGCTTCCGTGC
>Ga0208645_1002522_pt1 | contig 14507 bp, 19 predicted proteins | sample VirMetDEL_Sep_01_FD_184519 | JGI IMG/M metagenome (GOLD analysis project Ga0208645, IMG submission 184519) | Aqueous microbial communities from the Delaware River and Bay under freshwater to marine salinity gradient to study organic matter... | ecosystem: Environmental > Aquatic > Marine >... | reverse complement strand
ATTCAAGCTGTTCACCATAGATATCACCCACGCCGAAGACATAGCTTGAGCCTAACGTAGCCGCTACCGCACCGCCTACTTGGTTGAGTAGTTTACGCTCTGCGGCATCCAGTGCTAAACCTTCTGCCTTCTTCTTAGCCGCTAGAGTTACAGCATTTTTTACGCCTTGTTTGGCTAACAGACCACCGAAGAACCCACCGACCGTACCCGCTGGACCACCGATTACAGTACCTGCCGCCGCGCCACCTAAGCCTGCGGCAATAGACTCAAGAAGGTTAGGTACTTGCTGACCGAAGTTAGCTACGAACCAGTCGCCAAACTCATCTGTGTCTTCTATCTCAGTGAACGTACGTTGGAAAGGCTCTAACTGACGGAGTCGTTCTTTAGCCGCTGTCATTAACTCAGCGCCAGTCTGCTCAGCACCAGCGAAAGATAAGGCCGCACCCCCAATTTGCTTCAGGTTGGCAAGGCCAATGTCTACGTTTTTACTGAACAACCGCCCGCGTTCTGGGTCTTTGATAGTTTGCAAGAATCCACGGTACGCTTGTGGAGAAATTGCACGGAACCCTTCTGGTAATCCAGTGGGTGGTTGATCTAACAGTGGCTCTGTCTCTAACGCAGTGGCGGCATCTTGCTGACTGAACCGCCTGCCCTGTACAAATAAGTCTCCACTAACAGGATCTACACCAACGGAGGGTTGTTCAGGACGTGCAGGCGTGCGCAGTGAAGGCATAGTGAATTGAGTCTGCTCGACAAGCTGTTGTCCTTCAATAGCCATATCGGCTAATGATGACTGTAAACCACCAGTGCCTATGCTGGCTGTAGGATTGTAGTATCGGTACGGATCAAGCGCTTCTTCGACACTATACCCCATGCTCTGTAGCGCGGGGCTTTGAAATGACAGGCCAGCTTTTGCCATATCTACCTCTTATTGGAACTGAAATGGTTGCACTTGCGGAGCTACAGGTATTTCAACACCATCAATCTCAACCACATTATTGTTCAGATCTACCAATCCAACTAGTGACCCGTCTTTGGCGCTTATCACTACTCTACCATCATTTAGGTTAGTAAAAGTATATCCACGTTGATTCAACTGTTCTTTAGCTAAATTATACTGACCGTTTATCTGCGCTACTACGGCCTCACGGACCATCTGCGCATTTTGTTTCATGATCTCTTTGTCAGTTTCTAGCTGTGCTTCCAGTATAGATTTCTGGTTTGCTAGTTGTGCTTCGGTTTTCTGCTGACGGTATACATCATCAACCAGTGTACGTAATTCATCCGTAAGGCTGACTGCATCCAAAGGCTGTTCGAGCATAGTACCGTTCACATATACATTGTATAGACCATCAGTCCGATACTGGACATCCATTGGTACGCCACCAAATTGCTGAAGCAGACTCACCATACGGGCAGGATCACCGCCACGGCGGAACTCATTGATGGCTTGATCTGTAGCCATTTTATACAGGTCAGTATCTAGCGACTGGATCTTAACTTCTATCTCGAAGGCTTTGTCTGGTATTCCAGACTGACGATACGCATTAGCGACTTGACGTAAATACTCACGGTTGCGCATACCTTGCTCTAAATAAGGTGAGTATCTGTTGGGGTCTGCTTCAAACAAACGCGGACGGCCTTTAGCCACAGTCTGTATAGGGTCTTTCTTTGTACCAACATCAAGGCCAACTGCCACAGGCGCAGGGATATCTTCTTCCGCTTCCATAGGTGGTTGTTCAACAGGAGCTTCTACAGTAGGTGTAGGTGCGGTCTCTACAGCAGGTGGTGTTTTAACTCCTACTGTCCTAGGAGTAGGTTTTAGCTCAGGAAATTTTGGGCCGTACTCGTTTAGTATCCCCAGTTCTTTTTGCGTAAGCGGAGTACCAGAAGCGCGTTTGTCTATTAGTTGCTGAACCATGTCGCGCTGGCGGCTAGTAAAGAACTCTGTAATAGGGTTTCTTACATAGCGAGGATCAGTTTCTCGTAGGTATTTAACACGCTCTTCATATGTCATACCACCGAGGCCAGTGCGCGGAGCTTGTTGGTCTTGGTAAAACTGTTCATCAGCCACTGACACATCTACAGATGTATCTCCACCCATAGGCATATCATATGTCATGGCTTGCGGTGTAACGCCTGACGTTACACCAGTAGTTGGCGTAGGAGCCGGAGCTTGCTCAGGCACTTCATAAGTCGGCATACCTTCATAACCACTGGGGGCAAAACTGATATCCCCGATTGTTGATGGTATCTGCGACATACGCGCACGCGCTTCTTCCATACGGCGTAGTTCTTCTAGCCGCATTCTGTTTGTCTGAAGCTGTTGCGCACGGGCTTCGTTAGCCTGTCTTATTGCACGAGCGCTTTCCATGCCTTGACTGACACGGCCTGCGCCCGCTAGTAACTGCCCAAAATTTGCCATGTTATCACCTTATCCAAAAAGGCCCTGTCTAGCCACTGAGCCGCGATCACGTTCTTCTTCAGTCTGATATGGGCTTCGCATAGCCTCAAACAAAGATCCGATATCCTGTTGTGCTTGAGCCTGTCTACCAGCGGCTGTACCGTACATGCTAGCTAGCTGTGCGCCATAAGAACCGAGAGCTGTAGCAGGAGCGCTAGATGGCAACTGCTGTAGTCCAGACTGAAGTAGTCCTGTTCGACCCTCAACACCACGCTGATACCCTTGTGAGTATGCAGTACCTACGTCACGACCAATGGCTAAGTTGGCTCGTCGCTCTTCAGCCGCTCTCAAGCCCGCACGACGGGGGTCAATACCTGCCAATGCTTCTTCTTTAGCCCGAGCACCACGTAACTGGACTCCTGCCGCCTGTTGTAGACCGAAGTAGTTGGGGTCAAAGTACTTAGCTTCACCTAACAAACCACGCGCTTGGTTCAAACGCTCTTGGAATAATGCTTGGTTATTAGCCTGTAGATACTCAAGTTCTTGCCGTTGCGCTTGAAGCAACGCTTCTTCTTCAGGAGACAGTCCAGATCCAGCTATTGCAGAACCAGCCATCAAGCCTGCGGCACGTAGCGTAAGATCAGCTAGTGCATTGGGGTCACGGAACTTAGCGGCCACAGCCTCAGGCACTCGTCGAAGAGCTTGCATAAATGTAGTCGGGGCCGCAGTAGCCGCAGTACCAGCTGCTGTACCAGCCGTAGTGGCGGGAGTAAGGCCAGCAGTTGCCGCATTAGCACCTTGAGTAAGAGCCGCACCACCTCCTGATGGGGAGAAGAACCCTCCGGGAGTAGATGACACACCAGCGGAGGCGGCCTCAGGAGCAATGTAACTAGGTACAGCCTCCATAACGGGAGCACCAGTGGTAGCTCCAACAAACGACTCAGCGGGAGCCGTAGCTCCTGCAAACCCACCTGCTCCACCAGCCCCAGTGGCTACTGTCTCGCCTACACCTGCACCTGCTTCTGCTAAACCTGCCGCCCCAGCTTCACCGGGGGCTACGTATGAGGGTACTGCTTCTGTTACTGGGGCACTTGCCGAAGCTGGAGTGCCTTGCATATATCCACCAATACCACCGGATAGGCCACCTAGTAGTGCGCCTCGCCTCCAGTCCCCGCCTGTCAACTGAGAAGATACCCCACCCAATACAGCACCAGTGACTGCACTACCGAGTGTTGCTCCGATAGCTCCAGATAAACCGATAGCCCCAGCGATGGCGGGTGCGGCAAAAGGAATTGCAACCGCCGCTACAATCCCTACAACTTTTTTGACAGATTTAGACATGGTTATAGCCTCATTCGTATATTTACACTGGACTCCGTGAATCCAAATTTGTTCATTAAAATCGTAGCCAACCTAGGATGAGTTTGTGCGTCTAGGAATTCTACCTCATTTGCACGTAGCCAGTCCAAAATTGGTTGCCACGCCAATGACTTAGCTAGCAACATGCGACGACCACCGAAGGAAACTACTTCTGCATACTTGTGATCCATCACATACCCAAACTGTAGAGCCACTGCGCAATCAATCACGTTGTCTTCCCACATAACGAAGACGGCACAAAGCCCAGATTTTGCTAGTTCTAGGATATCTTTAGATCCAATCTCTAATACCGCGATCTCATTTGCCTGACAGCCGGACTCCATAATGGGGCCGAGTTGGTCCCAATGTTCTTCAACTTGCTCCGGTGTTAGCATTTCGATTTGCGGCATTACTCCTCCTTATACTTCTCAAGAAGAGAGTCGAAAAATTCTTTACCCTTCATACGCACCACGTTAGCTGGAATTACGTACTCGCCGGGTGACACTCTGATAGGTATGTTATCGCTTGTATCCGTGCCGGGACCAACTACTGGACCGCCTTCAGCCATTGACTGTACTGGCATCTCGCCTTGAGCCATGTTAGCTCCGGCTCCGATTACCTGCTGTGCGGCACGCCCAGCTAGCAACAACACAAATACTAGACCTTCGTCGTACTGTGGGGGCAAGTCCTGCTCAGTAGCTAAACCCTGTTGAATTGCGTATTGACGCAACTGTGGATACATCTGGGGGTTCTGGGCGGCCACCGTTGCTAACTGAACGATCATGGTAAGTTCTTGAGGGCTAAGGTTACCTGCCTGAAGCTCCTCAACAATCACGTTACGTATTTGAGCCACGGCTTGCGGCTGTTCGTTCATGATCTTTTGGATATTCATCTCCATCATTTGTGGAGATACAGGCTGTTTCGGCTGACCTTGAGCTTGCAACCCTGCTGGCGCTGGCCCTTGAGGTGTTACCATACCACCTGCTTGGTATCCGTAGATCTTCCCTGAGTCCATTGGGTTGTTCATTCTACTATCCTCTTAGTTGTACAATTAGTGAGTTTACAGTATTGCGAAGTATGGTTATATCGTTAATAGCTAATTGTACGTCTGTCAATAATTTACCATAATCTTCAAGACTAGGCACCTGTTGTCCGCTAATATCATACCCCTGCCCACGAGCTGAAATTCTTTGGATATTTACTGTTTCCAGTGGGTTAATCGTTATGTCACCTTTTGTTAGGCTAACACTATCTAGATTAACACCACGTCTCTGCCCAGTAAGTAGCTCAACATTCTCTTTGAGTGCATTAAGTATAGAGCCTTCCCAAGACCCTACACCCGTGGTTGGTACAGCTGGTATAGCAACGTACTGTCTAGCCATTACACATCCTTAAGTCCGATAGGCGTTTCGCCTATGTGTATCGCACGAACACGCAGGTCTGTCTCAACAGATAACTCAAATTTATCTACCCTGTAGCCAGTGGGTAGCCTGAATACATTCTCATCGCTAACTGTTGTCGTAAAGATAAGCTGTTTGTTAGCCCAAAGTTTAAATGTGACGTCCTGCCCTTGGTTCCACAGAGATGTTGTAGCGTCCCAATCGGTGTTAGTCAGATCCCAATCGGTAGATACGTTAATGTAGTCAGCAACCACTCGCGCCGCGCCGAGATTGATAAAGTCCTTAGACTCCAGAACCTTAGACTTCCACTCCAGCACACTATTTGGTTGCGACAAATTATTCCACTCGTATATATCACCAGCTGTGCCTGCGGCATAAAACAACTTACCTGATGGCGGGTCATAATAAATAGCCGTTGGTGAGTAAGTGAACGTAGTAAGAATACCGCCTATATTATCATCGCGTTCAAAAATGATGCCGCCTGTGCTGTGCGCACCAAAGTATTTATCGTCAAAAAACTCAGCATCCAGTGTCGTTGGGTCTAGTGAAATACCCCATGTATCCCAGTCTTCTAAGGCTTTGGTTATCAAAGCGCCACCGCTGAGCGGTGAATAAAGTGCTAGACCACCGTGGGTTGGATACAGCACACCATACCCCATATTGACTATGCCGCGCTTTGACAGACATGGATACAGCGTATCGACACGAGCGAACGACATAGTCGCAGGATCACCACCTGAGAACTGATATGGATAGCCCTCAGTCATAACAAACAAATACCCTGCCACAGCCGCAAGTGCTACGATGTTGTACTCAAGCGTGATCTTATACTTGGCAGGCCATGCGTGGGGGTAAGCTGGCTCAGAGAAATAAAGTTCATTACCGACAAAGCCAGCTAAGATGTTGTTCTGTACAGCAGTGATGCCTTGAAGGTTAGCAGGCGGTGCATCGAAGTCGTCAGTGATAAGGATATTTGTAAGCCCTAATGGGTCAAACGTATCAATAAATGAATAGTTATCTACAAATAAATTACCAGACGTTGAAAAAGATGCGTCAGCTGTTACTGTAAACGACGTACTGCTAGGGGTAGTAGCAATCTGGTAAAGCCCATCTACTGATAATCCACTAATAAAGTTTAGGTATACCCTATCACCTGTTGTGTATCCATGATCTATAGCTGTCGTTACAGTTATTACAACTCCTGACTGTATGTATGTTCCGTTCATCGTGTCGCCAAAATACTGAGCTTGGTCAGTATCAGACTCTGATACATCATGGAAAAATGTTGTAGTACCAGCCGTGCCAGTATAATTAGCCCCTACTTGTGCGTAAGTAAAAGTATAGTCATCTAATACATCGGTTACTACGGCACCAGTTAAAATAGTAAAAGACGCTACGCTACTACGTACTCTAAATTTGCTATCAATACTGAAGTTGTGTTCAGTGCTAGTTGTAACTGTTACTACGTTTGACGTTCTAGATAGAGTTGTAGCAGTAACTGGATACCACAATGTATTTAAGCGGTAATAATCTGTACCGAAGCTACTGGACACAGATCTGTATAGTCTAACACCGAGGACGTTATAATCACCCGGAGCAAAAAACCCGGCGGGTACATTGGGTACAGCTACCACCTGTCCTTCTTTGATAAATATTTCTTCACTAGGATCAGAACCAATAGATTCTTCGCCCCACGGTGTTATCCATGTGTATACATATGACCTAGCTTGTGTGTTGCCTGCTAAAGCTACGTTACCTGTATCATCACTGGTTGTTGCTACTTCGATTCCGGGACTGTAGTACGAAAATGTAGTGGAGTTAATTACCGATACTTCTGCGTTAGTTACGTTAAATGAATCCCGTGCTGATATACAGTCACCACTTGTTGATACTGAGTTTGCTACCGTTGCCGTAAAGGTCGTAGTACTACCAACAAGTGTAACAGTTGCGACTTCATTAATCGCCGCACCCGTAGTGAACTCAATGAATACTTCGTCTGTAGCAGTTAACCCGTGATCTTCGTTCGTTGTAACATTGATCGTAGTACCTGTTTGTGTATACGTACCAGCAAAGCTCTTAAACCCACTGATTGTCACAACATTACCAGTGACCAACCCATGATCCGAAGCTGTAACAATGGTAGCTTGGTTGCCTGCATCACGAGCATAGCTCGCTGTGTCTACGTTAGGAGCACTTTCTGCTTCTGCTATAAGTTGTGTATCTGGAAGTGGCAATCCGAGAGTGTAAGAGTTAGCCGGATACGGTTGCGCTCCGTCAGTAGCTAGCGCGTAGTTAGTTACTTTAGGTACTCCATCGCCTGTGTAGTAAATACGCTGTTCATCAGAAGTGCCTGCGGCAGTAGATACAATGTCTACATCAGTTGACCACGCTAACCATACTAGATCACCAGTAGACGGGTTACGCATAGCATAGATAGTTTTGGTCGTGCCTGTTCTACCGGAGTTATCGGCTACTACAGGAAGGGGATATGGGATTAAGTCCCCAGAATAGAGCTTACAGTTCTCAGCAATCTGTGCGGCAGTGGGCGGCAGTAGCTCCCCTGATACTTTAGGCGCTATTCCTAAAAACTTGTTTATCTTTATTGCCGCCATGCATACCTCTTAATAAGTCCAAGTGCCCCTAGGATATTTCTTTGACCACCCTAAATGCACAAACCTAGACTTTCCTTTTTGATTCCACCCGATTCTAATAGCGCCATGCTCCATCGCTAGCTTAGTCAATATTGCCGCATCAAAGCCATAACAAGCAATATCTACACATGTTCCTGTTGTGTGCTCGCCTACGTTATCCTTGGCCGCTTCGATTGGATGGTCTGGGCATCTGTACCCGCTAGTGACAACCATCGGTTTGCCGTATTCTTCCCGTATCGCATTGAGTGACTGCAACACCGTAGGGTCAAAAACCAGTTTACCACATCCGCACTGGCATCTTAACTCGTCATCGCTGAAGTAGTTACTGCTCACGAGAAACACCTTTGGTCTTCTCATAGGATCTAAACGCTCCTAAACCTAACATGCCCATAAGTACAGGCATCATCTGACTTAAGTCGAGAGAAGGTATTACCGTATTATCGCCGATAAGAGCCAGAGCAAAATTACCCAAAGGCACAATAATATAATTAAAACCGAGGCCACTAGCACATATCCAACCAGTGGCCGGACGCCATCCTGCGACAAACAGTGACTTATGCGCAGCCTCAGTTCTGTTAACTTCGATTTGAGCCTTAGCAATCTCGTGGGCTTGACGTTCTGTGAGCGTAGCAATCTCATGGGCTAGCCTATTCCTTTCATCCGCATCAGGGATTACTTTATCAAGCAGTGGTGCAATTGCCGAGACAAGTAAGGAGATCATAAACCACCCTTAATCCACAACCCAATAACGCCCATTATTACAGCCATTATGACGCGCTCTATCCATTGGTTTTTCGCGATAGATATCTCAATGGCCTGAATCCGCTTTTCGTGATTCTTTACCTCATCTTTTAAGGTATTCTGGATCTCGTCTATCCTAGCGTGAGCCCTAGTAATCGCATCAGTCAGATTAACTTGGCGTTGTTCAATTCCTGCAAGATTGCGTAGAGTCTCAGCGATGCTAGTCAAGGCCGATTTCATCTCATGGATGTCGCTAGCCATAGCTTCTTGCTGGGCTTCTAACTTCGCAACCGACCTTTCTATTGTCATAATTACCTCGCTGTTCTCGCAGCAGCTTTCTTCATGCACTTACCCGCTTTCTTGCACTTAGCAGGCGTTGGGCATTTAGCACAGGGTTTGAAAGTCATACCGCCCTTGGCGTAACCCATTGGCTTTTTACGTTTAGAACCACATCCAGCCATAACAATCTCCTTACTTGGGTAAATGGCCGTTACCAGCTAGCCACATGAAAAATCCTATCACGACAACACCAGCAAGCCACGCCGCTTTCTTCAATACAGACTTACCTACTTCTGTATATACTTTTTCAAGAGCACGCTCAGCAGCTTTCTCTGCTATTTCATCAATATCGTGCTCTGTTAAATACCGTGGCTCGTCCATAACGGCTACCTCTTTGTATTAATATCTATATCTACTTAAGATATCTCGACTATATATGAGCCATATGACGTCGATGGTGTATATTGTTTAATCACAATATTTGTACCAGATACCTCAACTCTAAAATCTAGTCCTGATCCAGCGTTACCTATACTTGCGCTGGCTTGTAAAACAGTAACCGCAGGAGATGATACAGTTCCTGTAACTAAAACAAGTGCAGGAAACTCTGTACCTACTCGTATTTTAAATAACGAAGGTTTTGCCACACCAAAAATAGTCGATTCAGAAAATTGAACGCCTGATAATGCTCTTTGAAAACCACTTGCTGAAAGCGAAAAAGAATTTAAAGTAGATGACCATATATACGGATCGTCAATATCAAAGACACCTACAAAACGACTATTCCAAATAGTAGCTCCATTATTCAAAAACGTTGATGTTGCTGTGTACAATGTGTTGTAAGCAATAAAGCAATCATTAATTGCTACGGCCTCTAACTTTATCCCTTCACTGATATTAGATACAGTGTTGTACGTAAATTCTACTTCATCGCAGGATGCTAAATCGGCAACACTAAGTCTAAATCCCGTCTGACAAGTATCAACTATGTTATTACACCACTTAACTCTAGATGAAATATTATTTAAACCAACGCCTGTTGACGTATTACGTCCTAATACACTGTTACCTTCAACAACTACATTCTTTGAATTTTTTACGTTTATCCCATTTGTACTAAACGCTCGAATAGAATTATTAGAAACAACAACATCAGAAATAGGTACAGCATACGCATCGCCAGTGCCCATCTGGTAACTATCAACAAGCACACCAATCATTTGGCCAACTGCACCTGCGATATTTAATTCGATAGAGTTATTAGAAATGATTGTGCCTCTATTATCTCTACAACCAATACCTACAGCATAAGATTTTTCTACAGTATTGCCGTTAATAACAGTGTAGAAACTTCTATACCCTGATTCAATACCCCAATCTCCGGCATTCAAAACAACATTGCCAATGATGGAATTGTAATATCCTGTCAGGTTTTTAGATGTGCTGTCCGAGCTTTGCGATAAAAATATGCCGTTAGCAAACTCGCCATCATCGGTGCCGTTAATTTGATTAAAGTGGATCTTGTTATAACTACAAGCGCGAGTATTATCAGATGTAACTTGAATGGCGCTTCTAGCAGAGTTTGTAATTGTGTTATTTCTTATAACACCGTATTCCGTCCCGTTATAGAAAATGCCATTTGAAACGCTATCATAAATTTCGCAGTTTCTTACTTCGACATAATCAACTTCATCGACTTTAATACTTCTAGCAACGTATACATCAGACCCAGTTAAAGTACTATTACTTCTATTACCATTTAACTTTAGCCCATCAATAACAACTTTACTTGCAGTAACATAGATAATGTGGGCATTAACATTATTAGCTCGTTTTAGAGTCGCATTACCCCTAAGCAATACTTCTGTAGATACTGTTAAACAAGCGGAGTCACTTACAACTAACCCATCAGTAGCAGACGATAGTAAATAGGTATTAGTAAAATCACCAAAATCTACAATTCCTGCACCGCTATCTAACGCTGCTTGTATAGCCGCTGTGTCATCTGTTACTCCATCGCCTACCGCACCGAAGTCCTTAACCGATACGCCTATACGATCTGAAATACTACTAATAATCGAAGAAGCTGTTACGCGTAGCTCTACTCGTGTGCCTGTGGCGAAGCCGTTGGCTATTGTTCCTTCTTGGGCACGGACTACTGTGAGTGCGTCACCTACACGGGCTGTGACTTTAACGATCTCTAGTGTACCTGCGGCACTGACCAGTGTTGCATAAAAGTACTGCGTACCCGTTAGCGTGGGGAAGGCGCTACCTTCACCTGTGCCTAGTGCTATGCCTGTGTCAGACGCTGATATGTCTGCGGCTAAGTATCCAAGTGCGTTGTTCTTTAGTTGTGCTGTCACGTTTTATTCTCCTATGCAAACGGCTGCATACGTACAGACATTGAGCCACGCATGTTCCCAAGATTAGCCCGAGCGCGACGGTCAGCAAGATGATATACGAACTGCTTAGCGTGATAAGACGCCAGATCTCTATCAGTCCAGTTTTTCTCGGGCAGGACAAGTAAGTGCTGTAGTGCCCCGTGCATAATGGCGTCTTCAAGTTCATTAAACACAACCTCATCCATACCTGTTGCAGTACGCGTTGGCTTCAACGCTGTGAATATCCGCATTTGGTACGTGTCGTCATCGTCAGGCAAAGGCAGAAGGATAAACTTCTCAGGACTTAACTGTGTGAAAACACGCGGCTGACCACCGTTAGCAACCACCGATTCGGGCAGGACAAATGAAGATCCGCCATTAAACAGTGTCGTGTTGTATTGGTATGAGTTAAGTGTACCGGGAGGAGTTAGGCTCCACAGAACTGAAGGGTCTTGTCCACTGTACAGATCAGCCCATTCGGGATACCGCTCTAGCGCTTGTTCTAACGTAAGCCTATGCAAAGGGTTATCGTTCATGATGGCTTCAAACACTGCGTGAACCTGTGTGTCAGACGGTACGTTATATAGATACTCATGTACGCCCGGGAGCAAGTTAAACAAAGGTATTTGATAGCGCCAGAACAAGGTGCGCTCACAGGCGCGGATAGCGGCATCACGGATATGCTGAACCAAAAGAGGCTGGGGACACCCCGGCACACTAGGACTTATATTGGGTATGAATGACTCAAAAGTTCTAGTAGCCATTAGATCACCTGCCTCTTATCAAGCCCTGCTGGTTTAGTATCGGTCACAGTTCTTGACTGCAATGAAACACCTAGGGTCTCGACAAACGAATCTAAGAACAACTTAGCCCTGTTGGTGTTGACATGCTCGTTATCAATAGACTCAGCAAGATAAACAGTGCCATCAACTATGGTGCCGAAGTACGAGTCAGGGACTAAATTAATTGTATCGTTCAGTGCGTAATCGGGCGGTACCTGTGAGTACTCGCCAACTAAAACAATACCAGCGGTGGGCGCTGGATAGACAAAGAACCTGTTTGGGTTCTTAACATTACGCATGTAGTTAACTGGGGTGCCGGAGGTTGTAGATGCCCAGCCACTGAAGGTCTGCTCCATTGTTTCCCTGTCTACCTCAGTGATCGAGTTGCCGCCTTTAACGTGGAATATATCCATGAGTCTCGAAGAATCAGACGGCATCGACTGGATAACAGTATCAGCAGTGGTGGGGATATCAGCTATGACAGAGAACAGATCTGGCCGAAGCACGGCCATACGCTTTAGCGTTTGATTAACAAACCTAAGTAGGATAGTATCACTGTACCGAAGCGTAGAACCATTGTCCTGTATAAGGTCTCGAACTTCGGTTATAATGCTACTTGGCGTCACTCGGGCAGTCCTCTTGAGGCTTCTTCATTGAGCTCATCCAGAGTATATACTGGTTCTTCAGGTATGTCAGCAGTTGTCAAGTCTAATTTAGTCTTGCGCTTAGCACGCGTTTTTCGTACTTGCTTCACCACTTCGGGCTTAATGAACCGCTCAGGATAGGCTTCTTCTTCAGTAACCTCTTCGCATTTGGGGTTCTTAGCGAGGATGGGGTGCCAATCATATATAGTTCCATCCACTTTGTTTCTTAGATATTTTGCGCTCATTTTCCTCTCCTTAATGGATCTACTCGTTTAGGTGCCCCAGCGGGCTGTCCTAGTTTTTTCTTCTGCTCGATGCGCGAACGCTTCTCGCTTGCAGTCATCTCAGACGCAGTCTTTGGCGTGTCCTTGGACACACGTTTGGTTGGGCGACAGTACGGTGTACCACGCTTCTCGTTCTTCTGCCTGCCGCAGGCTTTGCCTGTGCGCACGTCCTTCCATTCTTCCTTGAACCAGCGCTTTAGCTTGGCACCTTCTTCAGTCTTTCGTACCATTACTTAGACCTTTTTGACTTTGATGCACTATTACCCCAATTCTTAGCGCCCACTTTCCTACATTTCGCGAGAGCACCAGATGCATACGCTGAAGGCCAGACTTTATATCGCGATTTGACTTTGGTATAGCACGCATCTTTTTTACCTGCCATCGGGTTCACCGTTAATAGTTAATGACTTAGACGTCTTCTTACGCGGAGGCTGTGGAGGCTGCTTAGCTTCCTTCTCTTTCATCTTCTGCGCCCGCTCTTTAGCGTACCGCGTAGGTAGCGTAGATCTGTACTCTGACTCACCTTCAGCCATCATTCTGTCTACATCTTTCTGAGATATCTTCTTAGTGTCTGGCATGTTAGCTCCTTACCATTTTTTACAGGACCAATATCTGGCCGTCATCTTTGAAGGTGGGTTGGTATCGCATTTATGCCTAGCACGGAACGACTTGCGTCTTGCAGGCTGATCTTTTTTGATGGTCATGTTCGGATCACCAAAGCGGATAATCTTCTGCTTGCCGTTTTCACAGGCTTTAACCACGAACTTCTTATTCGCACCGGGGGTGCGCTGTGGCTTGTTACAAGCCATTTTGTCTTTGTCGATTTGCTTAGCCATTATGAGTTCACCGATTTAAATACAGCAAAGTTAATAACTGGGGTGTCTGTAGGTGTAGCTGAGTTGTTGACATTGTGTACAGATATCTTACACGAACCGGCCGCTGTAGCGGTAACAGTAACATCGTACGTAGTCGCTGTTAAACCAGAAGCAAAAGTAACAAAGACAATGTCAGTCGCCGCAATGTAGCTGTTTGTAAGCGTGAACTCTTGTGAGCTAAGACCCGATATAGACCCTGCAACCAATGTTATCTGCCCACATGGAGCGTTGAGTGTTACACCCGTTGTCCGGCTTGTGGTTTGTGTTACCGTTCCGCCGTTGGTCGTAGTAAAGCCTATGCGCTCAAGCGCTAAGAACTCTGTCGATGTGACGGATGTAATGCCAGTAAACGTGCCGCTGAAAGATACGCCTGAGATTGACCCGCCTGTGATGCTGACGTTGGTTGCGTCCTGTGTAGCGATTGTACCCAAGCCTAGGTTTGAACGCGCACCGCTAGCGGTAGAAGCGCCTGTGCCTCCGTCTACAATAGCAAGGTCTGTAATGCCTGTGATCGACCCACCCGTCACCGCGATGTTGGATATACCTACATTACCTGATCCGTTAGGCGCAAGCGTTAGGTTGCCGTTGGTGTCGAGTGTGCGGATGGTATTACCATCAAGCTGGATGTTCTCTACAGACGCTGACCCTGTGCCTACCTTCAGTGCTGTGGCTGTACCTGTCCCGCTGTATACCGTTTTCTCAGTAGC
>Ga0208645_1002518_pt1 | contig 14520 bp, 7 predicted proteins | sample VirMetDEL_Sep_01_FD_184519 | JGI IMG/M metagenome (GOLD analysis project Ga0208645, IMG submission 184519) | Aqueous microbial communities from the Delaware River and Bay under freshwater to marine salinity gradient to study organic matter... | ecosystem: Environmental > Aquatic > Marine >... | reverse complement strand
GAAGGTAAATTTAAATTCGCAGTGGACCAGTTTCGTGGTAAAGATCCATTAAAAGAAATTGCTAAATTTGCTAATCTTCCATCTGGTAAAAAGGGGTTTAAATCTGTTAAAGATGCAAAAACACCAGAATCAATAGGTAATTTTCTTGCAAATGCAGGCAGTGTTTTAAATGCACCAAAATTCATTGAAAAGACTATTGGACAAAAAGGTGAATTAATTCCTGGAGCATTAAAGATGGCTCAAAACTTACAAAAATCTGTAAGTGGTGGTGGTATTTCTAATGTATTTACTTCAGTAGGTGGAGTAGGTAATTTAGCAGGAGCAATTGCAGGAATTGGTGCAATCTCAAAAACAGCTGCTGATAATAAACCTAATGATGAAGAAATGAATGAATTAGAAGAAGAACTAAGAAGACTATATAAATTATTAACAGGACAGGAACCGTTAGATGTAAATGGTCAAGAAACCAATGAATATAAAGCATGGAAACAATTATATCTTAGTGGAAATTATATAGTGGAGGAAATTGTATAATGGCAAGAAAACCAGAAGAAGTTAATCATGGTAGAAAGGACCATAATTCACATCCTGATTCTGCATATCCTTTAAATGAAGTTACACAATATCGTGGTGGTATGAAAATTGTTGTTGGTAGTGAAGAAGGAAAACAAAAATATGAAATTCATCATCCTGGTGGTGCTGTTTTTCAAATTGGACCAGATGGTTCTTTTACACAAGCAGCTGCAGGTGGTATGAAACAAACAATTGGTGGTAGTGTAACAGTATCAATTGATGAAAATAATGATGTTCATGTAAAAGGACATAATAAAATTCAAGTTGCTGGTGGGCAACATGTAGAAATTGCAGGTAGTAGTGATACTACTGTAGGTAAAGGTATGACTATTAATGTTGTTGGTGGTGGTGCAATTATCAATGTAAATGGTAATGCAAAAATTCAAGCAGAAGGACAAATGAATTTAGATGCTGGTTCAATGAATATTCGTTCAAAAGGTGATATGTCTTTGGGTTCTGATGGAACAATTTTTGTTCAAGCTTCTGCAATTAAAATGCAACCAAATGGAGATGGTTCACCAGGATATAGAGGTGCACCAGATGGAACAGGAAATCTAGGAGGGACTTTTACATAATGAAACCAGCACATAGACATGGTGATTCAAGAATTTGTAGAGCAACAACTGTTGTTACAGGACAAAGTACAGTAACAGTAGATGGTAAATTATGGGCAGTAAAAGGTGATCCAAATACTGATGGAGGTGGGGCACTTATTAATACTACAGGGTCTTCTGTAACAATTAATGGAATTCCTGTTATTGTTCATGGACCAGATAATGCTGATTCTGATCGTTTATTGTTTCCTCCACATGATAATCCAAAAACAGAAGATGGTGCTGCATCTGTATTTTGTTACCCATAAGGAAAAGAAATGGCACGGTCAGATAGATTTACATTAACACCAAAGAAAACTGAAGTTTATGCAGATTTTCTCATGAACTTTGATATGAATCCCTATACAGGATTTCTTGGCCGTGTCACTAATGAAGATTCAGTAAAACAATCACTTAAATCACTTGTTCTTACATCACAAGGTGAAAGATTCTATGATGCAGATAAAGGTTCAAGAGTTCGTGATTCGTTGTTTGATCTGTTAAGTCAAAATGATTTCGAAGCTGTCAAAATACAGTTAGGTGAATTAATTCGTGATTATGAGCCTAGATGTGTTCCAATTGATATACGTATTCGTGGTCAACAACAAGGAATCACTATTGATCAAAGTTTCAATGAAAATTCTATAAATATAACTATTATTTTTTCTATTATAAATATACCAGACCAAACATTTTCATTCGATTTAGCTATCGAGAGAGTTAGATAATAAATGGCGAATACATCAATCAATCTAGTAGATCTTGATTTTGCTTCTCTAAAAGGAAGTTTTAAGAACTATCTAAGAGACCAAAATCAATTTAAAGATTATGATTTTGAAGGATCTAATATTAATATCCTTCTAGATTTGCTTTCTTATAACTCATACAAAAATGCATTTTATTTAAACATGCTTTTATCAGAATCATTTTTAGATTCTGCACAATTACGTAATTCTATTTTATCCCATGCAAAAGAACTAAATTATTTACCACGTTCTGCTCGTTCATCAAAGGCAAAAGTTCGTATTGAATTTGAAGCAACAGGTGAATCTGCTCCATATATCATTCAAAAAGGTTCACCTCTTACTACACTAGTGAAAAATGAATCCTATACCTTTACTATACCAGAAACAATAACAGTATCATCTGCAAATACTACATATTCCTTTGAAACTGATATTTTTGAAGGAACATATATTCAAGATACTTATACTTATAGACAAGGTATTGAAAATCAAAGATTCAAATTAACAAATAGAAATATTGATACTGAAAGTCTTACTGTTTCTGTATTTGAAGATGGTAATGAAGTAAGTGATGCATATAAATTATCAACATCACTACTTGATTTAGATGAAACAAGTAAAGTATTCTTTTTACAACCAACTGAAACAGGATATTTTGAAGTTTTATTTGGTGATAATAACTTAGGACGTAGACCCAAAATCAATTCTACTATTGTAATGGAATATAGAACATCATCAGGTGAATTACCAAATGGTGCTAGAGAATTTTCGGTTGATTTTGATCCAACAGGTTCAGATGAATTAAATTTCACACCTGAAGTAAATACACTAGAAAATTCTAGAGATGGTGCAGAAGAAGAAAGTATTGAATCAATTCGATATATGGCACCTAGACATTTTCAAACACAAGAAAGAGCGATTACTGCATCAGATTACAGTATTGCATTAAAAGGTCAGTTCCCAGAAATTAATGCTGTTCATGCTTATGGTGGAGAAGATTTATCACCACCACAATTTGGTAAAGTATTCATTGCTGTTGATATCACAAATGTTGATGGATTTCCAGAATCTAAAAAAATAGAATATAGAAATTTCATTGATAGAAGATCTCCATTTGGTATTAGACCTGTTTTTGTTGATCCAGAATTTTCTTATCTATCTGTACGTTCGAAAGTTCGTTATGATGTTAATGTTACATCCGCATCAAGAGAAACATTGAAATCAATTATTAAAAATGCTATTGTTGATTTCAACGAAGAATACTTGAATGATTTTAATGTCATTTTAAGAAATTCAAAACTAGAAACTGAAATAGATGATTCCGATGCATCAATCATTTCATCAGTAACAAGAACACGAATATACAAAAAAATTAATCCAAGATTAGGTTTATCAGAAAACTTTAGAATTAATTTTGGTGTTCCAATTATTGATACAATACCAGAAAAAGAAGATTTACATAGAGCAACTGATGTACATGCTCTTGTTTCTTCATTGTTCATTTTCAATTCAGAACAAGTTCTTTTAGAAGATGATGGAAGTGGTAATGTTCGTATCATGAAAACAGATGGATTTATCAATGAAAAAATTAAAAATGTTGGTAAAATAGATTATAATACAGGACAAATTGAAATTGATGGATTGGTAGTTGATTCATTTCAAGGTTCATCAATTAAGTTATTTGTGACACCTGTTGATCCAGATGTTGTTGCAAGTCAGAATAGCATTTTAACAATAGAAGATGATGAAATCATAATAGATTTAGAAGAAGTACGTAGGTAATATGGATATCATCGAGAAGAAAATCTCGGGACTTATCGAATCACAATTTCCAGCGTTTTATCGTGAGGAAGGACCTGTTTTTATTCAATTTGTAACTGAATATTACAAATGGATGGAAACAGTTACTGCAAGTAAAAAACGTTATACTAAATCAACAAAACAAACCGTTAATGTTACACTTAATTCTGCAAATGTAATTGGCTCAAATACAAAATTTACAGAACGATTTTCTAATGGAGACCAAATTGCCATTTATAGAGAATCAAATGTTGATGATAACAATTACATCATTTTTACTATTGATTCTATTGCAAACAATACCTTTCTAACACTTACATCTGATAAATTACCATCATTTTCATCTGCAAATGCTAATATCGACCAAGTGATCGATAGAGCAAATCCACTATATTATTCAAGACATTTCTTTGAAGTAAAAGATATTGATGAAACCTTTGATGAATTTATTGTGTATTTTAAAGAAAAATATCTGAAAAATATTCAATTTGATACTGTTACTGGAGCTAGAACACTCGTAAAAAATTCCTTAGATTTATATCGATCAAAAGGAACCGAAAGAAGTCTTGATTTATTATTCAGAATTGCATTTGGTGTTGGTGCAGATGTATATTATCCATCATCAGATCTATTTTCACCATCATCTGGACAATGGTATGTTCCTCAATATCTAGAATTATCTCTAAATGATAAATCCGCAAATCTAGTTAATAAACAAATCAAAGGTATTAAATCTGGTGCTACTGCATTCTGTGAAAGCTTAATTAGAAGAAGTGTTGGTAGTAAATTATTAGATGTTGCATTTATATCAGCAATTAATGGTAATTTTGAAACAGGCGAAAAAATTAATAGTTTTGATGATATTTTAACGATTGAAGAAGCACCATTTATTACAGGTTCCCTTAATGAATTATCTATAGATGTTAATGGTATTGGTGAAAATTTCAGTATTGGTGATGTCCTAGATTTAACATCACAATTTGGTATTCAAGGTAGAGCAAGAGTTGTAAGTACTTCTAATAATGCTGGTGTTGTAGAATTCTCATTATCTGATGGTGGTTATGCATATACAGAAAATTCTGAAGTAATCATATCAGAAAAAGTACTTACTTTTAGTAATGTTGAAGTTTCTGCTACTGCTAATCAATATTTTGATTTTAGAGAAAATATTTATCAGAATTCAGCTAATATTAATTATATTGCTGCTACAGGTTCATTTGCGAATGGTGATGAAGTTTTTACATATCATGCAAATAATGATTTAAAAGGTAGTGCTAGAATTCTTGTAGTTACTCCTATTAATGCAACTGCAGGTGAAATGAGTATATCCATTTTATCAGGTAATATGGATTCTTCTGCCCTTTATACAACAAGTAATACGATTTCTGCAGGTTATAATCTTTCAAATGGATATTTTGATACATCTACGACTGCTAATGTCGTTGGTGAAGTTGCAAATGTAAACCTTTTTGTTCAAGATGTTTCTGGTACTTTTGTTAATGGTGAAGAAATATTCCAGTTAAATGCTACAACTGGAGGCGAATTTGCTAATGCTACTTTTAATGGTCTCTTCAATCCAATAGGTTCAAATGGTGAAATAAGAACAAATACATCATTTGGTGCTTTTAGAAATAATGTTCAAATTGAAGGTAGAGATTCTGGTGCAACTGCAAATGTCTATTCAGTTAAAGTTGTTGTTGGTGTAAAAGATATTGATGGAACATTTATTACTACAACAAATAACTATGTTTATGGCAATACATTATCAACAAATGCAACTATAATATCAATGTCAAATGGTTCTGGTGTTGATTTTGCAATATCAAATTCATTTCTCTATGAAGAATATATTGATTTAAATACAGATTTTATTAAAGATTATACCCATCTACCATTAGAACAAGCATTTCTAACAGGTAATGTTTCTGTAAATACTACGTCAACAGATGTTATTGGTAATGGAACAGATTTTACAGGAGAATTAGAAGATACGTTATCTGGTGAAGTGATTACAACATCAGGTTCAAAACTTGTTACAGGCAACGGTTCATCATTTAGTTCTGAATTAAGTATTGGTGATTTTATTCGAATTGATGTTGGTACAGGAATAATCACAAGAAAAGTTGCAAGTATTGCAAATGATACTTTGTTAACAGTTAATTCTAATATTTCCACTGCATGTACTTCTGCAACATATACAAAAAATATGATTGTTCGATTTGAACCAAATAGTTCTTTTGCAGAAGCCAAATCAATTGAGTCTGTATCAAATTCAATTAATATGGAAGTTGATTCAACATTCTCATTTACTGATTCAAATTCATTTATTACACTATCATGGGGATTTCCTGGTAATACTGCAGCTAACTTATCATATGCAACAATTCAAGATACTTTATCTTATCAAAATACTAAAATTGGTAAGATTCAAAGTTTGATTTCTATAAATCGTGGTACAGGATACAATCAAGTTCCAGTGATTCGTGTTTTTGAACCATTAACATATTCATATAGAGAAAATGAATTAGAAACATTAATATACACAGGATCTACTTCTAGTTTCAATGTTGGTGAATTGGTCACACAAGAATCAACAGGTGCTAGAGGTTTAATACAATCATCAAATGCCACACATCTTGTTGTTCAAAGATTAAAACTTTTTGATTCAAATAATTTTATTATCACAAGCAATACTACTACAAAAATTGTTGGTTCTGATGGTGGTGCAACTGCAAATGTTACATTAGTTAATGTTGATACAAAATCAGATTATCTTGGATTAAATGCTAAATTCAATAAAGATTTAAATATTTCTAATGGAGCAATTACATCCGTTGAAGTAACTGATTCTGGTTTCGGGTTTGTTAACAGTGAATCAGTAACAATGACATCTGGTAATAATTCTACATCAAGTCTTGCTGTACTGAATACTCATGGTACAGGTAGAGGATTCTATTTGGATCGTGGTGGTTTCTCATCTGATATCAAAAAGATATTTGATGGATATTATTGGCAAAATTATTCTTATGAAGTACGTTCTTCAGTAACATTAGATAAATATACTGATATGTTGAAGAATGTAGTTCATACTGCAGGTCTTATATACTTTGGTAATCTTGTTTATGATTCTACTACATCATTTATTCCATCATCCAGTACAACTGTTGCAAATAATCTATATGAAGGTTATTTCCCAATACATGATTATGAAGAAGAATTGTTATTTTATAAGGAATTCAAACTATTCCCATTTGGATATGATCTAAATAATTCTGCTCCACCATATCAATTTGATGCAAATGTTGATTATCCAGAAACAATTACATATTTTCCATTTTCAATAGATTGGAATGATTACAAGAGAACATATCTAAATAAGTTATTGTTCCCAACTCATGATTTAAATGATGATACTTATGATTATGAATATGATTGTCAAACACAGTTACCACATCCTGGAATTGATATTCAAACAGTTGATTTGGAAAAAGAAGATTCAATTAATCTAATTTATGATATGGAATTATATGGTGAAAGTATTGATTTAGAACAAGATAATTTAGAACACTTCAGACAAGATAATATAAATACAACAGATATAGATTTCGAAGTCAACTATGATATTAATATCATTTATGATATGGAATTATATAATGAAACAGTTGATTTGAATGATACTTTAAGGAGGATATAGGAATAAAAAATGGCAACACAAGTTCAATTTAGACGAGCAAATACTGCCAATACTGCAGCAATTACAGGTGCCATCGGTGAACTTACTGTAGATACTGATAAAAATACAGTTGTAGTTCATGATGGTTCAACTGCAGGTGGTTTTGCTCTAGCAAAAGAAAATGCTGCATCATTTAGTACATCAATTACTCTAACAGGTAACTTATCAGTTTCAGATACTACTTCTATTGGTAATAGTACTGTAAATACACAAGTAAATAGTTCTATTATTACAGTATCATCTGCTAATGTAACAACAAATACGTTTACATTAGGTTCTTCATCTGATACTGCAAATGGTTATACTGTTTTACCAAATGGCCTCATTATGCAATGGGGTTCAGTACAATCTAATAGCACAGTAGGTGATATTACATTTACAACAGGATTTACTACTGTTTATTCTGTTACTGTTACTGCTGAAACATCAACATATGATGGAACATATTCACCATTACTAATTGCTTCAAATACTACAACTGCAAATGTTAGAACTGCTAATGATACTGCAATTACTGTATTTTATCAAGCAATTGGAAATAATTAATAAGTAGATGACAAAGCGACTCACAACAAAATATAAAACACATATTTCTAGACAGTTGCTAGAATCGATTTCTGAAAAATCGAATACTGCATATTATGTCTTTACTTCAGATCATGTAAACCGAACATCATCCACAATTCCTACACCTCCTGATGATGTTCGGGAAACTGTCATTGATGGTTATAGAAATATGATTTTTGGTAAAAGAGTCACACCTAATGATGCTAAAATCATGGTCAAAAAAATTGACTATGAAGCAGATAGACTATATGATATGTATGATGATAATGATGATGCACTCTTAACTAAAGATTTTTTTGTTGTAACAAATGAAGTTTCATATTATCACGTATATAAATGTCTCGACAATAATTTAAGATCTAATTCTACCGTTCAACCATCTTTTGCTCATATCACTGGAGCAAATACTAATGTCTATCAAACATCAGATGGATATAGATGGAAATATATGTTCTCAATTGATAAAACAACATATGATAAATTTGCAACAGATTCATTAATACCTGTAGTTTCTAACACTACAGTATCAAATTCTGCAGTTGATGGTGTCATTGATATTATTAAGATTGAAAATTCTGGTAAGAATTATGGTAATTTCACATCAGGAACCTTTGCAGCAGCAGATATTCGAGTTAATGGTTCGGCTACTACTTATCAAATTAGTAATAATAATCTTAGTACAGTAAATGGATTTTATACAGGATGTTTACTTTATATTTCATCAGGTACTGGATCTGGTCAACATAAACGTATTACAGATTATTTTGTAAATGCAAATGGTAATTTTATTACTATTGCTAATTCATTTGCAACTTCTCCAGTAAATGGTTCTACATTTGAAATTAATCCCGAAGTTGTAATTACAGGTGATGGATTACAAACTACAAATGCAGTTGCAAGAGCATTAATTAACACCTTTAGTACTAATTCAGTATATCGTGTAGAAATGTTAGATCGTGGTGCTGGTTATGATTATTTTACCGCAAATGTGATTGCCAATAGTGTTGTTGGTGTAACAAATCAGGCAGAAGTAAGACCAATTTATTCTCCTGCAGGTGGACATGGGGCAGATGCTGCACAAGAATTAGGTAGTAATAGTTTCTCATTTTCAATTACATTTTCTAATACCGAATCAAATACTATTCCATCCACAAATGATTATGAAAAAATTGGTGTTCTTAAAGATCCATTATTTGCAAATGTTAATGTTGAAATGAAAAATGCTAATGGTTCATTCCTCAATAATGAACAAATAGTAAAAATTACTCCTGTAAGAGTTGCAACACAAGCAACAATTAACTTAAATAGTTCTACTATAACTTGCAATAGTGCAGATTTTACTAGTCAATTCTCTGCAAATGATTATATCTATATCAAATCAGGTAACAATTTATCTCATCAAGTAACCACTATTCAAAGTGTTACAAATACATCACATATGAATTTAAATTCAAATGGGTTATTCAGTTGTACAGAAGCATTGATTTATCAAGCAAATATTTCATCATCTGCTTATGTAATACAAACAGCAAATGTAACAAATATATTAGTAACAAATGTGAGTGGGGTATTTTCTAGTGATGATACATTTGTTGGATTGAATACTGGAGCAAAAGCACAAGTTAATAATGTAATTAGAAATGATGTAACAAAAGGTTTCAATACTTTTGTTCAAATGTATAAATATACAGGTACAGTGACTGCAAATGTATTTTTGAATGATGAGAAGGTGTATCAAGGAACAAATCTAGCCAGTTCAACAGCAAATGCAACTATTCATTCTGTAGAAACTAGTGGTGGTGTTGCAACAATTTATACAACAAATCAGATTGGTTCATTTACTACATCAAATACAATACATGGAGCTAGTAGTGAAGCAATTGCTACTATAAATAATAAATATACTCCAGAACTTGTTTTTGGTTCAGGTGAAATTTTATACTTAGAAAATTTAGAAGCTATTACACGTAGTAATTCACAATCTGAAACTGTTAAATTAATTTTTGAATTTTAGTAGGGAAAAAGATGCCATTAGAAACTAATTTGAATGTAGCACCTTATCATGATGACTTCGATGAAAATAAGAATTTCTACAAAATTCTATTCCAACCAGGTGTTTCAGTCCAGGCACGAGAACTAAATCAGTTTCAAACAATCCTTCAAAAACAAGTTGAACGATTTGGTGATAATATTTTTCGTCGTGGAACAATTATCGATGGTTGTAATTTCCTATTTCAAAACCCATATCCATATATTAAAATTTTAGATAATCTTGCGGGTGGTGGTGTTGCTATCCCATCAAATTATACCAGTTTAAGTATTAAGAGTCCAACTTCAGGATTGAATGGTTATATCGTTAATTATGCAGATGGTTTCGAATCACAAGATCCAGATCTAAAAACACTTTATATCAATTATACTAATGCAGGTAATGATGGTGAAACCTTTGCATTTACTCCAGGTGAAACATTAGAAATCTATAACTACGATAGATCCGTTTATTCTATTGATATCACTAATGGTGGTACTGGATTTGCTAATTCTGATACATTAGTTGTTACTTCTGCACTTGTTGTTAATACTTCTGGATCATTTACAAATGGTGATTTTATTAATAATGGTTCAGGTGCAAATGTAGAAATTGTAGGAATTGATACTACAACACTATCTGAATCAAATCAAGTTATTCTTTCTATTAAACCAAGAGATGAAGATCTTTCAAATAGTTCAATAACATCAACAGCTTATACTTTCTCTAACAATCAATCTGTTTCTGATACCGCAAATACTACAACAGGTACTATTGAAGGTATTATTGGTATAGGATTAGAAGGTTTCATTAGAACAAATTCTGTTGGTAGAATTACTTCTGTAACAGTTACAAATCGTGGTTCTGGATATTCTACTGTTCCAACTGTTACTGTCAAATCTACTGATAATGATACAGGTATTGCTGCATTAGATCTCAATGCAAGAAATTATGTAGGTAGACCAATTGTTTCTACAGTGACAGATGCAGTTGGTAATGGTGTTGCATTTGGTGTCACAAAAGGTATTATCTATCAAAAAGGATTCTTTCTAAAAGCTCCTGGTCAAACAGTTGTTGTTTCAAAATACAATCAATTACCAGATGGAATTGCTGTAGGGTTTGATTCAACAGAAGAAATTATCAACTCTGATATTGATTCATCTTTATTAGATAATGCACAAGGTTCACCAAATGATACCGCTCCTGGTGCAGATAGACTTAAACTATCACCATTTCTTAAAGTTGTTAATACAGCAGCAGTTGCAGATGATCCTGAATTCTTTACTCTTGTAGAATATTCAGAAGGTCGCCCATATAAACAAAATAAAACTACCCAATATAATAAAATCAATGATGAAATGGCAAGAAGAACCAGTGAAACATCTGGTAACTATGTCATCGATAAATTTTTGTTATCTACACAAACACCTGCAAATTCTTCACTTAGAAATTCATCAGTAACATTGAAAATTGATCCAGGTTCTGCATATATTGATGGATATCGTGTTAGAACAGAAGATACATTCTCACTAAATATTGATACAGGTATTGATACAATCGCAAATGTATCACAAGTTGTTTCATTGAATTATGAAAACTATATGTTAATTAAAGAAGTTGGTGGTGTTTTCCAATTCTCTACAGGTGATACAATTGATTTATATGATACTGCAAAGAATTTCATTTCAAATACAACATTAATTACTACTGCAAATACAGATCCAGTTGGTACTAAAATTGGTACTGCTAGAATTCGTTCATTAGTTACTTCAGGTGCTGTTATTAATGATACAGTAATTGGTTCTTCTGATACCGAATACAAACTATATCTCTTTGATATTCAAATGTTAACAGGTAGAAATTTCAAAGATGTAAAATCTGTATATTATAATGGTTCAACTTATAAGGGTATTGCAGATGCATCACTACAATACGATGCAACAACAAATACTGATATCAATATTCTACAAGGTAAACGAAATAAATTAACATTCTATACTGGAGCTAATTCACTCAAGAATGCAAATAATGTTACCTATACTTATAGAACAATTGACCAAACTACTACAACAAGTAATAATGGGGTCTTAACAAAAGATATTTCTGGTGTACCAAATGAAGTATTTCCATATACAGGTGAATTAACAAATGCTCAATTAAGAGGATTATATGTTGTTCCATTGGCTAATAATCTTATTGCAGCAACAGATTTAACAGGTAATGTTTCTACAACAGCATCATCAAATGTTATAACAGGTTCTGGTACAGACTTCATTAATGAAATTGAAACAGGTGATTTCGTTTATGTTTATGCAAATTCAACATCTGGATTTGATATTAAACAAGTTACAGAAGTCACTAACTCCATTCAAATCATTGTTGATTCTGATGTGTCATTCTCAAACACATCAGGAAATGTAAGAAGAGCATTCCCTAAAAATGTTCCTGTTCCATTAGGATATCGTTCTGGATTAACTGCAAATGTGAATTCCGACCAAGATATCTTACAAGTTCATTTTGGAATGGATTTTGATACAACTGTTTCAGAAGATACCGCAATTGCTGTAAATATTCAATCAACAGGAACTGATAGAAAAACTAAAACTGCAAATAGAAACCAATTCGTCAAAATTAGAATTGCAAATAACGTAGCTGGTACATCAGGTCCATGGTCAATTGGTGTTCCTGATGTATTCAGACTCAGAAATGTTTATAAATCAGATTCATCTACAGTAAATACAAATAGTGATAATGTTACAACACAATTCTATGTAGACCATAATCAAATGTCAAACTATTATGGTTTGAGTTATTTGTATCTCATTCCACGATATAGTGTTGACATCACATCAGGTGATTATTTACTTATTGAATTTGATCATTTCCTAGAAACATCAGGTGGTTTTTCTGATACCGTTTCTTATGTATCATCAAATAATACTACACGACTTGCTGTTGATTCAAAACCATTAGCAAATTTGACAACTGATATCAACTCATTTGAAATTCAAGAATATGTAGATAATACAGGTGAAACTATTGATTTGGTTAGTCAATTTGATTTTAGACCATATGCAGCAAATACTGAAAATCCAAGTTCTACTGTATCAGGTGCACCAATTAATCCACCAGAAACAGTAAGTTTTGGTAATACTGCAGATCCTGCAAATGATAAAAAGTTTCCATTACCAGATTCTACATTAACTGGAACAATTGAACAATATGTTGGACGTATTGATGGTATTTTCATTAATAAGAAAGCTGAAATCTTTAGCGTAAAAGGTAAAACAGGTGTAGATAGAAGAAAACTAGAATCACCTGGAACACCCAATCTTTCAATGAAAATTAATGATTTGTTGATTCCACCATATCCAAATATTCCAAAAGTACGTGACCCACAAATTCAAGATATTGTTGATACAAGAGTTTTCAATATTAAATTTCTTCAGGAACGTCTTGGAAAACGAAATATTCAATCTTTACCAGATCCATTAGGTAATATCTATAATCAACCACGTAGATATACTATGGAAGATATTGGTAATCTAGAACGTCGTATTACAGATTTAGAATATTATGTATCATTGAATCTATTAGAATCTGATCTGAAAGATAGAGTTATTCCATCTTCTGTTGACCCATCATTAAATAGATTCAAATTTGGTTTCTTTGCAGATGATTTCAGTGATTATTTAAGTTCTGATGTTGAAAATCCACGTTATGCAGCAATGATTGAACAAGATGATGCAATTCCTAGAAAAATGAATTGGGTAGGACGATTTAATCCACAAGATGCCATTCATTGTCAATATATTGATGAAATATTAATTCAGCAGGAATTTGCTACGGTTGCTGTTGATGAACCTACACCAATCTGTTTACCAGATACTCAAATTGCAAATACAAATGCATTTAGAACACAATTCGTATCAACACAAGTTGGTTCATTTGAATCTGGTCAACAATATGTAGATAATTATCAGTTAACTTTTGCAGGTGGCGCATTAGAAGTTGCTCCTGGACAAGTTTCATTTGTAAACTCTACTGCAACTGTTTACTTCTATGCATATGATAAACCAATTGGTATTGAAATTTATCAAGGTTCAACATTAGTTGCTGATGCTACAGATGCTTCAGTATTAACAACTGCAGAAAAATCATTAGTTGTTTCTGATACTGTAGGTTCTTGGTTTAATGATGAATTTTCTACTTATGGTATTGATTTCCAAAGTGTTGTAGGTGCAGGTTCAAGTTCAGTAACTGATTATGTAAAATTCATGGGTAAAATCGTATTCACACATAATCCTAATCTTGGTAGAAATTATACAATCAAAGTATTTAAAGGTGAAGGTTCTTATCGTTGGAGATATCTTGTAGATTATCCTATTGATAGATTAACAGTTGGATGTCCACCACCTCCCCCTGGTGCTCCTGGTGCTCCTGGTGCTCCTGGTGCCCCTGGTTCTCCTGGTTCTCCTG
>Ga0208645_1002514_pt1 | contig 14537 bp, 29 predicted proteins | sample VirMetDEL_Sep_01_FD_184519 | JGI IMG/M metagenome (GOLD analysis project Ga0208645, IMG submission 184519) | Aqueous microbial communities from the Delaware River and Bay under freshwater to marine salinity gradient to study organic matter... | ecosystem: Environmental > Aquatic > Marine >... | reverse complement strand
AATCTTAAATCTGGTGTCGTCTTCCCACACCTCTTGTTGCCATGGTAACAAAGAAATATTTAAATCTGTCATAGAACGATATTGCTGGTGGGAGCAAGGTACAGCTCATAAGAGATTATGAACGTAGCATTAACGGAAGAGCACTGTATGTCTATGGTCTCTCCGTCAGTCATGACAAGCCACTTGCCATCACCACCGAACTCTACAAGGTCTCCAGCAGACATGTTCTTGCTGTGTAGGAAAGAATAATCATTTCCATCAGACCAACGAGCATCTACCGTTATAGAGCCACTGGCTGCTGCAAGAAAGTAAGTTATTTTACAGTGATAACCATCAGGGACTGTTATAACGCTGACGTAGGTGTTGTTGTCCGCTGCTTGTGGTATGTAACCTTTAGAGCCATAAGTAACCATACTAATAAGTCCACATTACAGGATCTTTTACGTTGCGTAGGTCAACATGTACAAACCCATCAGCAACACCAATCCCTTTGAATCCTAACTCTATAGCTTTCTCAACAATCATGTAGCGTTGATATCCGTTGCTTACAGCGATGTCAGCAGCTATACCCTGTGTATGCCTACCCTTAGTTAGTTTATCTTTCTCAGCGGAGTGCTCAGGCGCTCTGTAGCCGCTTGTGATAACAAAGGGGAAACCACACTCTTCTCTTAACCTGTCAATCATGATGAGGAAGTTGTTAGACATCTTGTTCTGTCCAGTTTCCTTACAATTAAATTCATCAAGTGTAAAGTATTTAAGAGTCAATGATTTCTCCTTCAATGTAGTCTTCTTCAGGTTCATTGTCACTGGATGATGAGATTGATGTAGCTCCAACACCAGTGATGTTAATGCTGATACTGTTCTTTCCACCAGACTTGATGACATCCTTCTCAAAAGCTGCAACAGGTAGTATTCTGTCCATGACAAGCTTCCATGCTGCTGCTTGATTCTTATGCTCATCGTTAAGTGCAGCATCAAATATAGAATCAAGTACTTTACGTGACTTAGGTGACGCTAACATACGAGCTTTGTACTCGTTGATGACGGCTGCATCGCCTTTAGGTCTACCAACAGCGTTTCTGTTACCTTTCTTTTGAGCAACAACAGCAGTGTTCTTAGGTCTACCTCTTTTTCTTTGCACTTTAGTGCTTGGTTGGGGCTGGTCTGACTCAACAGACATAGTTATCCTCTCTATAGTATTAAAGAGTACTCTGTATACTTAAGAGTGCTTAAGAGAAGAAAAACATTATTAAAATCTTTTCTCTTTTAAGCCTGAAGTGGAGCTCGTTGACTGTTTCAGGTGGAAGAGTACTCTAGAGTGTAGTTGTTTTAATTATTGTTTTTGTTTCATAGTAATATTATATCATATTTTTACTCAAAAGTCAAGTTAAATTTTAGTTAATTTTACCATTTCTACTTTATTAAGTAGATTTTCTTACTAAAAAGTGCTTTAGAGTACTATTAAGAGTACTATTTAGAGTGCTGTCCTTTCTTCTGTTGAGTGCTCCAGCGGGCTTCAGCCGTTGTTGAGACTCCGCAGTGGCTCTTTATTCTTTATAGTTATCAATATGTTATCTTTATATAGCTATATCGTCTAAGAATCCTCTTTTTTATAGTTGATTTAGCTCTAATTTACCTCTTTTTTGTATCTAGGTAGGTACATTTATCTTTATCGCTACGCTGTCCCCTCCCCCGCCCCTAGTTATCCACAGGATATCCACAGTATCTGCAGAGTTATCCACAGGTTATACTTATCCACAGAATCTACAAAGTTATCCACAGGTTATACAGTCCTGGTAGGGCAAGTTATCCACAGGATATCCACAGTATTCATGAGATCAATGCAATACTAAATAGGATTCATGAGATCAATATAGGTGATGTAGTGTGAGAGGTTAGGTAGTACCCTATAGAGACACAACAAAGAACAACAAAGAAAAGCTTGCATACTGTTGCGCATATCGGTATAAAGGCAAGTGTGGTATCCATTAACTTATATGAGGTGATATATGAAAACATTTACTTTATCTGATCTGATCACGCTTGCGCTGCTGTTGCCTATCCTTGGTACTGCTGCGTTATTCGCTATCTACTTTCTAGGGCTCTGATGAGCCCCTCACTATCCTAAGGGGAATTATTATGGATTACGTTACTTTGAACTATTCTGCAGACACCGGACGTTTTACTGTTGGCTGCGCTGCTGATTTACACGCTGCCGTGCGCTGCGACGATGAGCGCGATCTATACGCTGCCATTGATTCGCTACATGTTGGCTATGGTGAGACTAGAACCCTACAAGCTCACTATTCACTGTTGCCTGAAATAGAACGCTTAGCTGCCGATAGTGACAAGCTTACGGTTGAGAAAACCCAACGCATTTTTGGTGGTACGTTAACGGACTATCAAGCTGCGGTTTACACTGAATTACACAATTGCGAATAAGGGGAAACATTATGTCTAAATTAAAATTCAAATTTGTTAACGATACTGCCGTGTATGACTACGACCAATTGGTGTCTGAAAAGCCCTACCTACACGATAAAATCTATGGTGTAGGGTTTACTCTAGATCTAGTTGAACACCCCTATAGAGGCGATGAGGCGCCAGTACTCGCAATTGATCACAATCTAAAGCTGGCGTTTAACACAAGCTTTTATGACCCTTGGAACGATACAGATAAAGAGTATATTTACGAGGATTATATGGCCATTGTTGCGGCCTTGATTAAACAAGCGTTAACGGAGGATTAAGATATGGCGACTAAACAACAGGCAATGGCTGCAGTGAAGGCCTTTAACGGCTCTATAGACTGGCGCAATAGTGATATCACTCGACTTGATAAGTACATCATTATTGACGCCCCTGATGGTTATATATGGGATGCGAGCGGTGCTGACGTTATCGTTATTAACTGGTATTGCGGACCCGCTGCTGAATTTTACGATCAAGTTATTGATGATGTCTTATGTGGTTTATCTGTAAAGGATTACGAGGATTAATTATGGATATTACTTTATTAAACGGTTTGAAATCTGAAATTGAGGGTCTGATAGTGGAGGTCGAAGGCCCTTTAACATCTAATTGTGGACAAGAGACTACTTACGTTGCTGCGATCCACAATATGACAGGTTTAACTGCTGCCGAGTTAAATCAAAAGCTAAGAGACTACGCTAACAAGGTAGGTGCTTATGATCGTTGCGGTCACTCGCATGATTGTTGTGGCTGCGAATTTTTAGCGCGCGCTCGATTTATTAGCGAGTGGCCAGAGGATGATTACTCGCTACTGTATACTGAAACATACGCTCTAAATTATTGAGGTTATTAGTTATGAGAAAATATTACGTACACTTTGAAGCCCTACCAGTTGGGGCTTTGTTTTCTGCTAGTGGTTACACTTGGCACAAACGATCAACGCGAACTGCTGAGATTGTTAGCGACTGGTTTAACTATGCACATTGGCGGTGGTTTAACGCTGCTGATCAATGCGTTATCACTAAACATGAATTAAAGAGGGTCTTGTCATGATCATTGCAACAGATAGGGGCAATTTGAAGGTATCCACATTAACGGGAAAGCTTGAGGGGTTTAGGGCTATTAACACTAATACCCTATCTAATCCGTTCTGTACTGATATGCGCGAAAAAGACACCATATGCTCGCAGTGCTACTCTGCTGCCATGCTTGAGGGGTCTAGAAAAAATTGCGTTAAACCATGGCAAACCAATAGCGACATATTGTCAGAGCCGTTAACCGTGATCCCATACTTTATGGACCGCGTTATTCGTTATCACGCCCATGGTGAACTGATCAATAAACAACACTATTTAAACTTTGTTGCGATTGCTAACCATAATCCGCAAACAACGTTTGCACTCTGGACAAAGCGAAAGGATTTAATCAGAGGGGTTGATAAACCCGCTAACCTGATATTGATATTCTCTAACCCGCGAACCGATAAAGTACTCAAGCGGGTTCCTACTGGCTTTGATCGCGTATTTAATGCGATTGATAAAGAACACGTTAAACCTACTGATAACGTGAACTGTCACTCAAAGTGTAAGGATTGCATGATCTGTTACACGATGAATGATGTGAAAATCATTGTTGAACTAACCAAAAAAAGGAACTGATATTTATGTCTTTTAAACTACCTACTGTGCGTGAAGTACTCAAAAAGCGTGACGGATACGATGATCACACAATCGACAACATGCTGCGCGAATTCAATGAGGAATTGCAATTCGGTATTGAAACAGGTGATCTAGAATATTGCGAACAATTACTAGCTGATCATTTTGGTCTAGAGCCCGATTACCTATTCGCAGACCCCGAAATCAATATTTAGCCTATAACGTCCACACTAGCCCCTTTGTTGGGGCTTTTTTGTGCCTTCTCAATAATTCTAAGCCCCTGTAAGGCCTTCTAAGCGATTTTAAGCCCCTGATCTATGCCTAGACCTTACCTGACCCTAAAAGCGCTCACACGGCCATTTAGACCCCTCTGACGCGATTGATTAAATTTTGATCAATTTTTGAAAAAATTTTAAAAATTTATATATATAAGGGGTTGACACGCCCTATATACATACGTATGTTAGGCAGCAGCAGCAGCAATACAGCAGCAGCATTTTAGGAGGCAGCACTATGAGCAACATTAAACGCATGAAGTACACTGATACAGACTACAATGGCAATACATGGCCACGTATTTGGGTTGATACCTATAACAGGCTAACAGAGCAGCTAGAGCGTACACAGTCGCTCAGCAGCAGAGAACGTATAATGAATGAGAGGCACGCATTCTTTGTTACCTGCGTAGCAGCAGCAAATCAAATCAGCAAAAGAGATTAGGAGGCAGCATGATTATTGAGGCAGTGATAGGCAGCATAGTGGCGATAGTGATACTCGCTGTTTGGTTCAGTGATGACTGGAGTGAATAAGATGAACAATCAATTTTTAGAGGAAACAGCATTTAGTTTTGGCTTCTCTGATACAGAAGAGATGATATTGTGGGCTAATACAATGCAGCCTGATCAGCGCATCAGCAAGGAAAACGGAAACGCTTTGTATACTGATGGTGACAGCGGTCTTGCATTAATATCTATGTCTGAGGTATTCGATGGTGAAGGCATATCAATTCAGCTGATATGTTGTAACTATTGCGACTTTGATTTTGACGTGTTAAATGATATTGTGTGTGAGTTGCAAGAGATATGGCAGCAGCACGTAGCGGAAGATGAATAAAGGACACCATCCCTAATAACCCCTATTAGAACTTATGTCCTTTTTAAATTAACGGAGAATGAAAATGAGTAATCCTAAAGTTTGTAGAGAATGTGAGTACAACAGCGTCGATGATGCTGTACTTTGTAACGATTGTGCTGAATTTGGTTTCATTGAACTGATGCGAACTAACGCTAATAAGCGATGGGACGTGTACACTGGTTCGTATTATTACAGTAACGCAGCAGAGATGGACAAACACTCTGACGAGATTCTAGAGGCTTGGATTGAGTTTAATCCTGAGAAAGCAGGTAAGTTACTTTTCAAGCTGTTTGATCAGGCTTTAGAGAACTATCAATTTGAAGGGGAACTGTGATGAGATGTAAGATCTGTAACGAGCCTTTGAGTGACTTTGAGGCAACCAGAAAAGATCCTTACACGCGGGAATTTGTTGATACTTGTAACGTGTGTTGGCGTGGCTCTAAACAGGCTACGCTTGATAACTTTGATCTGATGAGTGAAGCTGACAGAGCAGAGCTTGATGACGTTGAAGATCTGGATCTTGACCTGTATGAAAATAACTGCTAAACTAACTCTAGAGTACTATGTATACTTAAGAGTAAAAGATTATTTATTATATATTATTATATTTAGTACTAAAGAGTACTTAAGAGAGAGGTTTTTATGAGTGAATTATCTGGTTTGTTGTCTGGTGATGACAGTTTTAACATTTACGATGCGCTTGAAGAGATGCATGAAAGCTTGTGTTGTGCTGATGTTGCTGAGTTGATTGACAGCAACGGCCTTGTCTCTGTTGTTGAACAGGTTCTGTTTTACGTCAGAGACCCCGCAGCAGAACATGCTTTGAATGTCTTTTTAACCAAACTTAAGAGTAACGACGATGCCTTTTATAAAACAACATCTACCGTGTGACGATTGTGGCAGCAGTGATGCTTTGAGTGTTGATGATTCAGGTTGGTCTACGTGCTTTGCATGTCAAACACGCAAGAGAGTAGACGGCAATGCCTCTCAGACGCTCTCAGAGCCTCTCTCAGCAACGAAAGGAAAGAACATGATCCAGAACCTTAGTTATCCTGCTGTGCCTTCTAGAGGGCTTACAGGAGCTTCTACGCGATACTACAAATGCGGTACTTCATCACAGGGTGAGACCGTGTTTGAGTACTGTAACAGCTCAGGCACTGTTGTGGCTCAGAAGATCCGCACACCAGATAAACAATTTAGAGTTGCAGGTGATATTGCTAATGCGGGTTTGTATGGTCAGCATTTGTTCAGCAGTGGTGGTAAGTTTGTAACGCTTGTTGAAGGTGAGTTTGATGCTGTTGCGGCTTATCAGATGATGGGCTCTAAGTGGCCAGCAGTGTCTATCAGCTCAGGCGCATCAGCAGCTCTAAGGGACTGCAAGAAAGCCTTTGAGTTTCTGAATGCCTTTGACAACATTGTTATCTGTTTTGATAACGATGAGGCAGGTAAGAGAGCAACACAGCAGGTTGCAGAGCTGTTTGGTAACAAAGCTAAGATCTTTAAGCACAGAGCAAAGTATAAAGACGCTTGCGACTACCTGACAGACAAGGCAGAGAAAGAGTTTAACGATGCGTGGTGGAGTTCTGACCAGTACGTGCCTGACGGTATTATACAGGGCAGCACTTTGCTTGATGAGGTGATGAAGCCTGTTCAGCCCTCTGACGTTGACTATCCTTTCTACGAGCTTACCAAGATCACCTATGGTATTCGAAAGGGTGAGCTAGTGACCATCACAGCAGGAAGTGGACTCGGTAAGTCTCAGTTTTTGCGTGAGATTATCTGGCACGTATTAAACAAGACGTACGACAACATTGGCTTGTTGTTTCTAGAGGAAGGAACACGCAGGACAGGTTTGTCTATCATGTCTCTTGCCGCTAACAAACCTTTACACTTACCAGACTCACGCGCTACAGATCAGGAGAAAATGGATGCGTATGATAAGACGTTGGGAACAGGCCGTATCTATTTGTTTGATCACTTTGGGAGCACTAATGTTGATAACATTATCAATCGGGTTCGCTATCTTGCTAAGGCATTGGGTTGTGGTTATGTTTTCTTAGATCACATTAGCATTGTTGTATCAGCACAGGGCAACGGAGATGAGCGCAGAGCCATTGATGAGATCATGACCAGACTGCGTATGCTAGTGCAGGAGACAGGGATAGCACTGATTTGTGTGAGTCACCTTCGCAGACCAGAAGGCAAAGGTCATGAAGAAGGCAGCGCCACAAGTCTAGCACAGCTCAGAGGCTCTGGATCTATTGCACAGCTAAGCGACATGGTGTTGGGTCTTGAGCGTAATGGACAGGCAGAGGACTCTACTGTACGCAACACTACAAAGGTGCGAGTGCTTAAGAATCGCTTCAGTGGTATTACTGGCCCAGCAGGTAAGTTGCTTTATGATCATGAAACTGGTAGGATGTTTGAGTACAACGAAGAGGATGAATTGTGATTGTACTTGATATTGAAACAGACAGGAAAGCATCTCAGATCTGGTGTGTGGTCACACAGGATGATCATGGCGATGTTAAAGTCTGGACTGAGCCTGACGGGCTTCAGGATTACATTGATCTGAAGTGGCCTGTTGTCATGCACAACGGCATTGGCTTTGATGCGCCAGTACTGAGAAGGCTTTGGGGTATCAGAATGCTACCGCAGCAAGTGATTGATACACTGGTCATGTCTAGACTTTACAAGCCTGATATTGATGGTGGTCACTCACTTAAAGCATGGGGTTATCGCTTGCGTGGTGATGATGGCAAGATAGACTTTACTGACTTCGATGGAGGATTATGCGATGAGATGGTCACATACTGTAAACGTGATGTTGATCTTACTAGCCACTTGTATCGTCATTTATTTTATGAGATGAAGAACATGAATTTCTCACAGCAGTCTATTGACCTTGAACACGCTGTAGCAATACAGATGTGCAAACAAGAGCGCAATGGCTTCCTGTTAGATATCAGACTTGCTACTGATCTGCTGAGCCAGTTTAGATCCAGAATGTCAGAGATTGAAGAGACCTTGCAGGAACGCTTCAAGCCTATCGTGACTGAGCGATGGTCAGAGAAGACGGGCAAGCGCCTTAAAGATCATGTTGAGGTCTTTAACGTAGGATCAAGGCAGCAAGTAGCAAAGCGTCTAGAGAGCTTAGGCGTCAAGTGGAAGAAGGTAACAGAGACAGGCAGACCTGTAGTCGATGAAGGTACACTGGCTGAGATAGAGTTACCAGAGGCACAGCTCGTGTCAGAGTACTTGATGCTTCAGAAGCGTGTTGGTCTTGTTGACAGTTGGATTGATGCAGCAGACGATAACAACTTTGTACACGGCAGAGTGATCAGCAACGGAGCTGTGACAGGCAGAATGACGCACAGTAAGCCCAACATGGGACAGATACCGTCAGTGTCTAGTCCGTTTGGGGTAGAGTGCAGAAGCTGTTGGACAGTACCTGAAGGCTATAAGTTAGTTGGCTGTGACTTGAGTGGTATTGAGTTGCGCTGTTTAGCTCACTACATGCAGGATGACGAGTGGACAAACGAGTTATTAAACGGAGACATTCACACAAAGAACCAGTTAGCCGCAGGATTACCAGAGCGCAATATGGCAAAGACTATGATCTACGCCACACTTTATGGTGCAGGAGCAGCAAAGATAGGTTCAATTGTTGGAGGAGGATACGAAGAAGGTGAACAGATACTTGCGAATTTCTATGCGAACACGCCAAACCTTAAGAAGCTACAGGAGAGGGTGGGAAGGCTTGCAGAAGCAGGAACAATCAAAGGACTTGATGGCAGAAGATTGCACATCAGATCAGAAAGAGCAGCACTCAACACGCTCCTGCAAAGCTGTGGGGCCATCATAGCCAAGCAGTGGTGTGTTGAGATACATAAGGAACTGAACAGACAGAGACTGTCAGAGCACGTCATGCAGTGTGCATTCGTACACGATGAGATACAGATGGCTGTCAAGGAGAAATATTGTGAAATAGTAGCAAAAATAATGGTTGCAGCAGCAGAGAAAGCTGGTGTACAATTAAGTTTCAGGGTCAGGGTGGACGCTGAGGCCAAGATAGGAGATACGTGGTATGATACACACTGATCACTATATTATTATCGGCAGACGGTATGATAATGACGGTATATTTAGTGACAAGATCTTATTTGAAGGGCTCATTACAGAATGCCTTGAATGGATTAGAGATAGAGATCTTATAGAATATGTGGACATTGAGGTTCACAGATTTAACAGCTAAGGACGGCTAAATTAAGTTGGAAAATCAAAGGAGACCCAACATGAAAAAGCAACTAGCACTTAAAGACGTAACGCTCTATTGGGCTTGTCTACGTCACAAGAACGACATGTCAGGTAAGTATCAAGTAGACCTGTGCAATCTTAACTCAAATCAGAAAGAGGCTCTTGAGGATGCTGGCATTACTGTTCGCAATAAAGGCGATGATCGTGGTGATTTTGTTACTGCTAAATCTGCTAAGTATGAAATAATCGCTAAGGATGACTCAGGCGCTGAGCTACCTTTAGATGTTCAAGTAGGTAATGGTTCAAAGGCCAACGTGGTTGTAGAGACTTATGAGTGGAAACACGCACCTACTAAGCGCTCTGGTGTAAGTTTAGGTATCAAGATTGGTGGTCTTGTTGTCACTGACCTGAACCAGTACCGTCCCGCAGGTGAAGTTTCATTTGAGGATCTTGAGGAAGCTTTGTGATCGCTCTGATTGACGGTGACATTCTTACTTATCGCGTAGGTTTTGCTTACGATGATGATGACTTTGGACTCGCTCGACATAGGTTGGGCGAGACCATTGAAATCATTTGCGATGAGTTAGAGACTGAAGAGTTTGAACTGTTCATAACAGGAAAGACCAACTTCAGGAATGACTATGCCGTCACAGCGCCTTACAAGGGCAACAGAACAGGCCGTAGACCAGTACACTATGATGCTCTGCGAGAGTACATGCTAGAGCTAAACGGTACTCTTGTTGAGGATCAAGAAGCTGACGATGCTATTGCTATCAGAGCCACTGAGTTAGGAACCAAGAAGGCAATGATTGTCAGTATTGATAAGGACTTTGATCAAGTTGAGGGGTGGCACTATAACTTTGTTAAGAAGCAGCAGTACTACATCAGCAGGACTCAAGGGCTACTTAATTTCTACATGCAGTTTCTTACTGGTGACCGTATTGACAACATCATTGGAGTCAAGGGAATTGGTCCAGTTAAAGCCAAGAAGTTATTGGAAGGTAAGACAGAGCGAGAGATGTATGAAGTCTGTGTTGAGGAATTGGGTAGTGAAGAAAGAGCAATAGAAAACGGTATCTTGTTGTGGCTCAGGAGGCATGAAGGAGAAATCTGGACACCTCCAACTAAGGAAGAGGTAGATGAAAAAGCGAACGAGAAAGAACGTACCTAAAGGCTTTGACAGCTGGTTAGAGTTTGATCTATCCAAAGAGTTGCGGCAATGCAAGTACCATACTGAAAGGATACCGTACATACAACACAGAACATACGAGCCTGACTTTGTATACTACGATGAGGAAGAAGAGATACTATCTTACATCGAAGTCAAAGGCAGGTTCAGAGACAGGAACGAGGCTAAGAAGTATGTGGACATTAGAGATTCTCTTAAGCGTGTTATTGATCTTGAGTGTGCTTACGAACTTGTATTTGTATTCCAAAACCCAAAAACTGCAATGCCGTTTGCAAGAAAACGAACAGACGGTACTAAGTTTACGATGGCAGAATGGGCAGATAAAAACGGTTTCACGTACTACACCCCAGAGAGTTTACCAAGTAAGTGGAGACACAAGTAATGACAAAGCATCTCATCATACCCGACACACAGGTTAAACCTGATAGTAACTATGATCACCTACGGTGGGCAGGACAGTACGCAGCAGAGAAGAAGCCTGACGTGATCATCCACTTAGGCGATCATTGGGACATGCCGAGCCTGTCAAGCTACGATGTAGGTAAGAAGAGCTTTGAAGGTAGACGCTACACCAAAGATGTAGAGGCAGGTATTGATGCTATGCTTGCATTCTTAGAGCCTATCAGAGCAGAGCGTGAGCGCCTTCGTATCAACAAGAAGAAGCTGTGGCGACCTAAGATGGTGTTCTTGTTGGGCAACCACGAGCAACGCATTGAGAGAGCTATAGAGGCTGATGCGAAGCTAGAGGGATTGATGAGCTACGATGATCTGATGTTGCCTGAGATGGGCTGGACAGTTGTACCATTCCTACAGCCTATCATCATTGATGGTATAGCTTACTGTCACTACTTCTGTTCTGGTGTTATGGGTAGACCTGTAACGAATGCAAAGCTACTCTTGCAGAAGAAGATGATGAGCTGTGTGCAAGGCCATGTGCAAGACCGTGACATTGCTTATGCAAGACGTGCAGACGGCAAGAGCATTACTGGACTGTTTGCAGGTATCTTTTATCAACACGATGAAGACTACCTCAATCCTCAGACTAACGGTAGTTGGTCAGGTATCTGGATGTTCAACGAAGTAGATGACGGCAGTTTCGATGAACTACCTATTTCAATAAACTATCTTCACAATAAGTATGGTAAGGAAAAGCCATGACATTTAAAGATCTATGTGATAAACTAAAGCAACTGCCAGAGATTGATCTGCTAGAGGTACTGGATATAAGCTCTGAAGATTTAGTTGATAGGTTTGAAGACTTTATTGAAACTAAACGTGATTACCTTGAAGATGAATTAGAAGTGGAGGATATATACAACGATGACGAGATTGAATGATACAACACCAGAGCAGTGGGATGCAGTAACTAAACCTAAGCACTACAACACAGGCGGTATCGAAGCCATTGATTATATCAAGCAACAGTTGGGTGATGGATTTATTGAGTACTGTGAAGGCAACACTCTGAAGTATCTTCACAGGTGGCGCTACAAGGAGCATCCAGTGCAGGACTTGAAGAAGGCTAAGTGGTATCTAGACAGAATGATTGAAGCAGTTGATGAGGTGGAAAATGGAATTTAATGAGTATCAAAAGCTAGCACAGGAGACAGCAATCTACACAGACCCTATGTATCCTGTAACGTCATTGATGATTGAATCTGCTGAGGCCGCTGACTTGTTTGTCAAGCCTCTCCTACGTGGTGACGCTGTAGACATTGACCGTACTAAGGTGGTGTCAGAGTTAGGTGATGTGCTTTGGAATCTAGCTAACATGGCAGCTGATCAAGGCATCAAGCTAGAGGACATTGCCATCTTCAACATTGAAAAGCTGAAGTCTCGTATGGCGCGTGGCGTTATACAAGGTAGTGGCGGTGATCGCTAATGACTGAGACTGAGAAACAAACGTTACTAGACGCAGCTAAGATACTGGCAGAGTTACTTGAGAGCAAAGGTGTTGAGACAATACATGTTCCAGTGATGTACGGTGTCTTGAGTTTCTCAGTTAAGTGATCGCTAATGACCGATAAAGTATACAAAGTTATATATTTATAGCTATATGTATACATTTACACAGAAAAGTATACATTCATATACACATTGTGCAGAAAAGCATGGATATACCTACATATTTACGCAGAAAAGCTACATTTATGATGTATAACTGTAAAGCTATGCAACACTGGAGTTACATTCCGAAATTTCATAGGTTGTATTCCGAGATTTTCAGAAAGGGAGAGTGAGTGATGAACGTAGTTGAGCGTTTTGTTACTAGACTAAAAAGTATTGGCATCACAATCGAATTAATCAGCAACGCACCGTGGGTCTACTTGCATAAAGTCAATGGAGTCAAAGTAACAGAACACTACATGGGCAATCACGGCTTCACTGCATTCTGGTATCCTATACGAGACAATCAAGACTTTATATTTACTGATCGAAAAGAAGTATTTAATTTAATACGGAGGTATGTGAGTGATGAAGATTGAGCTTGACATTAGTGATGAGTGGGTACAAAGAGTTGTAGCGCTTTGGACAAAAGATACTTTAGATATGATTGAAAAGTTTGACTTAATACATCCAGACGATGTTAAGTACAACGAGAGATTGGTTAAGGCGCTGAAAGTGGTGTTGGATTATATGGGAGAAGGCAATGAAGAGACGTAAAGTAGTGTGGTATTCGGTTGTCTCGTTGACGCTAGCGACCGTTGGAGCTTATGGTATAATTAATGGAGTATGGGTATGAAAGTAATTAACGGAGACTTTGGCAAGAAGAAGTCTGAAGAGTTGGAAGAGATGCCACTGATTGAGAAGCTTGCTATGGTCTCTGGTGATCTTGTCAACGACATAACTGATAAAGGTAATTTTATACTGATTGTAGAGACACCTGATGGGATGGCTCAGATAGCAACAGACATGACAGCAATTGAGGTAAACTTTTTAATTGACGTAATGAAGCAACAAATACTAACTGGAAACTTCGAAAGAGGAGCTATACATTGATGGATTCATATCAGCAGTACATACACAAGTCACGTTATGCACGTTACATTCCAGAGGAACAGAGACGAGAGAATTGGAATGAGACTGTAAAGCGTTACTGTGATTACTTTAAAGACCGTGGTCAGCTCAAGGGACAGGACTACCATGACGTGTACAACGCCATCCTAAACCTTGAAGTCATGCCGTCAATGAGAGCATTGATGACAGCAGGTAAGGCACTTGACCGTGACAACGTAGCAGGGTTTAACTGTAGCTACCTACCCATCGATCATCCACGAGCATTCGATGAGATGATGTATATACTTATGTGTGGTACTGGTGTTGGCTTTTCTGTAGAGCGTCAGTACGTAACTAAACTACCTGAAGTCGCGGAGGACTTTCATGAAACAGAAACAACAATCACAGTCATCGACAGCAAAATCGGATGGGCAAAAGCCTACCGAGAACTCATCTCTCTGCTCTATAGTGGACAACTACCGAGCTGGGATGTGTCAAAAGTACGTCCAGCTGGAGCAACACTTAAAACATTTGGAGGCAGAGCTAGCGGCCCTGAACCCCTTGTCGAACTATTCCGTTTCACAGTTGATGTCTTTAAACGGGCGGCTGGTAGAAAACTCAGTAGCATTGAGTGCCATGATATTTGCTGCAAAATCGCTCAGATCGTGGTTGTCGGAGGGGTTAGACGAAGTGCGCTCATCAGCCTCAGCAACCTCACAGACGACAGACTCCGAAGAGCAAAGCACGGGCAGTGGTGGATCGAAGAACCGCAAAGGGGCTTAGCAAACAACAGCGCATGTTACACAGAGAAGCCAGACTTCGAGGCTTTC
>Ga0208645_1002513_pt1 | contig 14544 bp, 21 predicted proteins | sample VirMetDEL_Sep_01_FD_184519 | JGI IMG/M metagenome (GOLD analysis project Ga0208645, IMG submission 184519) | Aqueous microbial communities from the Delaware River and Bay under freshwater to marine salinity gradient to study organic matter... | ecosystem: Environmental > Aquatic > Marine >... | reverse complement strand
TGAAGTATTGTCGTGCGTTGAGATCAGCAGCAGGTGCAGTGATCAGGTAATGTTCTTCAGGGAGGAAGTCATCATCACCAAGATGGGAAGCAAACCCACGATTGTAATCATGAGTGTAGGTGGCATCAAACTTAAGTTGAACGGTTGCTTCGTAAGTCATAGGTTTGTGTTGAGGAGTGAACTGTAAATCAACCGATCGAAGGAGCGGTCAAAGCGACAGGAGCAGATTGGATAGAAGCAAGGTCAAGTGGGAAGTTGTGAGCATTGCGCTCGTGCATCACTTCCATACCAAGACCAGCACGATTCAAGATGTCAGCCCAAGTGTTAATAACACGACCTTCACTATCTTGAATTGATTGGTTAAAGTTAAAACCATTCAGGTTAAAGGCCATAGTAGATACGCCAAGAGCAGTAAACCAAATGCCGACAACAGGCCAAGCTGCGAGAAAGAAATGCAAAGACCGGCTATTGTTAAAGCTAGCATACTGGAATATAAGCCTCCCAAAGTATCCATGTGCAGCAACGATGTTATACGTTTCTTCTTCTTGACCAAATTTGTAACCATAGTTTTGAGATTCGTTTTCAGTCGTTTCACGGACCAAACTGGATGTGACAAGTGAGCCGTGCATCGCACTAAAGAGGCTGCCACCGAATACACCTGCCACGCCAAGCATGTGGAAGGGGTGCATGAGGATGTTGTGCTCCGCTTGGAACACGAGCATGTAATTGAAAGTTCCCGAGATACCCAACGGCATTCCATCAGAGAAGGAACCTTGACCAAAAGGATACACAAGGAATACGGCTGCGGCTGCCGCGACTGGAGCAGAATAGGCAACACAAATCCAAGGCCTCATCCCAAGTCGGTAGCTAAGTTCCCATTCTCGTCCTGCGTATGCAAAGACTCCGAGAAGGAAATGGAAGACCACGAGTTGATAGGGTCCTCCGTTGTACAGCCATTCATCAAGCGAAGCGGCTTCCCAGATAGGGTATAAGTGCAACCCGATTGCGTTACTAGAAGGCACGACTGCAGCTGAGATGATGTTGTTCCCGTAAAGGAGGGAGCCTGAAACTGGTTCTCTAATGCCATCAATGTCAGTAGGTGGTGCGCCAATGAAGGCTAGAATAAAACAGGTTGTTGCTGCCAATAGGCAGGGAATCATAAGGACACCGAAGTGTCCCACGTACAGACGATTGTCTGTGCTGGTCACCCAGTTGAGATAGTTATCCCACAGTGATGACCGTTTCTTGTTTAGTGCGATTGTCGCGGTCATTGTAAAATGCTAATACTTCGTTTGCTTTTGCCGACCGCCGTTCACCGAAGAAGGGTAGCATTTCATTAAGGAGACGGGTAACATTCTCTCTGTTACCTGTTTGCCACTTCCAAGCATCCTTTGTTTGATGGGGACGACGGGGACAGTATGTAATTCTGTTTTGGCAGTCAGCAAGCCTGGCAAACTTATTAAGAACGTCCTCATCTGTGCTGACTAGTTGAAGGTAACAATAACCTTTTTTCTTACTAATGGAGATAGAACCTTCACCTTCGAAGAGTCCTGCCATCCATGCAATGTCTGCGATGTTCACTTGAGTTTATTTAAAAATGAATATGCGTATCTTTCTCTATTACCTTTGATACCCCAACCTAACCAATAGTAGGCAGCGTTCATGTAATAAGAAAGTTGTTGATGGTTAGTCTGGAAATGATCAAGCTCATGTCGAAACTGAAGCTCGTTAATCATATAACGGGTCTGTCCCTCCAGACTACTAGGATCACACCCGTAGCGTTTACAGAACCTACCAAGACCATAGTAACGTCCTGGAGTAGTCCATTGAATTAAACCATATCCACCACGAAGGCAGCGATCATAAGGTACAATTGCTCCGCCTTCGCAGACTTTAGATTGGAACCTACTTTCTTGTTGAATGTTACCCATGACTACCGCCAAGGCAACTTTATCTTTGATCTCCGCTTTTAACTGCAGTTGCTCTAGGACGTATTGCTCAGCGGGAGTACATTGAGGACATTCAATCATAATAATAAATAGGATGGTTTAGGGTTTCATTTTTTCTTTGCAGTCTTAGCAGACTTGCGAAAGTTTTCAGCGGTAGGAGCACCTTTGCTCCCAGGTTTCCGCATCTTTTCTCCACTACCAGCAGCAATGCGTTTGCGTTTGGCGTGGATGTTTGCGTAAAGACCGTCTTTAGGCATTACCAAATACCAGGAATAAGTTGACCAGTAAAGGCATACGCTCCAAGCGCAGCCATCACACCGAGCATGGCAAGCCTGCCATTGAGACGCTCGGCGCGTTCGTTGTGAGATTCGAGATAGTTAGGGTCCATGTAAATAGGTGGTTCTTTTGCGTAGATGTTGTAACGGTTGCCGTCTTCAGTAACAGTCGTCATCAGAAGGATACCTCTGAACGACTGAGTTTGTCAATAACATCTTGACGATAAGCAGGATCATTGTCATAACGAGGATCATTCATAGCTTGAATAAGCTCCGCTTGACTACGGAAAGTGCTTTGTGCTTCTGCAGGTTTACCTTGCAGCATGTTCCCTTCGGATCCCATAGCGTCAGTGTATTGTGAGTAAAGTCCTTTAACAGCAAACTTAATTTGAGACATATTACCGTTCTCAATCATAGCGTCATACGCTTCAATTTCATCTGAGCTAAAGTTTTCTTTAGCCCAATTGATTACATTAGCATACGTCTCTTGTCCTCCAACACTATCGTAAATGGAAGACACTTCTGATTCAGAGAGATCCCGTGAAACAGTTTGAGGTTGTGATTTAGACAGAGCTTCAAACACATCTACTGATGACATTTCATTCAGTTTCTGTGCAGCCTGTGGGTCAAGCTTGCCAGTCTCTAGATAACTAGAGTAGGCATCTTGCAGCCAATCAGATTCAGGCTCTTGAGTTTCTTCAACTTGTTCCTCTTGATTGCCTAGCTTTTTCTGAAGTGCAAGGTAAGCTGCTTCAAGTTCTTCAGTGCTGTTATATTTACCAGCAAGTTTTGCGTTATGTGCTTGCTCTAGTTCTTCACCGATAGCAAGAGAGTCTGCCTCTTCAGCAGCCATGGATGACATAACCTCTGCAGGCACACTATTATCAGATGTAAATACTTCTGCCATTATTGAATAGGTGGTGTGGAAGGTGGTACGACATCAGTACCCATCATTTGATTGGCAGCAATGTCAGCGTTCTCATTTTTAGTAGGATCAGCAAGGGGAGAGTTAAGGATCTGACCAGTTTGTTTGGTCATCTCCAACTGTTGTTGCATCTGCATGTTCTGCTGTGCTTCTTGTTGTTGTTGATCCATCGACTTCACAAGGTTGAGAACATCGATACCTTGTGCAGCCGCCAGACGTTTAATAGCTTCGTCTGGATTAAGGTACTGCATCATTGCTTCAGGTCCAAGCGTCTGAGCAATTGTCATAATGAATTGTGTCAGTGCTTCACGATCTGAACTTCTACCAAGTGCATTGATACCAGCAACAATAGTAGGTTTAACTAGATCCTTAGGATACCTTGGAAGCTCCCCGCTACGCTGCAACACTAGCAACTTACGGTTAAGATAGGGGACAAGGAACTCAACAGTTAGCAAACTAAACAGTCCACCAAGTTGTGCTTCAAGCTCCATCTGAGTAAGACGAATCTCTTCTGCAGTCACACGTTCTGCATTACGAGGATTCATGATAAGGAATGCCTCAGCAATACGACGTTCAAGTGTTTGCATTTGCTGCAAAGCTGTGGCAAAGTCAGCAGTCTTACCAACCTGTACAACAGCTACGTCATCAGGTCGTCCCTGGATGATCGCACCGTTGCCTGCCTTGGCCAGCGTCTGGGGTTTAGTAGTAGATGAGGGGGACACCAGGAAGACTACTTTAGCAGCTGCTGCAGAGCCTTCTGTAATAGCCTGAGAGAGTGCTTCAAGGGATCGTAGATCACCAATAAATTCCTCTACCCTACCTCGTCCATAGTTTTCTCCATCAACGGAGTTAAACCTCAGCACCAACCAAGGCGACGCATCCTTAGGAGCTTTACCTTCTGTGCCAAGAATCTTTTTATCAAATGCTTCTTGATGCCATACCCATCGATTGTTATCTAATTTACAGTGAGTGTAAACTTCAACATCATTGAGTGTATTGACAGTATTGTCTTGACTAGTTAGTTTGTCTTTAGTCAACTCCTTTGGTAGGAGATCTTTGTTGATAAGTTCTTTAGTAACGATTTCAATTACGTTACCATTACCATCACGCTCTACGACATAACGGTTCAAAGGGTAATGCTTAATCCCCTCTTTACCCATAAACAACAAAGCGTTACCACCAACAACAAGATGTTTAATGGCTTGGTGTACAGTGACACGATCACTAGAAGCAGCAATCGAATCCATAACCATACGCTCAAGTTTAGCAAAACTAAGGTCTAGCTCACTACGAATCTCAGCAGGTAACTCAGTACCTAACTTGTCATCAGCAATCTGTAACTTAAAGAACGTAGTCTGCGGAGGCAGCAACGCTAGCATCAACTTAGATGCCAACGTAACAACTGCTTTAGCACCTACGCTTTGCCAAGGTTGTGTAAGGGACTTGTGGGTAATACGCATCTCATCACGTTGGATAAGATACGGAAGTGTAAGCTCAGAGCATTGAACAGCAATGTCAAGAAACGAAGTGCGGCTGGCGCTAAGAGAATCGTACCTTGATTTAGCAGTCATTTAATTAACCAATGTTTAAAGGTGAGCCAGCTCCTGCACCCACTTGCTGTGCTTGAGCAAGCGAGATAAGAAACTGGGAAATGTTACCACGACGTTGTGGTTTACGTGGACTTTTAATACCTTGCTGTGTTGAAGCAAGGTTAGCATTAGGTTGCTTAGTTACCGGTGGTTTGTATTGGGATTGCTGGGGTTGTGGTGGTGCTTGAGTTGCAGATGGTGGGAGTGCGGTATGACCATAAATAGGTTTACCTTTCTTAGTGTATCCAACAATCCCATAGGTTGAACCCATGTAAAGGTCACCTTGATTCATGATTCCTCCTGAATACGTTGTTTAATCCAATCGATAATGCTTCGTTGACCAGCACGAAACATAATGTGGGTGATTTGATTATCTGGGTGGGGGTTTTCTAATGGGAACTTCTGATCAAGTTCACCAAGTAGACCCTCGAAAGTAAGACCTAAGTTAAGCATACTGAGGGAGGTTTTGGTTTGCATGTTCAAAGAAGGCAGGCATTCGTGCACGTCGTGTGTCAGAAAGCTCTGGCGCCTTACCTTCATACATTAGCCGATCACTAGAATCCAGCCAAAATTTTTTGTCTAAATATTTATCGGCATGTTTACCGAGAGGTTGCATTACCCAATTGATAGTTGCCTTACGGAGTTTATCAAGAGAAGGACTGATGCTATACCCCAGCTCGCGAGTAACGAGACTATTAACTGCAACATGTACTTGTTCGTCACGACTAATATCAGCAGATACGGTTCTCATCCCAGCGTCACCATTAAACCTAAAGAAGGGTAATAGGACGAAAAAGATTGAACGTTCAGCAACCATCGCTTTAACGATAGTGTGATCAGGATGTTCTGTCCAGGCATTACGCAATGCAAAGGCTTCTTTTTCAACTTTCGGATCAATACCCCAAGCATCGGCGACATAACCCAAAGCGAGATCGTGTTTAATTTCATCTTGGACGTTGGATTCCAAGACCTCCCTAGCCAAAGATGGAATTTCAGAGGCGAGCGCATCACGAATAAAATCTCCCACAGGTAGTTCCATATGCCGCAAGGCAAGAGCACGGAGAAGAGCCTCCTCCGCACCCTCCTTGCAGTTCCCTTTGGTAGTAGCTACAGGTGTCCAAGTCCTCTTGCGTTCTAGTAGTTTTTGATAAGGATTCTTCATTCTTGACAATCACAGGTAAATTCTTCATCATTAAAAAGTGAGGCAAGATAATCGTCAACTTCGCTTTCATCTAAAGCAGCATAAGCAGAAGATTTATCCTGCGTATCTCCCATTACTTGAAGTGCGTAATAGAGACTAGTCTGGGGACTATTCAGCCACTCTTCGATAAAGGCGTTGTCATATGTAACAACATCACTCCAACTATTGAAGCTATACCCATGAAGAAGCCCAGTGCGATCAAGCATTGTCATCAGTCCATCAGCCACACGCTTGTAAGCGTCCCAGCCAACTTCTGATGCAATTTCTACAGCGCCATAATCATATGACTCAACACCAAGGGTGCCAGAATCTCGATCAACATGACGTGAAATAGGTGGTGCAATCTCTGGCGTACAAGTGTAGCCGTCGATGTCTTTGCTGCGGTAACTGCAGCTAGCGGTGGGAGCAATAGCAAATGCACGATCCATATTAAACTGTCGTGCAATACTTGCTGCTGATTCAATCCCACTTGCAAATTGTGATACCAACTCAAATGCTGGTGTTTGTACGATCTCACCTTTGTTGTATTGTTCAAGTGCACGTCCGAATTGTTCGTAGCTAACGCCTACACGACGCAACAGGTTAGCCAGACCAAGCATACCTAGTCCGACTTGTCGGTCGATGTCTGGAGCAAGGTATTCACCCGATTTTTCAACTCCAGTGGTTGAGTGCAGTGCACACAGTTGACCCATGCCTTCTGTGAAAGCTCGTGGAATATCGTCGAATTCGCAGGCACCCAAATTGATATGTTGTAAAAGGCAAGTTCCGCGGCTTGGCAGGTACACTTCAAGGCAAACATTACCTCGTACCCTGTTGCCGTTCTTGTCATACTTAATTTTGTTTAACCAGATGTCACCAGAGGCAATGCCTTGAAGGATTTCCCGTTTGTACGGGGTCTGTTGCCACATGTCATCGTTGATGTTGATACATCGTTTGACCCAAGGAAGCTCATGGCGGGGAGTTGTGATAAACTCCAAAATATCCTCATGGTCGCAATCAATATGCAACACCACAGCGCCGTTTTTGAATTTACCACCACGCCGAAGGATTTCATTGAGTGTCGAGTAAATTTTACCAAAAGATACTGGACCACTAGCAGTCAAACCTTTACCATTCTCTGAACCTTTTGGTCGTAGATTAGTAAGGTGAACAGCTACACCAGCTCCATACCGTAAAGCGTGGCTAACAAACCGCCAAGACGCTTCAATACCTTCAGGACCCTCCATAGAGTCATCAACTACAAACACAGTGCAGCTGACAGGCAACCGAGATTCAGGGTCGTCAATCCAGCTTTGGACACGACCAGTACGAGAAATAAAATTAGACATTAGACTAGATCAGACAAATCAGGTGGTTGATAATTAGGTCCTTTAAGGACTTTACCGTCTTCACGGTAGATCGGTTTGCCGTCCTCTCCAAGTTTGGACATGTTTGATTCATGGACACGGACCATTGCATGATCCAAGTCCCAATTCATGTTCTCTGCATATTGATAACAAACGTAAACCAAATCAGCTAGCTCTTTCAAACAATCAGCTCTGGTTTTAATTTCCATGAACTTCATGTTGTATTCAGCTTCAATAAATTCCTTAAATTCCTCAACGATCAAACGTTTCTGTCTCTCCCTCGAAGTCAAGGAGTTCTGTATATTGTACGCTCTTCGGAACTCGATTGCTTGATCGGACAACATGATTCAATTCGTTTTCTAAATAGTGGATAGCTTTTTTGAGATCTTCAATTGCCGAGTCTTTATATCCAGCACGGCAGATGTATTTAATGGCGCACCCAAGATGATAGTTTAGATTTTGATCTCTAATAAAATCCCAGACTTCTATTGATCCTCGGGTGTAGTAGGATGGTGAGTTGGCCATTTTTTTATTAAGTTTGAAATGGTGTTAGAAAGTACAAAGTTTTGGTGTTGTAATGACACAAAAATGGTAATAATATCTTCTTTTTCAGCCTGTGGCAGAAGATCCTGCAGTCGTCTCATCTTGAACGATTGCTCCATCGTTAACTCTGTAATCGGCATCGGGGGACCAAAGGATGGGTCGTTGTCTTCCAAAGTCATAGTCATCATTAGTGAGGATCTTAGCTAGTCGTGCATTTTGTAGAGCAACATCTTCACTAAGATCTTTTTCTGCAAATGCTTTGATTACTGTTTGCCAGGAGTAACCATCTTTTTCAAATAAAGCTTCAGCTCTTTTGATTCCGATACCAGGGACACCTGAATAACCATCTGTTTGATCACCTGCCAGTGTCTGAATTAAATGCCACTTGGCACCTTCTTCTGGTGTGACTGTGAATCGATCAGTTAGGTTGTATATATCTCCAGGTATCTGACGCATATCTTTATCAGGAGATACGATCACATTACCTGGATACTTGGTAGCGTAGATACCCATAGCATCGTCAGCTTCCAAATGAGGTAATTGAATGACACGATAATCGTTCATCAACGCATTGATTACACGCTTGTATCCACAAGGTTTCTTACGATTACGGTGTCCTTTATATGTGTCCAGTATATCTTTACGGAAGTTTTTAGAATCCGAAAAGAACAACACTGGTGCAGCAAATCCACCAAACTCTAATTGAATGTTAATGAGTTCTTTTTGAACATTCTTGTAGGCTTCACTAAACCTAGACGTAACAAGGATAACATCGTCACCCCAATCTATTTCTGTTTCAGCAGCTGCACAGCTTTTATAGACAATATAATCTGCGTCAATAAATAACTTCATTTACCTTGTCCCCTTCGGAGTTTACGTCCGTGTGAAGGACGGCTCCTAACACCATTACCTTGTCGTGTGTGCTTAAACTTAGCACGGGATTCAAACTCAATCGAGGTCAGTGATTTTTTCTTTTTCATTAGTGTACTTCGGACCAGTTTTTTCCAATTTTTGATTCTGCAGCGATTGGGATTCTAAGGTTGTAGAACTCTCCAGCCGCTGCAGCGCTATATACCAAGGATGTTGATAAATCTTTTGCATGTTCAGGATCACACTCAAACTGCAGTTCATCGTGGACAAACGCTAGTTGTGAGCAGCATAGTTTAGTTTGTTCAATAGTCTGTTGGTTGATGAGCATCCAACGTTTAGCTAAGACCGCCGCAGATCCCTGTAAAAGATAGTTGAGAGCTTTATGTGACGAGTCAACCAGTATCTTACGTTGGTCAATTGCCTTAACAAAACCTCGATCCCCAGCAGATTTAACTGCAGCAAGTAGATCACCAAGTCCATCAATGGCACTAACGTAAGCCTTACGAATCTCGGACCCCTTGGCTTTTGCTTTCTTGTCTGAAAGCGATGAATCAAATGATTTCCCAATTTTAACATCCCCTGCTCCATACAGGAAAGCGTACGTTACCGTCTTAACTTGTTTACGTGATATACCAATCTTGTCTGCGTTTACTTGGTGGATGTCTCCGTTAAGGAGGATGTCGGCATATCTGCCAGAATCGTACCTGGCAAGATAGTGAGCAAGCATCCGAAGCTCAATGCCACTAAGATCAGCACCGACCATAACTTGGCCTGGAGTAGGTTTAAATAGTTCTCTGAATCGTCCGTCACTCGGTACTTGCGCTAAGTTGGGATTTTTATGTGACATCCTAAATGTGGCACACCCAACACTACAGTGGTGATGAATACGACTAGCAGTCGTACATAGCTTCAGCCATGCGTTCGTGCCTTCCGAGATCATCCCCAATTTCTTCGTAATATCTAGACACTTCGCAAACTCTGCCGCTATAGAGATTCCACCGGAGGCAATCTCTGTCAGTATAATCTCGTCGATAACAGCTTTCCCAGTAGTCGTCCTCTGGGTAGGAGTCCATCCATAGTGGGTCTCTAGGATCCATGCGATATGATCTCGTGAGGTTGGGTTTAGTTCTTTGAGTCGGACTGATTCGCACCCAGCATAGTAGCCTTGTGTTTTGTTATTTCTTTTAGGATTGAACGTCGAGCCTTGGACGAAAGGGTGCCTGTTTCGTAGTACTTCCTTAGTTTCTTCCAGCTCTTTTTGGAGAGTCGATGCAAGCTTCCATGCAGCTCTCTCATCAAAATACCATCCATGTTGCTCCTGTTCAGTAAGGATTTGTGCGACTTGGTGTTCTAGCGAGCACCAGTCAGGTAGGGGTGGAAATGTTTGCATAGTTTGGTGGTGACTACAACATCTTGAACACAATAGTCTTCCATCTCTTGTGACCAGTCCTTCCAATCTGTATCTTTACTGAAAGAACCTTTGTACTCATGAAGCCGATAACCGTAGGACTCTAAAGAGTGGCGTCCATATAGTTGAACTGGCATGTGTTTTGGTTGATTCTTTTTATCAAGTGCCAACATGTCTGGATGAAACAGTCTGCTGAGAATCAGTGTGTCTACAACATCAGGTGGCTTAAAGAATCCATAGAGTTTTTGAATGGCAGGTATATCAAAAGAGATGATGTTATGTCCAGCTATTCGATCTGCTTCCTCCAACATTGTAATACCACGGGTGATTGGCTCTTTAGTACCAACATCGTTGAATACATGTGTCTCGTCATTGTTTGTATCGTAGATTGCAAGGCAATGGATTGAGGTAAGATCATGTAAAAGACCGTTTGTTTCTAAATCAAAAATCAGCATCCTCACCTCTGTGTACACACAGCTGTTGATGGTCCATGAAATGTACAGTCTGTACAAAACAAAAGAAACCAACAATGAACAATGTTAACCAACAAAGCAGATCCTTACTTGTTGTTCCAAACATAAGTCTTATCTACAAACTTAGCTTTGGCTACCATCTCAGGTGTTGGAGGATTAGGTGGTTGTACTTTAGAAATCTGGTGTACCGAAGTCTGTTGTTGCGTTGAATTCCTTAGTTTCATTTTGCTCTGTAAATTTGCAAGTGTTTATGTCGTATGCCAGGCTGCAGGCGACGCCAGTTTCGCCTGAATATCTATTTTTGAGGACTCTAACAGTTGTATCAGAGTGTTGAGATCCACTCTGTTGATCTCTTTCGAGTCCGATAACAGCATCAGAAAGTTGTGCAATCGAGTGACTTCCTCTAAGTTGTCCAAGCGAAGTCCTCGCTCCCTCTTCATGTCCATGATCTCCTTGTGTGCGTCGTAAATGTGACACAAGGAACAGGCTGATACCTGTACGCTCAACAAGTGAACGTAATCGTGTCATGGTGGTATCAATCATGCGTCGTTCTTCACCATCAAGTCCACTCAATAGAATGGATAAGTGGTCAAGAAAAACAATCTTACAATCCAAAGCACTGCTAAGATACTCAACACGATTGTAGATAACAGAAGGATCAAAGCTACCAAAGCCATCATAAAGATAAAGATCCCACTTACCTAAAGTATTTGCGTAGATCCCATCAAGTGTGGCTTGATCGTATTCACGCATGTGCAGTGGCTTACCTGATGCTACTGACATCAGACCTAAAGCTGTTCGCCTGTTTGATTCTTCAAGTGCCAAGTAACCAACCCGTTGGCCTGCTTGTAGAAATCCAGTCGCAAGCTGCCGACAGAACGTGGACTTTCCTCCACCTGTCGCTGCAGTAATCGTAACAAGCTCACCGTGTCTTGCACCATGCAGGATTCGGTTGAGTCCACTAAAAGGATACTCATAATCACAAGGGGGTTCGGGAGTAGTGACAAGATCACGTAGCGTTTTACCGTCTACAATCCCATCGGGTTGGTACTGTACGTGTTCGTAGTTACATACAGCTCTGATAGCTTCTGTATCTTCTGCCTGTAAAGCCTCTGAGGCGTCCTTGTAAGCCTCTAGAAAGCCGATGAAAGCCTTGCCAGGTGGTAACACACTGGCAGCCTCTTCAGCCGCCTTCTGGCCTGCCTCATCGTTATCAAAGAACAGGACAATCTTATCGTAGTAGTTTACCCATTCATAGTTGTTTTGAATGGCTTTCTTAGCAGCGGCTGCACCATTAGGGATACTAACGACATCCCAATTTGGTTGTGCTTCCCACACTGACAACGCATCCATCTCCCCTTCGGTGATGACAAGCTTCTTTGTCTTTGTGGTGGTCTTGTGTCGAAACAGTTGCATACCATACAACGTGTTGACCTTACCTTCGCACTTAAAGTCCTTACCTTTACCTCTTACCTTTGCTCCAACAAGCGTTCCACTGCTGTCGTAATAATAGAAACGTAGTTGTTCTCCATCTCTGTAACATTTGAACTTCTCACATGTTCGCTCAGAGATTCGACGCTTTTGCAGCCGTCCGGCTGATCCTCGTAGTTCAACATTGGTGCTCATTGTATGGTGGTTAACAGTGCCGTCACCGTGTACATAGTGGTGACAAACAAAACAAAAAGTGTGGCCATCAGAGTAGATACTGTTAGCATCAGATGAGCCACACTGTGGACAGGCTTCATGCCTTACGAACTCACTTTCTAAATCAACCACTTCAGAGGGATACTTGACCATGAAGTCCATTTGATTCCATGTTTATCGCACCACTGTGCGTATGTGGTTTTTGATTTCTTTGATATTGTATTGAAAGGTGCTTGAAAGACCATACGAAGATCAATGTCAGGGTTTTGTTTGATAACCTCTAAGATCTTCTTACGGTCCTTACTATCCCAGTACCCCTTTGTCTCCAGCCAAATACCATTTGGAAGACAGAAGTCTGGTGTGTAGTTGTGCTGGATGACGTAGGGAACTTTTACTGCTTCATATTTAAACTCAACAGAAAGCTCACCAAGCAGATCAGCAACTTGCTTTTCCAGCTTGGATCGATAAGCCATCAGTCATCAATGGCTTTTTCTACGATCTCTTCGACAATTTCAGATACAGCACGACGCATCTCATACTTAAAGTCAGAGCGGTCCGCTTTGTATCGCGTGACTGTGATTTTGGGAAGCTCAACGGTGAGCGTCCCTTCATAGAGACCAAGTTCTTGGTTTTTAGTTACGTTGAATTCCAACATCAGAAATCATCCTCATCAATTACTTCTTCTTTTACTGTGACATTTGGATCACCAGATTTAAACCCGTTTGTCTTGCCAAACAGTTCAGCAACTTGAGCTTCGTCCAGATCACCAGTGTCAACACCAGCTGACCCATTAACAGTAACAATCTGAATGCCTTGCAGCTTCAGTGAGGTACCGTATGTGACTCCATCCTTAAGGATGTAAGGCTTTTGATAGAATGCCAGCTTGACTTTAGATCCTGCATAAACAGGAGTGTTGGTGTCAGTGACAGGGGTGCCTTCTGTGTCTACCACAGGAGGTTTAGTCTCGTCATTCCAAGAGAACTTGACTTTGTACTTACCTTCAGCAACTTCCTCCCAAGGCTCAGGCTTAAGAGTAGATCGCTTTGGGTTCTTGAGTTTTGACTCAGCCCACTTAAGGGTTTCAGTACGATCAGCATCCAGTTTATCTACAATGTCGTCACCGACAATAGCAGACAATGAATACCCAAACTTGCTGGGTTTAAGTACAGCCTGATAACCTTCAAGAACAACAGGCTCAGGGGTGATAAAGGTGGTGCGTGCCATTAGCAAAAGAAATAAGTAGATTCAATCACTGATTCCGGTTCAAGGTCATCAATGATCGGTGGTTTGGTGGTTGCGCCGACTTGTTCGGCCCATTCGTTTAGATAGTCATGCTCCGCAAATAGGTGCATGTAAGTTTCACGTACGATTGCTGACAGAATAGACATGTCAGTAGCACGACATAAAACCGAATCGTGTATGAGGGCCAGCGGTGCGTTGAAGCGTAGTGCAGAAATGTGGAGTAAGCTTGCATCGAGAGAATGGATGAGGTTAGGTGCTGTTGCGTTCTTGTGGTGTAGAAGATCTACTTCAGAAGACTCTCCAACTGCAACTGATACTTTCTTGACACATCCTAGTAGTTTAAGCTGTAGCTTCTCTACTTGTGGTTTCATCAGCCGTTGCGTGACTGTGAAGCCTGATGGTGTAGTCCAGCTAATCTCTGTTGCACCAGCTTTGATAAGCTCAGCAACAGTAGACTCAATCCATTTCATGACAGCCATGGGACCAGGTACGACCTCATCCATAGCTTGTCTAACAGCAGACACAACTTTAGTTAATGTGTCCTTGTCAACTTCAATGTTCTTCTCAGCCAGTGCTTCCTTGATGTAACCCCTGTTGCTAAATGGTTTAGCATTGTAGGGTACGGTCATAACTGTACGCTTCGTACACTTACGATCCCATACATCATGTAGACACTCAGGAATGTTAGGCTTACTAACCTCAGCAATTACTTTGTATGCGTCTTGTGGCCTGTCACTAGGTAAGACATTAACGAGCCTAGCTGTTGACGAATCTCTAGCAAGACCAGCCAGAATCTGCAGACCAGAGCAGGTCGCATCAACAGCAATAGGCAAGCCAGTGTGATGCCGATCACACATAATGACACAAGCATAGTACTCCTCACAAGCAGCTAGGAATTGCCAAGGTTCATCTGCACACTCCCATTCATGAACATATCCAATGGGATCAGTTGCAATCTTTGTTATCAGTTCGTGGTTGTCTTCTGTCCACTTGATACGTTCTTTGATGGGTGCTTTGTCAAGACCACGTTGTGTTGCAACGTGAAACTTTAACCAGTCAACAGCTGTCTCATCTACAAA
>Ga0208645_1002512_pt1 | contig 14545 bp, 19 predicted proteins | sample VirMetDEL_Sep_01_FD_184519 | JGI IMG/M metagenome (GOLD analysis project Ga0208645, IMG submission 184519) | Aqueous microbial communities from the Delaware River and Bay under freshwater to marine salinity gradient to study organic matter... | ecosystem: Environmental > Aquatic > Marine >... | reverse complement strand
CCAAATCGAATCCAGAATTCGTAAACCGTTCAAGTCAACATGGACGAGGGACTCATTGTTCGAGGGATGCGAAGGTGAGTTTCATTACGAAGGTGAACCCGATGAGGGTGAGATCTACAACTGCGGAAATCCAGACTGCGGTCACGGATGGCACAAAGACTCCATGTTCGTCGATCAGGGGCGGCTGGATGGCTATGAGTGGTACATCGTATACCAGGATACGATCGCTGGATGCGGGGACTACCAACCCATCGCAGGATGGGATGAACGAGAGGGTGACGTTGTGGATCAATCCATAGTGGATGAGTTGCAGAGAACCCTGGAACATCGTGTAGATGACATTTTAATCAGCCAGGCACGATACGCACTATGGGTTGCGGAAACAGGTAAGGATCCGTTGGGGGAGTGGTTTAGAGTTATGCCCTACGCAGAGTCAGCTTTGGACGATGCAAAGCAAATTATCAGACTATTAAACAAATAAAACCATGAGAAAACCAAACAAAAACACTGCATACAAGTGCGCCAAAGAAGCGCATGAATTCTATAAAACAATGAACCACTACCATAAACGAGCGATGCTCTGGAATCTTATAGAGGAGACTGGATTCATCGTTCGGGGAGAGGAGTACATGGTCAGCCTCAAGCATGAGGATATACTGACGGATCAAGACGCATGGAACACGGAGAAACCATTCGAGGTCCATTTAACCACTCACGGGCAGGAACTGATCTGCTACAAGGGGCAGTTCAAAGATCGCCCAAAACTAGGTCTGGTCGGCAAACGTATTGTCGGTCGTCCACGAAAGGTCAAAGCATGAACGAAAACACAACAGAACCCACAACAGAACCCAAAGCCCCAGATCATACCGATCTGCCAATGATGATCACTCACTGGATGAATGCCACTGAACGCATGAACACTCAGTTTGGGGTCTTGACCTGCCTTGAGTGGTGCCACCTCGACGCAGCAAGGATGGATTCAGGGGGAGGCATGAGCAATTACGTCGCCACAACGAATTCACCGAGCGGGGATCAAAAGGTCTGCATAACCCGATGCAATCCTGCTGAGTTCGATCGATACCAATGCGAACTGTCTCTACCATGAGCGACATACTAAACGAGACCCCCCTGTACCACAGGGGGCCTTACCAACCCGATTGGTTTGAGAAGGTCGATGCAGAAGGAGGCATAGCGGTATCAAGCGACAGAGGCAGCGACCCTCTAAACGAGTGGTATGGGTTCCGCGACCGAAAGCAGGCGATCGAGTATATAGGTGAGTATTTCACCAGCAGCAGTTTCGTCGCCAAGCACGCTTGGGTCGCTGAACTGGAAGACTTCTATCCCGTGGAGGATACCTACCTCGATACCGAGGAGGGCATCAACCGACTAGCCAACACCAAGGCTCGACCATCGTACATATCGGATATGGTCAGCGATGAAGGGATGTTCCAATGATTTCACCCACAAACAATAACAACAGACAGAAAGACAAAAATGAACCCAAACAAATGGTTACTGGTAGAGGTCAACGATTCGACTCTAGCCATCAACACGCAACACATAGTGTCCCTCCACTACGGTCACGGAGACGAATATCTGTCCATCCTGCTGTCGAGCGGGGACACGATCAAGGCGCACGATATGTGTCTCGAAGACGCAGACGAGCAAATTGGGTTGCTGGGATCGCAGGACTGATGACCCTAATCGCTTGCGCTCAACCAAGCTTGACTGACGAGCAGCAAGTACTCGCCCTGACCCTCCTCGCAGAAGCGAGGGGGGAAGGGGTTCAAGGGATGGAAGCAGTCGCCATGGTCGTGAAGCAACGCATGGTCAATCGATCCCAAACTGCCAAGCAGGTCTGCCTCGCTCCGAAGCAGTTCTCCGCTTGGAACGGACGATCCAAGTCAGACCTGGAGTATTTGTGGAGGTCACCAGCAGCATCCGATGCGGTCGGTGTAGTGCGTCGGTTCGGTCAACTGGATCCTGCGGTGATCGACTACGCAGACCACTACTGCACGGTCAAGATCACTCCATACTGGGCACTGAACCAACAACCAGTCGCGGTCATAGGCAACCATAAATTCTACAGGCTCAAGGATTGATATGTTCGACAAAGATTGGTATGTTTCCTCCATGCGAGGAAAATGCAAGGGTCGCTTGGAAAGCGACTACCTCACGGAGCGCACCGCTCTACGGTGTACGAAAGGGCAAAAACTACGATGGGATGCACAAGCCAGAGCCGAGGGCGTAAGCCTGTCTCAATGGATCGCAAAACAGTGCGACGCAGCATTTATATCGCCAGCCCCTATAGTATTGGAGACCTGACGGCAAACGTCAGAGTTCAGTTAGACGCTTTCGAGCGCATCATGGAGATGGGGCATTTGCCATTTGCCCCTCTCCTTGATCACTTCCAGCACATAGTTCACCCAAGGTCGGACGAGTCGTGGCTCTACGACTACTGTCTGCCTTGGGTTGAACGGTGCGACCTCATACTTCGACTTCCTGGAGTCTCTTTCGGTGCAGACATTGAAGTCGGTCACGCAATCAAGCACGGGGTGGAACCCTGCTTTGGCTGGAGCGATCTACAGGTTGCTCTCGATGATGAGTGACCCGATCAGAGGCAGTTCTGCCTCGAAATATTTAGCTATCAGGTCTGAGTACTTTTGATCCATCGGATCTAGGCAGGGTTGGTACAGAAGACCCTCCAGATTTCGATAAAACCCATCCGAGTTCCTCCACTCGACCATGCTACGGACTAGTTCTAGCTCCTTTTGGGCGTTCAAGACGTATGATTTGAGCTTTCCCGATAGTTCTGCGATCTCCGAAGGCTCCCAGTCCTCGCAGGACAAGGTTCTGGAGTACCGACGACGCAGAAAGCGTTCCACGTAGAACGTACGATCCGAAAACGTATCGAAAAACTTGTCCCCTAGACCTGAGTTGCATGCTAGGCATGACCAAGTTCGGATGCCGCTGCCAGTCTGCTGGGTCTGCCTCGATCCCCGCTTTGAAAACCAATTCACGGGGATGACGTGATCTACCGAAGTCCCCGTGTCACTGCCGCAGTAGGTACATGTCCCAAAGTTACCGAAAATGAAGTTCCTGAACCATTCCACGTAGAAGCTTCATAAAGGCCCCTAGGATTTATGTCAAACATTTTGTCGTCTGCGCAGATGAACGGTACTCAAAAGTGCGTTAGAAGCGAAGCTAGGCCCCTTTACGTCGATTTTAGAGCCTCCTCCTGACCGTAGGTTCTCCAGTCAGGCTTTTTGAACGTCCCGATGGGGTAGGTTTGGGTGAATGCAAGGAACGCTGCCCTCACGACGCACCGCTTGGCATGATCCAAACCAGTTTCCCCCTCAGAATCAGCCTCGCCAGCACCAAGTCGCTGGGCTGAAACACAGTGGCCCATGATTCGGATGACGTGATAGTAAGGATCCTCAACCCAGTCCTTCGTGTACCACTCTCCAGGGCCTGACTTATTGGACCCAGTGTTCGACCCCCCTCTTGGGGCCATGACTTCGATGACGATCTGCTTTGCAAATTCACCTACCTCCTCCGCCGTTGGATAATCCATAAATCTTACCTCCTCAAGAGTGCCAGAAACATGCCTCGGAAACCACCAAAATCCAGACCTGCCGTCTGGAGGAACTTTTCCCATATTTCTATCCCCCTTTGAATATATATATTTTTTTTCCTTTTTTACTATATGTACTATATGTTTTTCAAAACCCCTCGGAAGAATTAGGACTAGTTCCTCCAGTCCCTCCATGGCACTTAAGCTGTTGTCCGAGAGTGGTTTGCGTTGGAGGGACCTCGATAAAAAGTCCCTCCAAGGTCCCTCCAGTCCCTCCGTTTTTTAACGTTAAAAGTTAGACTCGCCTAACTTTCGTGGAGGGACCGGAGGGACCTCTGGAGGGACTTTTTCAAAGGTCCCTCCAACGCAAGTCGTTGACTATCAACACTTGAGTGAAAATCCTGGAGGGACCTTGTTTTAGGTCCCTCCAACGTAAGTCGTTGATTACCAAGGGTCGGAGTTTTTGCCATCGTGCTGTTTTATGGTCCAAATCTTGGTCTTTCGGTGCCCTATTTTGCCCTCAACTTTGTACCTTGCAGCCCCTGTTTTTGACAGCTTACGGAGGAACATTCCAAGCCCCTTTGGAGTCTTGATCCATTGCATCGGACCGTAGTTTCTGAGGACATTGTATACCGCTGCCGATGACCCAACGAGTTCACCGTCATTGTCCACAAAGTACAGATCGAGTACACCCTCCAACTGACCTTCGGAGGACTCACCATGCACCAACTGCTGGATCTCAGGATGCACATGACCCACGACTCCATACCTCACGTCCTCAATGTCCTCACTGACCTCAAAGCCATCGACGGCCCCACAGAACTCATCGAGATCAGGACCAATCAAGTCCCATATCTCAAGACCACGCTGAAACTCCCATCCAGGACGTTCGCACCACAGCATAAGCACCTTGTCTGCATTATCTTCATCGACCGAAGGCAATGCTTTGATGCTGTTCGGAGTGCAGTTTGCACTCATAGACAACCTCCATATAGGTTTAAGAGTCAACGCCTCAGCGAACTTGGCATGCAACGGAAACGAGTTATTAGCGACCACTTCCTTCAAGGCTCCAGTCAGTCTGGATCGAGCCTTCCAATCATCTTGAATCGTTGCATCACTGATCATGAGATGCTCTGCCTTCCACAAGTCACTGTTAAACGGGGTCAACCCTTTCAACCAGTTCTGAGGGTCGGCAGCTCGACCACCTAAACATGCCGTGATAATCCGTTGCGCTAGTGTTTTCCCAAGTCCAACAGTACCAACGAGAAACAGAGCTTGCCCTGGTATGTTTTGCGATGGATTCCGCATGGCTTTGCGTCCTTGCTGCAACCATCCTAGCAGGTACTCGCACTGTGACTCACCGATCAGGTTCATGAGATACTGACCTGGCACTGTGTCCTGCCAGTCGCGGCCTACGGTGCCCTCGATGAACTTGTAGGATTCGGTGACCAACACCTGCAACGACCCTTCGTGATGCAGCCCGATGGATCGACCGCACAGGGGACCAGCGAAATCGACCATACGGTTCTGCTCGACGGTTGCTTGGGCTTGCATGATTTGCTCTGACTGGGCACCGAAGTATGCTAGTTGGTTGCGCCACGACTCTAGGGTGAGCTTGGTGTATCGCTGAGTGTTGTTGAGGTCAACGTACCACTTGGATCCGTCGGTATAGGATCGTTGCACAACGATCTCAGCCTCCTCGGACACAATGTCCCCATTGTCCACTGCCCGAACGACCTCACCGATGGCTTGCTTCAACAATCCAGACTTCAACCCGAACATGGTTCGGACCTTGTCTTGCAGGACTGCGGCACCTGGCTTACGACCGAACCGACCTAGGGTCTTGGCGAGCTTGGTGAACTCGTCTGAGTTGGTGAACTTAAACTCTGACTTATGGACTTCAAGGAGTCGCTCTAGCATGAGTACCTCGTCCTCATCGGCCTCGACTCGAGGAAGTCCACGCCACACGGACTCGAACTGGTCACCGGTTTCAGCACGTAGATCATCGGCACCCTTGGGTCCGTCCCACTTCAGGCGAACCAACTTGACTGGCAGTTTACTGACCATACGACTCGTTGCGGTGTAGAAGTCGGGGTTCAGCACAGTGTCGGCATCACCGACCCAGTACAGTTGTGTTGGGTTCAGGTAGGCTATGGCTTGATCCAGTTCGGGATGGATTTGACCGTTCTGTTGCCAGCCGTAGAACCCACTGATCCCGATGGCAGGGAACCCAGCTTCGGTTAGGGCTATTGCTTTGAACTCGCCTTCGATGATATACAGCTCGTCGCAATTCAACGGAAGTCCCTTTGGGAAGAATATGTGGACCCCGCTGCCCTCGCGTTGGGTGTACTTCATTTTACCGTTGGGTTGGGACAGGCGCAGTCGCCCGAACTTGGTAGGCTCACCGTCGAGTCGGTGGTAGGGTAACCACATACCAGCACGACGAACCCCGACTCGCTCGTAGGCTTCGTCGGGGTTCAGCATGACTATGTTATGGTTGGTCAGGGTGTTAGGATGGATTCCAGGTCTTTGCATGTTGGATCGTTTTTTATTGCCCACTCAAGTATCAACCACGCATCGCAGGTTGCTAGGGTCACTCGACCTAGATCACTGAACTTTTGTTTGGCTACTTTGAGTAGGGCTGATTTTCGTTTGGTGTAGTTACGTTCGTATATTTTCAGTGGGAACTGCCACGTTCTAGGTTTCACGTAGTTCAGTTGCACCGACAGGACTTGGAGTATGCCCTCCCACTGTCCGAGGTTGCGACCGAACTCGAAGACTTTGCCATGAGTCAGTGTTGGTGTACCGAACACATGCTCGATGTATGCTCGCTGTATGGGGTGCCGTTCTAGTTTTGCCGCCATTTGTTCGGGGGATCGCCAAGGCACTGCCTCAAGGAACCCCTCGGCTGCTAGAACACAACCCCCAGATTTACCAGGGTCTATCGCTACGATCATGAAGTAGACTTATGACGGAGTGGCCATAGGTCTTTTTCATTTACCGAATCCAGTGAACTGGCGAAAAACGCTGCCGCTTGCACGGTCTCCTTTGCGGTGGCACCGCACTCATAGATCAACGCTAACGCTAGGTTGACTCGATCCGAGTTGGTCCACTTGGGGCCTAGCTTCGCTAGGACTTCGTCCGTTTTTTGTGTGTATTGCATTTCTGTTTTTGGTAGTCAAAGGCTTCCTCCCTCCAGCTATACTCGGACCCAAAAACTTCATCGTCCTCGGGGCCACAGCGTTCGGACGGCCTCAATGGTCGCTTCCAGGGGCACTCTACCCACGTCGGATCGATCTTGAACACCAGGTTCGTGAGATCTTGAAATGTTTCTTGTGGCCAGAACCCAACTAACTCTGGGCTATGGGTGAACATCCAACGTTTGGATTGTGCCTGTTGGTACTGTAGTGTCCTGCTTGTCATTGGTTTTTTATTTGTTTGAGTTTGCGGTCGATATACCACTTTGCTTTTTCGAGGTCCTCGACTGCGTTGTGTTTGAGTCCAGCCCTCCACAAATACTTGACGGCATTGCCTACGCAAAAGTCCATGTGTTCAGTGACCTCAATGCACTCAATGCCACTAGGATGCCCTGTATAATGGGACGGATGATTTACGGGGTCATTTGTCATAATAATCAGCTATATGAGCGTCCACGGCTATAGGCATTTTAGGTAGCGCAGGATGCCGCCGACTCATTTCCTGCTCTACAAATTCTTTGGCTTCGACAGCTTGATCCTCGGGGACTTCGCATATCAACTCATCATGGACATGCCATGCGGTTCGGATCCCGCCACGATCAATGCGAAGCATGGCATCAGCGAACACATCTCTAGCCATAGCTTGAATGTAGTTTTCGCACAACTTAGAACCCCAAAAAAACTCATACCAAGGTCTTCCACGCTCGGGGTATGCACTGTACCCACTCTTGGACTCGCCTTCGTCGTATACCCTGGTTCGCATGGCTACATCATAGTAACGCAACGTGCGACCCGTCGGCATGGCTACGTTCAGTGTACGATTGTTCTTGTGATCTGTAGCAGCATCCACGAATCCATCGCCCAGCATGTTCCATAGGTCAACGATTCGATGATTCGTGTCTCTATAGGACTTGACCTGAGATTGAGCTTCCTCGTCCGTGTAATCCATGCCGAACAGAGCAGCGAAGTCCTTGAACCTAGCAGCACCGCATCCGTAGCCTAGCCCTAGCACACGGGCCTTGGCTACTTGGCGCATGGCATTGTCCACTTCCTTCAATGGTCGAGGATCAGTGTAGTCCATGGTAGCACGGGCATGGGCCTCGTACACATCCATGCCTGACTCGACTAGGTCTAAGAACTCGTAATCCCCGCAAGCAGCAGCTAGGCATCGAGGTTCGATTTGGCTTAGGTCAGCAATGATGAACTTGTGCCCTGGCCTAGCGACGACTAGGTTTCGGATCTTAGCTCCGAACAGTTCTTCCTTGGGCAGGTTTTGCATATTGATCCCTGCGTCACCGCTCCAACGACCTGTGAGCTTGGACCCACAGTACTTCATAGAAAAGTGCAGTACGCCGTCACTATCGATTCGGTTCTGGATAGTTTGAAGTGTGGCAAGATGTTTCTTCAAACGGCGTAACTGCACAAAAGACTTAATGTACGCATGACGACTCGAGTACTTGTTGCACCACTCAACCCACTTTGGATCGCTGGCTACAGTGCTGGCAGGGGTGTCTAGGATCCCGTCCCTGGCAAGCTGACGGTTAAATGCCGCCATGCTCAACGCCGCACTGTCTCCACGCCACGGTATATCCATGAGAAACTCAAGTTCTCGGGCTTGGACGTTGGTCACATACTCATCGAGAAGGCTTCGGTTGATTTGCACCCCGTAGTCGGCTTGATCGATTGTCAGCTTTGCCAAATCCCATTCATCGGCTGGCAAAGCGTCCTTGTACTTCATGTACAGCTCGTAGCAAAGTTCACTGTCTTTTAGTGCATAGTCACACAGGATCTGCCATCGCTCAGTTGGCAAAGCGTCAAAGTGCTTCCCGCTCATTTGGGTTCGCACTGTTTTATCTACTTTCCTGCCGAGGAGTACATCGGCTGCGGTGCCCAAGTCCCTGCCCACTTGTAGGTAGGCAGGGATAGCAGTGGTATCTACCCACTTGGACGGGCACACATCAAAGGGGATGACCCCTTGGTCACGTAGCCTGTTGGCTACCCATCGATCGAACTGGGCATTATGCGCTACCCAAACCGAACCACGGATCTTTGACCAAGGGGCATCTTGTGGCTTGCCAACGAACTTCAGATTTTCGCCCACGATGCTGACCATACCAGCATAGTAGTCGGGGTGCCTAGTGTACGCTTCGGCACCCAAGGTTTTGACACTGACCTCCTTATCGTAGTAGGTCTCGAAGTCGATGGCATAAGCTTTCATGGTTAGTCGATGTTATCGGTGAACCATTTCAGCAGGGCATCGTCGGTCTTACCTGCGTTGACGATCTTCGGAATCCAGTATGGCTTTGGCCCACTGCGATCAAGCTCAGTGCTTAACTCGAACTTGATGCTGCATGGATTCTCGAACGCCTTGGGGTTAGCCCAAGCTTTGACTACAGGGTTACCGAAGGTACTAGCCCCTTTGTTTTTGCTTGTGAACAGTACCTTGGAGTAAGACTTGCCATCGGGATGATGATACAAGCCGTGTTCTTCTGGCACTTCCACAATCATGGTTGCGGTCATGCGATGCCCGTACTTAGACTTGGACTTATCCTTGTCCCACTTAGGAGCAAAGCCAGCCTCTTGAGCTTCTTTCTCGGTGGGCCACTTCTTGGGTGGATCACTGGGATCCCAAGTGCGTCCTTCCTCTTCGTAGTACGAGTTGATGTGCCGCACATACACGACCACAGACTCCTTTCCACCTTCGGCTAGACGGTAGGTCTTGTCGTACATCAGGCTACCTGGGCCGAACTCATTTGCGTCTGCACTTTGAGTTTGCAGCATGCTTACTCTTGGAGTTCCTAGGGCCTTGAAGTTCCACTCTCCGCTGAGAGGGCTTGTAGGTTCATGTGTGGTGATCGCGCCTTCTTCAGTTGCGCTTGCCATATTCAGTGTTGTCATTGTCTTCGTTGTTTTCGTTTAGTTCTGCCGCACACTTTGTAGCGACAAATTCGGTGGCTTCGGTCCATTTGTTTTCAGGAATCCCTAAAGCCGAAAATATTGGTGCTAGTAGGTCAAAGAATAACTGGTCGTGAGCTTCGTCTCGTCGGTCTTCGTCCTCGATGTACTGCAAGTTCAAGCTGTCCGACTTGACTGGTATCATTTCGTCCAGCCATATCTTGAGACTGCACAGAGTTTTGTACTGCCCTTCTGTTAGCCATAGTCCACTCATTTGCGTTTAGCGATGACCTCGTAGGGATCACCTTGTTCAATGGCATCAGCGCAGTTGGACTTCAATGCGTCCTCGTACACTTTCTTTTTGCGATACGGTGCCTTATCCCGCACGTAGTTTACTACCTTGGTTAGGTTGACATCGGTGCATTGTGCCCACTCCTGTTCAGTGAGTCCAAGAGCCATGGCCTCTTGCTTTAGTTTGCCCGAATCGGACACAACAGACCTACGCTTGCGTTGTTGCAAATAGAAGTCACCGACTTCGTAACCCTGCGACAACAACTCTTTCGCTGCTTCATCGGCTGCTTTGGTGAGGTTATCAACGAACGCCTTGATCACAGGCTTCAGTTCCAGCACTTGGACCAAGTCCATCGGCTTGGATAGATCCAAGTTAGGTCGTAGTGTGGGCAGCATATCCTCCTGATGCTTGGCTGCTGCGAATCGTTCGTAAGCGGCTTCGCAAGTACCGATGTGCGAGCAGTACTGACAGTTAGGGCTTGCTTTGCGTTGCCCAGTCCCGACTCTCGCTCGCACCATAGCAGTGCGTGTTCGTAGCTCGGGTACATCGCTTCGCTTGTAGGTATGCTGCATGACCTCGTCACGGCGTGGAGCGATCATGGCAACCACCAGCGTGTCCAAGTCACGAAACTTGTCGAAGGTTTTGACAGTGTAGTCTTGGAACTGGATGTTAACGTCAGGTGCATCGACCGAGTTGCGACCGAACTTGTAGTCGATCATCAACCCAACGTTTGCATGGACAGCAACGTGGTCAGTGGTCCCAGCGTATTCACCGTCCACCTCGAACGATAGTTCCTTGTACACAGTGGCTTCGTAGTCACCGAACACATCGTTCATCAGATCTGCTCTAGCTTGGCATGCAGCCTCATACAGGTGCAGCTCTTCGTCTTCGATGTTCGTGATGTCACCGGTCTCCATGGCGTAGTGAAGGCGGGTGCCAGCCTCCGTCATGGCGTGAACTTCAGTTTGCTGTGGCTGCTCGAAGTCAGAGCATATCTCTATGTACTTCAGGCTGCTTGGTCGTACTTTTTTCATTTTTTGGTCCTTTGATTAGGCCGAGACGTTTGCATGCCTCGACAGTTTTACGAAATGCTATCTCGAAGTTCCAACTTGGTGGGAACATGTACGAGATCTCGTCCCATCGGTATCCTCGTTTCATGGATGTAGTTCGGTGTTGTGCTGTGTGGCCAAGGTAGGCAGGACTGAGTACACATTCAAATGCGGGTATGACTCGTACCACATTTGTGCATCCATTCTGGCTCGGCAAAGTTTGTTGGTCTCTAACAAAATGTCAAGGCACTTGCGGTTTAGCATGTACCAGTGCAAGCAAAGCCCCGCACCCTTGTATATATTGTCGGTCACTTTCTCCAGACCCTTGTCCGAAGTGTTGCAGTTCCCAAAGAACACCATGTCCCAGTCGTGAGGTATGTCTTCCATCACGTCGTGGTATATATCGCTCCAGCCATCGACGAACCTCATATCATCTTCTATGATGTTCCAAGATTCCTCGCCGTGCCGTTCACCAGAGTTCTTTAGCATGGCCCACAAACTCCAGTGAGTTATGTTCTGGCCAATGTACTTGCCCCGAAGCTCATCGGGATCCATGTGGTAGTGTTCTTTGGGCAGTTTGCGTGTCTTGAGTCCACGACCAGGGAACCCGAAGTAATAGCTCCACGATGGGACAAAGTTCTCACGCAAATGATCCTCAAGCGCGGTTAGCTTGGGTTGGCTTTGGCCCCAATGGGTTACGATGATCGGTATCATTTTATAACCAAGATAGATCGTTACGGTTGCTCATGACACAGGTGTAGGGCCAGAACTTGGTATACTCATATGTGTACTTGAATTGATCAATGTGCGCGTTGTACTGATAAGTCCTAGCGTCGTGTCCTGGGTTTGCCGTATAGGAAGAATCATGAACTGCAATGATCTCTGCGATATCTTTGAATCTCTCAATATCTGTCTTCCTCTCACTAATCAAACCGTGGTCTATAAATACGAATGCCCAAGGTTCAGAGTATTGTCCCACAAACTCATCCATGATTTGGTGGTACTTTTCTACTTTGTTCCCACAATCTACATGCTTGAACTCATGGTTATCGGACTCAAAATGAGTTTTCAATTTGGCCAACCAATTTAAGTCAGTATCCAAGGATACTATTCGTCTTGGGGCTGCTAGAAAGCTTAGAAACGCAGTACTATATACTCCAGTTCCAAGCTCTAAGATAGGCCCTGTAGTATTAGCCACGCATTTGGCGATGACTGGCGAATGAGTAAAGAATGGATCGTAAGGTAGATTCATAGATCCTCCAAAGGTTGTCCGTCGTAGTCCACAAAGGTGTCATTGTCTACGGACCTAAAGGTTCCGTGAGTGCGGTACAATTCCCTCTCGGCTACAATGTCGCAATGTTTAGCCAAAGGTAAATAACCCCCGACATCGTAAAGTTGTTCTTTTTCAATGAGTCCCATGGTTTCGTATATATTGTAACCATGTTTAGCATCCGCTTCGTCATCCGTTTTGTAACGTCTCAGAGGATACTCTTGGTAAGTCAATCCGAGATAAGTCGAGTTTGCTGCGGCATGATGATACCATTGATCTTCGGTGACTACGCAGTTCTTGTCGTAAAACATTCTGTCAGCAAATCCAGCGTGGGCTAACCTAGCCCCTAGTTGGCAATCTTCCACACCTCGTCTAGCGCAAAACTCATCGTAGCCATTTACTTTCAGTAAACACTCCATGGGTATGCCAGCGTTGGATCCAAATAACCAAGACCCAGGTATAGGTATAGGATCATTTGTGGGTTGGTGTTCTATGCGACCGTCTGGTCCCCCTAGTCTATTGTAGTGTATAGTGCCATCTAGCAAGACTTTGACATTTCTTGCCGATTGATATGATCCAGCGAAGATCCAATTGTTATCCGCTGCCTTCTGATGATACTCCCTCCAACCAGGATGCACGGCACTCAAGTCATCGATGAACACTATGTAGTCGTTCTTAGCAACTATTATCGCTGTATTCCTAGTGCCGCTTGTGTCGGCAAATGCGCGTCTGGTTTTCCTAGACCTACCCCGCCAGATACTTGGCTTGGGCGCGATGTGAAGCATTTCAAAACGTCCATCCACAAGTTCTCTGTATTCGCTTACTCGGTTTGGGTTGAACTCAACGAACTGATCCACGAACACGACTTGGTCGGTTGGCTTTAGTTGTGGGGCTAGACTATCTGCGAATAAATCAAACCTTGGGTCTAATCGGGCACTTATATATGCAATTGTGATCATGGGCAAAAGTCTCCGTCTACTAGGGCTTCGAGGTTCTTGAACTTGGCCGTTAGGTTCTGGTCCATCTGTTCCTCAACTGTGTCTACCACCAAAGGCACCACAAACCTACATGGCGACTTAGACCCATCCCTAAAGGTTCTGCCGGTGGCTTGCTTGAACCACGTAGCTGAATCAGTCAGATTCAGTATGGCTGTTCTAGGAGCATCCCCCACAGTGTCCTGAAGATTCAAACCGACACCGCCAGATTGCATGTTGATTATGAGTCCATCCAACAACCCAGACTGAAACATCTGAATGGATTCTTGGCGTTCGCCTCCATCGATTTCGCCGTCGATACGACCAAACCTATGCTTGGCCTTGGAGTGCAGGATTAACAGATTCTCGATCGTGTCTCTGAAGTTCACGAAGTGCAAGACCTTTTGGCCACTTTCTATGAACTCAGTCGCAAGCTCGAACAGCCCACGGGTTTTCTCATGCTCAATGATCTGACGCTGTCGGAGCCTACGCACCATAGCGTGTTCGGTCTCTTCAGCGTAGGCGTGCAGTAACTCAACATACGCCAAGTCCAAGGCTTTAGTGTCTTCCACGGATATCATGCGCGTTGACATCTTGAACTCAGGGAGGTCAGCGACTTGCTGGATACTAACTCGATCCATCATGTGTTCGTGTTTGGACCTCAAGGACCTCATTGTTTGCTCGCCACCAGTGTACTCAAGGCCACCGAACCTACCGAGTCTGCATCCACCGTTGATAAGGCACCAGTTCCACCAGTCGCTTTTGTGAAACCACCGCATGGCATGCCCTATGCCCTTGAGCTGGGTTGTGTTCTCAAACGGGGTGGCACTCAGTAGTAACAACGGAAACTCTTGATCCCTTGCGTCGATGAGCAACTGAGTCTGAAGGGCTTTCGGGTTACGGCAGTTATGGACCTCATCGAAAATCCACAGTGTGTTGCGGGGATAGTTCAGCTTAAACCGTTTGCGTTTGTTACCGCTCTTCGAGATACCTTCGGCAGTACCTCGGGTGCATTTTTGGTAGGACTCACACAAAGCCACCTTGACCCCAACCTTGGCGGCAGCGTCTAGCCATTGCGCCTTGGTCACGGCAGGACATACAATGGCTACCTGCACCCCAGCTCGTTTGGCTATGAACAAGGCTTTCCAAGTCTTACCTGTCCCCATGTCACTCATATCCAACGCAGCTCCTGTGCGATGAATCGAGTTGAACAGCTTGTCAATGCCTGGAAGCTGGTAGGCTCTAGGCGAGTATGTTGAGGAACTCATCGGTCTGTTGTTCGGTTGCGATTGCT
>Ga0208645_1002508_pt1 | contig 14568 bp, 13 predicted proteins | sample VirMetDEL_Sep_01_FD_184519 | JGI IMG/M metagenome (GOLD analysis project Ga0208645, IMG submission 184519) | Aqueous microbial communities from the Delaware River and Bay under freshwater to marine salinity gradient to study organic matter... | ecosystem: Environmental > Aquatic > Marine >... | reverse complement strand
ATTAAAACATATTAATAGAGCTAAAAGAAATTTAAAAAATAGTACATTTTCATAAAAAATTATGAAATTTTAAAAAGTTTTTATAAAAATTTAAAAAAATAAAGAAATGTACTATTTTTTATTTATTATAATTACATTTATTTATAAAATTACAATTACTACAACAATATACATCATATTCATAATAAGTATCCTCAGTATAACAAAATGGTCTATCTCTAATAACAACATCCCTTTTTGTTTCAATATATTTCATTTTACCATAACAATAATTATAAATATGAATATCATTTTTAACTGTCATAACTGAACCATAATATTTACCTTCAAACTCAACATAATCATCCCATTTTTGAAAACTTATAATTTTATCAATAATAGATTTTACTATATCATTATACTTTTGTATTTCATCATTTTTTTTAGCAATATCTTTTTCATATTCAATAACTTCTTTTAAATATTCTACTTTATTAATTTTAATAAAATCATCAATATATAACCAACGATATTTAAAATAATCTATTTTATTATGAATACGACCCCCTATTTTAATCTTTCTATTAGTTTTATAATTAATCCCTTCTTTCCATTTTTGATAATTACTCATTAAATCAACATCAGCAATCATCTCTTCAAATGTTTTAAAATCATCTTCTTTTAATCTTTCTTCAAGATATAGTTTTTGCTTATATTCTGGGTAAGTCCTTATAATTTTCATTATGTTTTATTTTCTCATTTCATTATATTAAAATCTTTAAATCATTTTTTTAAATTATATAGTATAAAAAATAAAAAATGATATATTAAAATTTTAAATATATATTAACAATCACAATGTGTTATTGTAATCCTACTTTTGATATCCGATGTACTTGCTGGGTTCAAAATAACGATGGAACAAAAAATAAAAATTTTATAAAATGTCCTCAAAGACACGAAACCACATATGAACGTATAATGAACGATTATAATTATTATAAGAAAATTGAAAAAGATGGTTTTGATAGTATTAAATTAGAAATATTGAATATTACAAAATTATCTGAAAAAGATTGGGAATATATTAAACAAATTTATGAAGAACAAGAACAAGATTAATCGTTTCTCCAATGTCCGTAGGCTCTAGATTTCGTTTTAATCCAAACTCTCTTATCATCTTTATTAGATAACGCTAATTTATTTTGAGTAATAGAATAGTTTGTTAAATTATTTGTTCTTATTGAATTGATAAGTTTATAACAAGATGTATCATTTAGAACACAATCTTTATAATCTTCAAAACCAATATTCTTATCTACAACCACTTTGCTGACACCTTTTGCTTTTTTGATTACTTTTTTATCTGATTTTATTGTATAAACTTTTGAACGAATTCCCACAAAGTTTGTTATTACTGCTGTTGCGGTTTCATCTTTAAATTTACCTAGCACTTTTTTATTTTTATCATTATAGAAATCACTTTCTTTTGGATATTCACTCATATCATAATAGTCACTATTATTATACATATCTTCATAAAAATCATCAGTTTTAATTTTATAAACAAATGAATCGGTATCAGTCATTAATAATTGTATATTATCACCATATTTAGGTTTCATAACATTATAATGAAAATCATACATATGAAGTTTTGATAAATCTAATATAGTGAATCCTGCATATATTGGTTTATCCAACTTAACTATTTTTTGATGTAATTCTACTATACTAAATTCAGTATCATTATTATTGTATCCTTTAGTTCTTGTGAAATTAGTTTTAGATTGTAAATTTTTTTGCCGTTCATCATCAAAGCAAATTTCAATTTGAACTCTGTTCCTTACATTCTCCATAGTTTTACCGAAAACAGAATTATTCATTAACTTAAAATAATCTTTTTCAAATTCATTTTTTGCATTTTGTCTAAATAAAGTATTCATATCTATCCATTCTTTTAACCATTTCTTTTGTGTATATTGAACTACTCTACTTACTTTTTTTAATAACATACCTTTTTCTAAATAAAATTGTAAATTTCTAATATCAACTACATAATTTATTTTATCATAAAATGTTCCACATAATTTTTCACAGTCGCTACCTTCAGGTTTAAATCTTTCTGGTGCTAACGGATAATCATTATGTAAATCGTGCAAATGTTTAGGATATTCTAAATCTACTTCTAAAGTATATCCAATATTACTATCTTCTTTATAATTCATTATAAAATCTAGCGATAAAGTTTCAACCCATTTAAAATCTTTATAAGGTAATGGTCGTGACATCGAATGACCGTATAAATTATTAGCATCTAAATAACTAATAAAAGAATTTTCAATATTTTTATTATAATCATTCATATACTTATTATTTGCCTCTTCATATTTATTGAATATTACAGATTGACCTCCTCGAATACCTCTTTCAAAGAATAGATACATATCACTATCCTTTAAAACTTCTAACTCTATTTTTGTTTTTAATAACATAGCATCCCAAGCAAAAGAAGGACATCCTACATAATTACAAGGATCTAAATTATAATATTGAAGAGATGTTTTTCTAAAATTTTCAAATACATCTGCTAGACCATATACATCAATATCTAAATAAAAGTCGTGATAATCTTCAAAAGTTTTAATTTGTAATTTTTCAATAATATGTTTAATACCTAACCATTCTATATCATTTAGTTTAGATTGATATAAACTACTATCAAAATGCTCTTTTTTTAGTTCTTCAATAGGTGTTTTTAACTTATTAATATCATCAAACCATTCATATGGGAATTGACCTTTCATTTTCATAATTTTAAATATATCTTCATCATTTTTTGAAAGATATTTTAGATAATTTTTATCTTTATCTGGAACATTTTCAATTAATTTTCCAAGACCTGATGACATAAATGCAAAACTATCAAGAAAATTTAAATTACCAACATTGAAAGATTTAAAATTTTCGCTATTATTTGGTAGAATTTTTACATTTTGATTTTTAATATCATCTAAATTTTGATTATACCAAATTATCAATTGTGAAAAGAATATATTTTTATCATAATTTAAATTGTGAAAGAAAACTGGTATATTTACTTTATCTTTAATTTGTATATTACAATTATTACATATTGGACTATCATATAGTCCAGTATTATGATTATGAAATGTTAATTTTATATTGTCTTTTGTAAATTGTTCTTCACATATCCAACATTTATTACATTTTTTGTAATCTTGTTTTTGTTTTTCTGTTATTATTATTTTATTTTTATTTTTAAATTGTGCTTCATAAATTATTTCTGATAATTCTTTTTCTAATTTACAAATTAAACTAACAAAATTTTCAGCACTGTTTAATCCTTTACTTGTAAAATATTTATGATATTGGTTATTAACTAAAGTATATCCTTCAATAGGTATATCACTTACAACTATTAAACCAAATGATGCTGGTTTATGTTGAGTTTTAAATATAGTACCTTCATTCTTACTTTTGTGTGTATTTGAAGAATCATTTAACGCTTCAAAATCAGCATATATTCTAATAGGACAAGTATTTATATTACTAAAATGATTAAATTTAATTTTTTCTTGTTTAGGAATCTTAATTTTTTGACCGCCAATACATTGTTCTATATGACGCTCCATTGCTTGTTTTCCCGAACCACCTTTTGCATTAAATTCACAACAATAAGGACAAACTAAATTTTTATTATGGTCTTTTTTAGAAGTTGATTGATTACTAAATAGTGCATCAAAGTTTTTAATATAACAATAATGACCGTTTGTACCTTCTGGTTTATAATATAATAAATGTATTAATTTATATTCAGTTTGTTTTCTTTGTTTAGTATTATATAATGGAACTACTTGATTACTTTTACCTTCTAATCCAAAGACATTTATTCTTAATTTATTTCGTTTTTCAAAATGTATTATTTTGTTAATATCCATAGGCATATCTTCTGGATTATAGATTAATTCATTTAATCTTTCAGTATATTTAGTAACTCTTTCAGCATCTCTTTCAGGGGTTTTGATACCACAAAGAACACTATAAATAAAGCATAAGTTATCTTTATTTTTGATATTTATACAAGCTTTTTTATTTTTAATATTTGGTGGTAAATCTATATACGATTCAGCAGTTAATGGATTAACTTTTGCAATATGAATATTAATTTTTAGAATTCTTTTTACGTTTTCTTTATAAGATTCATAAAGATCAATTGTTTTTGCATAAAAATCTTTTAATAATTCAATAGTATCAGCAGGATTTAAAATAATTTTAGTTTTTGTTGTTACATTTTTTTCGATTTCAATTAGTTCTTCTTGGCCCTCTTCGTTTTTATTATCAGTTAAATAAAAACCTTCTAACCAAATTTTAGATCCTGATTTTGATGATATAAATTTATCTATTTGATAAAATTCAATAAAATTTTTGATTGTTTGAATATCAAAAACTTCAATATAATCATATTTTCCTATTGATTCATATTTAGTAAAAAGATTTGGTTTTGTATTATTAATAGTATATTTTTTATAAGAATTAAATGAAGAATTTGTAGGTTGAATTCTAAAAATTTTTCTTTTATTAGCAAAGTTTTTTAAAGCTTTTTGAATTATTTTAGCTGGATTTTCAACCTTTTTATCATTTACAACTCTTTTTAAGAAGTCCTTGCGTTGTTTTGGCGTGGATAGTTTATCTAAACCATAAGATTCTTTTAATTTTTTAAATTCTTTATTATTACCGTGTGGTTTGTATCCATAGTATTTTATAAATTCATCTAAAGGGTTGAGTTTCTTTTTTTTAGGCATGTATATATTATATATATATATAATATAAATCTTTATATATTAATAGTATATTAAAACATTTAAAAAAAAATAAATCATTTTTTACCATAGCGAGGCAGCGAAGCAGCGAAGCGTTGCTATTTTAATTTTTTGCTATCTTTAGTTTTTTTATTTTGTTCTATAACTTGTTTTAATTTTTCATTTTCTTCAATTAAATGTTTATAATGCTCTCTTTTAATTTTATTTTTTTCTTTTACATTTTCTAAAAAATTTTCATTTTCTACTTTATTTTTATAATAATCACGATGGTAATCAATACCTTTTTGAGAATGATAATATTTTTTATTATAATTCTTACATCTTTCATTAAATTCAAGATCATTGTGCCTCTTATTTAATCGATATACTCTTTGTTTTTCTTTTTCAATTAATTTTTTTTCTTCAGCAGTTAAGTCTTTTTTATCTTTTTTATTTAGTTCTTCAATAATTTTTAGTCTTTCTTCGACATTAATTCTCATATTTAATAATATGGTAGATATATTATAATATAATCATTTTTTTATATATATTAATATTTTTAATAAAAAAAATTATATAAACATTAAATATATTTAAAATATAATAATGACAACTGAAGAAATTGAAGAAGTACCTTACAGAGAAGCAACAAATAAAGTTAAAGTAAGACTAACATTTCCTTTTGAAAAAAATGCTGAAATTAAAAAAATCGGAGCCAGGTGGGATAGTGATAATAAAATTTGGTATTATCCGTCTATTAATGGAGATTTACCAGATGAACTAAAACAATACAAAGCTTATAAAGTAAAAATTCAATATGAAGATAAAGAATATTTTCGTGCAAAACTTCCCTCAATGAGTTTTGATAAAAATGTTAAATCTTGGTTTGTAAATCAAGAAGATTATGATAAATTTATTAAACTATAATTTAATTATTTTTATATTTACATATAATAGATATGTATGAATTAAATAAACTACCAATTTATAAAACAGTTATTTTAAATACTAAAGATGCAACAACTGATACTAACAGAAAAACATTTCATTTTAATAAATTAAAACATTTTTCTATAGCAAATGATAATGCTACTCTTAAAGTTAAAAGTGTTGTTGTTTTTGGTGGAGGTGAAGATGACGCAGCAAGTCATAAATGGACGGTTAAATTAGATAACGTATTTTATAATAACTCTTATTATATTAATTCAGATAACGATAGATTACCAACTATTGCTTCATTCAATTATGATACTAATAAAACTGGTATAAATAGTGATGATCCAGTTTTACACCTTGAAAAACAAAATATTAATAATATGATTTTACATATTACATCAAATGACGATCACGGATTATCAAAAAACTCAAAAGATATTGATGTAGAAATTTGTATGACAATTTGCGAACATCCTGAATATTAAGATATTCTTCTTTTATTTTTTCTTTTATGATGATGAGTATTATTATAATAATTAGTTCTTTCTAAAGTTTTAGAAACTAATCCATCAGGATTATTTTTAGATATATTGGAAATAACTTTTCCTGTTTCATCAGCTATAGCAGTCTTAACAGTTGGTGCAAATTGATGCGCAATTTCATGAATCACACCACCAGCTACACTTGCTTCAATACCAGTTATAATCGATTCACCAATTAAAGGTAAAACAAAAGCCATTATCTAATATATGCAAAGAAAATTAAAATATTTACATATAGTAGATAAATAATGACATTTGGTTTACACGTTTTTAATGAACCACGACCTAGCGGCAGTACACTACAGGATAATAGTAATTACCACCATTTATTCAGAAAAGATGATGTAAAATATTTTAATAAACATCATAAGAATCATTTTAGATCAGTTGAAGGTGTTACAGATTTATCACCACATCACGAATTATATCAACATAGTAGCGTAACTTCTATGATGAATGATTTAGGAAATTTTAATGCTACTAATAAAGGTTTAGTATATTTCGAAGAAACAGAAGCATATAAGACTCTACACAATAAGGAGCAAATGCCTAGAATGGGTTATCACGATAATTATAATATGGATATCCCTAACAAAATTGACTTTATGAAGAAGAAGCAATTAACTCATACCTTACCTAATATGGTTCATTCTTTAAAAATTGCTTAATATTTTTTCAAATTAAATTTTTTCAAATAAGCATTATAACTAGCGGATAAACTTGTTTTATTCCAGAGCAAATTATAAGCTAGACTACTGGCTGTATCGGGTTTAGTCCAATCACCAGTAACAGAATGCCTTGCGATCCAAGCATCTCTGATACCTTCGTCCTTATGATCTATATAAGTAGAACCATTTTTTAAACCAAAATGAACTATTTTAATTTTTTTTCTATTTTCATCAAAGAAAATAGCAGTATATCTTTTATCTTCTTTAGAACTCTTTTTCAATTGAACGTACATCTCTATAATATAACAAATATTTAATTTTTAATACTAAAATCAAAATAGTACATTTCATAAAATAATTTATATTTTTAAAAACATTTTAAAAAAAATTTATAAAAATAAAGAAATGTACTATTTTTATCTCTAAATTTTTAATGAACGAAATCTTTACATTTTAGAGTTTTTTTATGTGCTGATAAACCATCTCTTCTAACTTCAGATCCACATTTATCACATTTAATTTTTTCTGATCTTTTTTCTTCAATTTTTTGTTTATTTAATTCACGATACTCTTTATCTCTTTCTTTAACTTTATCTTTATTTAATTTACGATATTCTTTCTTTTTTTCATTAATTTTTTCTTTATTTAATTCACGATACTCTTTATCTCTTTCTTTAACTTTATCTTTATTTAATTTACGATATTCTTTCTTTTTTTCATTAATTTTTTCTTTATTTAATTTATGATATTCTTTATGTTGTTCTTTAATTTTATCTTTATTTAATTTACGATATTCTTTCTTTTTTTCATTAATTTTTTCTTTATTTAATTTATGATATTCTTTATGTTGTTCTTTAATTTTATCACTATTATTTTGATAATATTCTTTCTTTTTTTCTGCTAATTTATCACGATTATCAATACACCATTCCTTAATACTTCTATTTGCTCTATTATTATTTAATACACTTTTAATTTCACACATAATTATATCTTCACATTCTTTTAATTCATCTCTACTATCACAAGGATAATCTTGAATAACAACCATACACCACTCATCCCACCCACCATTATCACGGATATACTGATATAGTTTCATATTATAACCTCTACTATTTGGATTATTACAACCATTTTTATGACAATTTTTTCTTTTCATAAAATCTTTAGTAGATCCAATATAAACATTTTTATTATCATAATCGTCTTTTTTCTTAATCATATAAATAACACTATTTAAATAGTCAGACATTTTCTCATTACTATATATTATATTTTTTAAATCATTTTTTATTTAAATTTAAAAATAGTACATTTCATAAAATAATTTATATTTTTAAAAAGCTTTTATAAATTTTTATAAAAATAAAGAAATGTACTATTTTATAATATACATATTATTTTTTTGTTGCTAATTGCCTTCTAACAGCAGCTTGTACAGTTTGCGCACCCTCATTTTTTAAATATTCAAAAAAAACATCGTCATTTTTAATAATTTTTTTTGGAGCCGGACGAGTCATAGAAACAGGTTTTGGATTTGACTTTTTAACAGGTTTCTTTAAATTTGATTGTAAAATATCAGCAGCCTGTTTATTAGCTGATTCAATCATAATAATCATTTTAGATCTCTCTTTTCTAATTTCTTCTAATTTTTTTAGACATTCCTTCTCATCGAGCTCGAGTTGTGCTACACCAGCTTTTATTTCACCGACATATTTACGCATATACTGTCTTTTTTTCACCTGAGATTCGGTACCCTGACTATCTGGTTTTTTAGGTCTACCAACTTTTTTCTTAGGTTGTTCCATTTAATATATAACAACATTTTTATTTTCTTTATTAATAATAAATGAATTGTAAGAGATGGGGGGTACTAAAAACACATATCAATTATAAATATGTTAGTTTTTTACTAAATAAAAATAACAAAAGTTGTTATGATAATCGTTCATTCACTTATGTTATAAAATATAATAATTTTATAAGATTTGGGGCTTCAAATCAACTTTATAACCGCTTCAATTCATATAATAATATTTACGGAGATTGTCAAATACTAAAAATAACAGAACATAAAAATGATTTTAAAAATAAATATAATAAAGATATGTTTAACTTTATGATGAAATTTTTAAATAATAATAACGTTCTACCTTTAAAAGAAGAGCAAACTATTACAAAGATGTATGATGATATTAAAACAGGCAAATTTAAAATATTATATGTATAATAAAAATAGTACATTTCATAAAAAAATAAATAATTTTAAAAACATTTTATAAAAATTAAAAAAAAATTAAGAAATGTACTATTTTTTAATATACTTCATTCAAAGTTTTCTAAAAAGTAATTGAAAAATATATTTGGTTCTCTTTTAAAAGTTATTACATAATATCTACCTCTCCATTTTTTAATACTACAAGTTGTTAATGAGTGTATATATAATCCTTCATTATTTAATTTTATAAGCCTACTGGGAGTTAAAGACCCCCAGCAATAATCATTACATAAAAATATAATTCTTTTTACATTGGTTTTAGCAAAAAACATCAATATATCAAAAAAAGCATTTTTTCTTCCATCGCCATAGTCTAACCTGAATGGCGGGTTTGTTATAACAGTATCAATATTAGTATAATCAATACTTCTAAAATCTACATTTTCCTCAATTTCAGCATAACTTTTATTAACGTATTCAGGTAAATTATCATAAAAAGATCCTTCACCTCTAAACGGTTCACAAACAGATTGTCCTTCTTTCCATTCAATATTATCAATAATTTTTTTTGCTAAACTTTTTGGGGTTTGATGTAGGAAATATGTTTCATCTTTCATATTTATAATTATAATATATTTTTATTTTTTTATAATTATTTTATTTATCCAAAATAACCCAATATTATTTTTATGATATCAACTCAATTGATAACTGTGATGCTCCGCCATTTACTTGAAAATAATAAGATGCCCCGTATCTTCTCATATATCCATAAAATTCTAAATAATCTCCTGCTGTTAAGTTAACTATAAAACCACAAGCATTACCAAACTGCCATCCATTGAACCTACCATATGAGCCCCTGCTCTCACTCGCAGGTAGATAAACACCATTTTGATATAAAGCTATTGTCATATTAATTCTATCACTTGAAACATTTGTAAAATTCATATTATAATTAATTCTATATGTTCCAGTTTGAGGTATATTTATTCTATAATTTGTATAATCTAATGTAAAACTACCATTATTTATTCTTACTGTATCATCAGAACCCATTGGATTAATTTTAAACCAAGTATTAACAAGTGTATTTGTTATGTATTGATATGTAAAAGTCATATTTAACATTACATTTTTTAATACCCTATACCCAGCTGTTTCTAACAATCCCTTAATATATTCAGCATCAAAATTGCTCCCATTTACTTTAAAATTACCAGTACAATTTATATCACCACCTACATCTAATCTATGAACTGGATTATTATTATTAATACCTACGTATCCTGTTCTTCTTATTCTCATAATATCAGGTGTATCCAATACACCATTACCATCTGTATCACCTAAAACTGATAAGTGATTACTTAACGAGTCATAATTAATACACATACTATAAGTATAAGGCGTAACACCATCTAAGAATGTAATTCTTGAACTATTTGTAAGACCATTTCCTCCTGCTAATATTAGCTCAGGCATATAACTTGTAGTGTAATTTCCTAAACTAATTTTTTCATTATTTTTTTCAACTCCATTAAAGTTTTCTAATGTAGTAATTCTGCTATTATGACTAATAATATCAGTGCTATTATCATTTACTAAATTATTTAAACTAATACCATTACTATAATATTTTCCAGTTGTATTAACATCGCCTCCAATATCTAAAACATATTGAGGATTAGTATTTTGTATACCAACATATCTATTTTGTCTGATGACACTAATAGCAGGTGGAGCATCTACAATTTGATTATAATCGTTATCACCGCTAATATGTAAAGAGTTATATGAACTATCATAATAAATCGCCATTCCTTGATAATAACCAGGATTGTTTAAAGCACTATCAGCGAATACTATTCTACTTGATACGCTTTGTGAATTATTACCTAAAAGTCTTAAACTTGGAGTAGTATTAGCAGTTCCATTACCCAAAGTTAATATTTCATCGCCATTAACAAAATGGTCTATATTCTCCTCCGTTGTTAGTCTTAAATCCAAAGCCGTAATATCACTTGTATTTGTTGTGACATTCGTATTAGTTGTATTTAGACTGGATTGAAGAGCGTAATCGGTGAGATTAATAGCATCCTTAATATCTTGTGCTGATCCAATATAAGTATTATCTTGAAATATTATACCATATACTTCAATATCATTAGTATATTTGTTATAATATGTGCTATACACGGCATCTTCGGTATCCAGACTACTTCCATAAGTTCTTCTTAAAGCAGTCTGTGCCGGTTGTGCTATTCTTGTAGGTATAGCACTGTCTAATAATCCAATCGTGCCCTTTACATCAAAATCATTAACAGTTAGTTTTTTAATTAGTGCATTATCAAAAATAGCACTATTTCCTGAAAAGTTAGTATAAAGATTACCTCCATCCCACACATTTTCAATATAACCACCGCCTAAAATATAAGTCTGCCCGTTAAATATAATAGTCTTATCAAATTGTATTCTGTCATCAACATTTATATTAAAAACTTTAATGCTCCCATTTTTCATATCAATTAAACCAGCGTTAGGATTAAGAGGGTCTTCTCCAATAGTAAACATATCATAACTTTCAGTTACGACACCATTAAAGGGGTCATATCTTTCCTTTTTAAAGTTCATAGTAACATTTATAAAATTATTGTCATTTTGGAATTCTCCCACATGGGCGTTGTAAAATAATATGTTATTAGTCGTTCCAGTCGGCACACTACTCCCACCACCAGCATTAGCAATAGCAGTTGCTAAATTAGGTATATTGTTATAATCAATTGCTTCACTAACTTGTAAAATATTCACGCTTCCAAATACGCTTTCTGGGTCAAAGTTTAAATAATCGCCGAAAGCACTTTGTAATAAATTAATAACTTTGCTATCATTATAAGCTACGCTATCAGTAACTTTTAAGTTATTATTTTCATCGTATGTTAATGTTAAATTAGGGTCTAATGATATAATAGCATCTCGTAATTCAGTTTTGCTTTTAAATCTAAATGTTGGGTCATCGGTAAATATAATCTCCTTTACTTGAATAGCATTTTCAAAAATTGGGTATCCATCAGCATAATATGTTTCAGTCCCAGCAATATCAGTCGTAATATCACTTCTACGATTAATAGTTCCTCTAATAGTATCAGCAAATACTCCTACATTAAAATTAAGTGGGGGTTCGGTCGCTGTCCTGCTTAAAATAGTATCATTAATATAGCATACATTTTCATCAATATAAAATATGTTTTGTAATGCTTGTCCGTTCAATTTTTTAATGCTAAATCCTGTGTCTAAATATTCTAATGTTAAACTCAAATCATTATTACTATCAATGGTAAAATTAGCACGGCCAGTATCAGTATCGTTTGTTAAACTATATACTCCTCCTTTTGTTGTATAAGTTATATTATTTTCTCCGTTTCCAATAAATAATAATATATTTTCCCGTGTCGTTTGGTAAGGTAATACTTCATAACTATCTAAATATAAATTTTTATTATTAATATCAATTCTATTAGTTTCTTGGTTCATTTGTATAAACTCATTATTAGCTATTTGAAAACTTGCTCCTTTAAAAGTAGGCTGATTAAAATATGTAATTACTAAACCAGTAGCATTACCTGTTTCAGTCGTTTCATCAAAAGCTTGATAATCAGTCATTAATCCTAATGTAGCTGTTCCAGTCGTATTTCTTGATAAAGCCCATAAAAAACTATCACTATTTCCTTCTACTGCTAAACTACTACCTTTTAAAGTATTATCAGTTACATCTGCTTTAATATGAGTTTTGTAATATGGATTTAAATTACCAATACCTACATTTCCTAAATTATAATATATTTTGTTATCATTTTGCGTCCATACACTACTACCTCCTCCACTACCTGCATTCTCAATAGCACTTTCTAAGCCTGGGATAATAGTATAATCAGTATTCTCTAATAAGAGAGTTATATCTACTTGTAATTTATTAGTAGAGTTTATATAACTGAGATAATCACCAGCGTATGATGGTAAATCTGCTTGTATAATATCACTAACATCTTGATTAAAATCGCTATTTAATTTATATAGGTTTAATTTACTTTGTAAGTCAACAATGTCTTCGGCATAATGCGTATGTATAGCATTGGCTTTTCCACTTAAATCAGTAACTAATGCTTTCTCATTTAATCTTGCTTGTAAATCCTCAATATCACTAATAACATGCCCGTGCGATGATAAAGCCTTTCCGTCTAATGCTGATTGTAATCCAAAAACATTAGCGATTGTATGGGTGTGGTCTAATCCTGCTTTAGCATCAAGAGCATCTTGAAGTCCATCTATATCACCTACACTATAACTTAAATTAGGTAAATTATCTAAACTATTATAATTACCATCAAAAAGTGTTGGTAAATTATTTAAACTATTATAATCTCCATCAAAAAGTATAGGTTTATTATCTAAACTATTATAATTACCATCAAAAAGTGTTGGTAAATTATTTAAACTATTATAATCTCCATCAAAAAGTGCAGGTAAATTATCTAAACTATTATAATTACCATCAAATAATATAGGTAAATTATTTAAACTATTATAATTACCATCAAAAAGTGCAGGTAAATTATCTAAACTATTATAATTACCATCAAATAATATAGGTAAATTATTTAAACTATTATAATTACCATCAAAAAGTGCAGGTAAATTATTTAAACTATTATAATCTCCATTAAAAAGTGTTGGTAAATTATTTAAATCATCGTAATTACCACTAAATAATAAGGGTTTATTATCTAAACTATCATAATTACCATCAAAAGCATCTGCTTTAAGTTGATATGCTGTTAAATCGCTATCCAATACTACATCGCTTCTTGTATTAATATTTGCTGTTGTTGTATCATAATATAAAAATGCATTTTCCGTAGGTGCGTTTGGTATAATTACTTCATCTAATAATGTATAAGTCGTATCGCTTATTAAACCTCTACGTCTTCCCCCTGATATTTCTTCTCTAAATGATAAGACATTTCCACTATCATTTATTACTTCAAGATTTTTACATACTAAATTATCTTTTACATATAAATCTTCAACTGTTGTTAATCGGTCAATATTAACACTTCGTGTAGTGTCATTTAATAGTTTAATATTAGCAAAATTGGCGGGGTCTATATTCGTCGTATTTACTCCCAACATTCTAAACGTATAAAGTGCTAAATCATTACCCATAGTAAATACATAATCATCGGTAAATAATACCAAAGGATAATTTAAACTCGTTAATACACCATTTACATATAAATCTAATCGTTTTGCTATATCATCGCGATTAATAACAAAATGGCTTTCTTGATTTGGTATGTTAATACTTGCTTCTTGTGAGAGATAAGTTATTGTATTATAAG
>Ga0208645_1002507_pt1 | contig 14571 bp, 23 predicted proteins | sample VirMetDEL_Sep_01_FD_184519 | JGI IMG/M metagenome (GOLD analysis project Ga0208645, IMG submission 184519) | Aqueous microbial communities from the Delaware River and Bay under freshwater to marine salinity gradient to study organic matter... | ecosystem: Environmental > Aquatic > Marine >... | reverse complement strand
TGCTCCAAAGAAGAACAAAGGTGGGCGGCCACGCAAACCAAGGCCAGAAACTGTGCAGGTGAAGCGTCCTGTTAACCTCGGCCAACCTATCAAGCCAGAGTCTTGGGACGGTCGTTTTCAATCCGTTGAGCCAATGGCAACCCAGAAACAGAAACGAATCAATCACAGATACAAATGGAATCACCATACGACGATCAATTGGATCATGGGTCAAGCAGATCCTCTTGGTTTTTTGACCAAAGTCATGCAAGGTGAGGAGATTTTCCCTGTCTACTCAAAAGACGCAGAGGGCAATTCACAGAAGATGGGTGCGATCGCAGCAGATCCAGAGTTGCGAATCATGGCAGCAAAGACACTTCTCGGCAAATGTTTGCCAGATCTCAAGGCAGTTGAGATTACAGCAGAAGTTGAAACAACCAAAGTTCTGGACATCACAAGGCTGAGTGACAATGACCTCAATGCAATTGAACGAGTTCTTGAACACGCTTTCATTGAAGGAAGTGAGAGCGGAGAAGATGAAGAGATCATTGAAGGAGTTTACGGAGAACTCCTGGAGCACGATAGAGCCAGGACGTGAGTTTCACGCCAACTGGCATATTGATGCGATCTCTGAACATCTGCAAGCTGTCGTTGAAGGTGACATCAAGCGACTGATCATTAATGTTCCGCCACGACACATGAAGTCTATCTCGGTTGCTGTGGCATTGCCTGCATGGACTTGGACCATCCAGCCTCAGAAGAGATTCCTGTTCGCATCTTACGCATCATCGCTTTCCATAAGAGACTCGGTAAAGTGTCGTCGGTTGATTGACAGCCCATGGTACAAAGAATACTTTGGTGACTCGTTTGTGCTCACTGGCGACCAGAACCAGAAACAAAGATTTGAGAACGACAAGACTGGTCAAAGGATTGCTACTTCGGTTGATGGTGCATTGACAGGTGAAGGTGGTGACATTATCGTAATTGATGATCCGCACAACGTCCGTGAGGCAGAATCCTCCGCTGTTCGGGAAGGTGTCCTTGACTGGTGGGATCAAGCTATGCAGACTCGTCTCAATGATCCGAAGACTGGTGCATTTGTCATTATTATGCAGCGAGTTCACGAGAATGATCTGACAGGCCACATATTGGCCAATGATCTGGGTAATGACTGGGATCACCTTTGCTTGCCAGCCAGATATGAGATTGGGCATCCTACGCCAACAAAATCAAAACTCGGTTTTACGGATCCGAGAACCAAGGAAGGTGAACTGCTCTGGCCAGATCGTATTGACGAAAAGACACTTGACACGCTTGAGCAATCCCTTGGCAGTTATGCTTCAGCAGGACAGCTTCAGCAGCGACCAATGCCAAAAGGTGGTGGGATCCTCAAAGCTGAGTGGTGGGTTCCATGGGAGCACGAACATTTGCCAGACATTGAATACGTCATTCAATCTTGGGATACTGCCTTCAGCACAAAAGAAAAGACATCTTACTCCGCTCGCACGACATGGGGTGTTTTCCGCAAGAATGGTCAAATCAATGCGATTGTACTTGATATGTGGTATGATCGTGTCACTTACCCTGAGTTGAGACGCATAGCTCAAGAGTCATATATGGACTTTGAACCAGACGCAGTGTTGATTGAAAAGAAAGCCTCTGGTCAGTCGTTGATTCAAGATTTGCGCATTGCAGGTGTGCCAGTGCTTGAGTATTCGCCAGATCGCGACAAAGAAGCACGTGCCCACGCAAGCTCTGCATTGTTAGAAGATGGCAGAATTTACTTTCCATCTGACAAGAAATGGGCTAAAAATTTAATAGACATTTGTGCAGCCTTTCCAGCTGGTGACAATGACGATATAGTTGATACTTGTACACAGGCTTGGTTAAGATTAAGAAAAGGCTGGTTTTTGTCTCATTCTACTGATTACGAAGACGACGATGATCTTCCGAAACAAAAGGTAGCACTATATGGCTGATCCTATCCCTCTGCAGCAACCCAAGATCCCATTTGCCGAGGGAGCTCCGCCAGATGATCTGATGGTAGAGCAGTTCGGTGACGACGAAGTATTGATTGGTGACCCTGCTCTTGACGAGCTAGACAACCCCACAGAGATGACGTTTGATGCCAATCTGGCAGAAGTCATTGAACAGCGCACACTTGATCGCAAAGCCAATACATTGGTCAGATACTACGAAACTGACAAGAATGCTCGCTCTGAGTGGGAGATGCGTTACAAAGATGGCCTGAAGACACTTGATCCTGATGGTGGCCTTGAAGAGGGTGAAGATGAGCGCGCAGCAAGAGGCTTGAGCACAGTTGTTCACCCCATGATGGCAGAGGCTGCTACTCAGTTCAATGCCAGAGCTATTGCTGAATTGTATCCTTCTGGTGGTCCAGTCAAAACGACAATAGTCGGTGAGCCAAACGAAGAAACAGAAGAGCAAGCTCGTCGTGTTCGTGATTTCATGAATTATCAGATCACACAGCAGATGGAGGAGTATTTCCCTGACCTTGATCAGATGTTGTTCCAGCTGCCTCTGGTTGGTCATGCATTCAAGAAGGTCTGGTGGGATGCAAGTCTTGATCGTCAGTGCTCAGAGTTCATACGCGCAGAAGACTTCATTGTCTCGGCAGAAAGCACAAACATCAGCACATCAAACAGATACACCCACATCATCCGCATACCTAAAAACGAATACAACAAGTATGTTGAAGCTGGCTGGTATCTGCCAATTGAGTTTGATGGCAGTTCATACGATCCGTCTGGTGACGTTGTGTCTATGGTCGAAGGTGTTGACCAAGATGGTGATGATGAGAATGATGAGGTCGTGACTCTGCTCGAAATGCACGTTTACGATATGTTTGATGGCATTGATGGGTTCACAGAAGAGGATGAAGACAGTGAAACTGTTGTTATGCTCCCTTATATCATTACTGTTGATTATGACAATGAGAAAATTGTCAGCATCAGACGCAACTGGGAAGAAGACGATGCAAAGAAAAAGAGACGCGACTGGTTCGTCAGTTACAAGTTTCTTCCTGGCATAGGTTTTTATGGCTTTGGCCTTTACCACATGATTGGTGGTCTTGGCAAAGCTGCAACAGGTGCATTGAGAGCTCTGCTAGATTCTGCTGCATTTGCGAACATGCAAGGTGGCTTTAAGCTAAAAGGTCGTGTCAGTGGTGGTGAGATTGACGTCAGTCCTGGAGAGTTCGTTGACCTAGACGCAACTGTCGATGATGTCAACAAGGCAATCATGCCATTGCCGTTCAAAGAGCCATCAAGCACACTCATGCAGTTGCTTGGTTTTATCACAGAGGCTGGTCAAAGATTCGCGAGCACAGCTGATCTCAATGTCGGTGATGTCAATCCCAATGCCCCAGTTGGCTCGACTGTCGCTCTGATTGAGCAAGGCAGCAAAGCATTCTCAGCAATCCACAAACGTCTGCATCACTCACAAGGGCAAGAGTTCAAGTTATTGGCCAAACTCAATGCTATGTACTTGCCAGAGTCAATGCCATTTGCAGTTAGCGGTGCTTCCGAAACTATTTATGCAGCAGATTTCAATGATCGTATTGACATCGTGCCTGTTAGTGATCCAAACATCTTCAGCACTGCACAACGTATTGCTCAAGCACAAGCCATTCTTGAGATGGCAAAATCAGCTCCTCAGCTTCATGATATGTATGAGGCATACAAGCGGATGTATGAAGCTATTCGCATTCCAGGAATTGACGAGATACTGAAGAAGCCAGATGAAGCACCAAGAACAGACCCAATTGACGAGAATCTCTCGGTTATGTATGGCAAGCCGATCCGTGCATTCCCAGAGCAAGACCACGAGTCACACATCGCGGTGCATTTGCAGTTCCTGCAAGATCCATCGTTGGGTGGCAACCCTGCGGCCAAAGCACTGCAACCAATCCTCATTGCGCATGTGGCTGAGCATATAGCTCTGTTGTATCGTCAGCGGATGGAAGCAAGCATCGCTATGCCGTTGCCGAACCTGCCAGACATCCGTGATCCTAAGTTCAAAATGCAGGACATTGACCCACAACTTGACATGCTCATCAGTCAGCGTGCCGCACAGGTGGTTCAAAGCGCACCACAGATGCAACCGATTCGTGCACTTCAAGCCATGGGCAAAGGTCAAGGTCAAAACCCACTGCAATATGCTCAACAGCTCGCTCAACTCGAAGCTCAGGCATTGCAAGCACGAACTCAGGCTGAGATTCAGGCTGATCAAGCCAAGGCACAATCAGACATTCAGATTGATCAGGCCAAGGCAAGACAAGACCTTGAAGTTCAGAAGATGAAAACTCAGGTTGAACTTGAAGCAAAAATCGCTAAACTTGAAGCAGACCTCGCTATTGAGCGTGAAAAGAATGCTATGAAGATGCAGGAGAAAATGATTGATGGATCTGGACCAAGCAATATCTAACATGTATATGCAGGCGATGATGCCCCAACAACAGTTGCCTCCTGTCAATCCTTCTGCGTTTGGTGGGCTTCCTCAAGCACCACAAGGACAAATGCCTCAAGGACAACCAGCGATGCCTCAAGATCAAGGCATGGCACAATATCTCGCAAACAAAGTTGCTGAGATCCGCAGTCGAATGACAGGTGAACCGAGTCAGATGGGTGCACTGAGCCAGATGATGATGCAGCAACAGCAACCGATGCCTCAACAACCAATGAGGGCTATGTGATGGCTTTAGGTGCTTTTGGTAATTTAACTCCTCAAGATTATGAGACCATTTCAAAAGGTTTCCAATCAACAAACCCAGAGCTATCTCTTGGTGGATTAAACATTACAGGAAGAGACCTTGGTTCTTCTCTTTTCAGCGCAATAGCAGGTTCGAATCCAATAGGTCTGGTTCCGTCAGCAGTCAACCTTGGTCAAAGTTATGCAGCAGAACAAGCTGCAGCCAGAGCAATGGGAGTTGAAGATCCAGGATTCTTTGATACTGTCCGTGGGATGGTTGGCGAGTCTTCTTTTGATGCAGCAAGAGCTGCAGCCGACACTAACAAAGATGGCGTGGTAAGCATTAACGAGTCAAGAGCTTTCGGCATAGGCTCTGGCCTTGCTGCTTCCGATGTTGGTGTCACAGAAGGATTCAACTTTGGTAGCACAACGCCATCAGGATTGTATTCGCCAGAAACATTTAATTTCACATCAGCAGTTAATCAGTTCAACACCCCAATGACAATGGCTCCTCTTCAAAGAACAGAAACTCCTGGAGCGGAGAAATCATCCCAACAGAATAGGTCAAATATCTCCAATGCTGCAAATTACGACCCAGATTTTGCAAGAGAGCAAGAAGCAAAAAGGGCAGAAGAAACAAAACAATCGTCAGGCGGTGGCGGTGGCGGGGGTAAATACATCTGCACAGCACTGCATGAGATGGGTGACATGGACTCGCAAGTTTTTGCTTATGACCTACTTTATGGTCAGCTTGTTGATCCTGTCGTTCACTCTGGCTATGCACTTTGGGGCATCCCTCTGGCTGAGAAAGTCAGGAAAAAAGGAATCGTTTACAGAATCGTCAAGCCTTTGGCACTTGCTTGGGCTAATCAGATGTCACACGAGCTGTCTGGTGGCGAAGTTGGTAAAACATCAATCACTGGTCACATATTGATGAAATATGGTGAGAAAATCTGCCGTCAAATCGGTCTTAGGAGAGTTAAATGGCAACTGTCAATATAGGTGATATGGAGGGTCTGCGAGACTCGTTTGAAGAAACAATGGGCTTCCCAGCAGATGCCCCAGGACTTGAGTTAAGCGACGATCAGCTGGCTAACTTTATGCTACTTTGTCACGAAGCAATGCATGGCGAAGGCTATGATGATGAAGGCGAAGAGTACGAAGATGAAGAAGACATGAGCGATGGCAAGATGAAAGTCAAAGTCATGAAGCTCAAAGGTGGTGATGTCCGCTCAATGATGGATGAGTTGTTAGGCGGTCACTGATGCCTGTTCAAAAGGTCAAAGGTGGCTATCGCTGGGGCAAGTCCGGCAAAGTCTACAAGACCAAGGCTGCTGCTGAACGTCAAGGCAGAGCTATATATGCTTCTGGTTACAGAGGGAACAAACGTGGCAACAAAGCGTAAGTTTGCGAAACAACCCAAGACCAAAGGTGGCGTCAACACCAAATACGTCAAAGGTGCGAAGAACAAAAAAGCTGCAGAGGCTGAGATAAAAAGCACCGCCAAGAAGTACAAAGAAGGTAAACTAACTCCAGCTGAGATGGATCGTATCGCCAAAAGGAGATCGAAGAATGTCACAAAAAGCTACAAAAAAGCCAGCGAAAAAAGGAGGAGGAGGCTCGCTTGAGGCTGCTATCGAGAAGTATAGCAAGTCATCAGGGATCTCCAAAGCAAAACTCCGGCAAGTTGCCAAGCGTGGCATGGGAGCTTTTTATTCTTCAGGATCTCGTCCTGGACAGACACCAACCTCTTGGGCCATCGGCAGGGTTCGTTCTTTCGCAACAGGCAAAGGTGGCGCAAGAAAGGCAGATGCTGATCTGCTGAAAGGTGGCAAGAAAAAGACGGGAGCAAAGAAGCGTGGCTAAAGGTGTAAGGCATTTCTTCAAAGACGGGACAGAGCACAAGGGTGGCACTCACAAAGATGCAAAAGGCAAATTGATGTCTGGCGCAAAACACACCTCTAATAGCAAATACCTTTATCACATGAAAGATTTATCAGAACGTGCGAAAGCGAAAGCGAGAAAATCCTGATGGCAACCTACAAAGGACGCAAAGTTTCTCTGAACAAGCCTCGTCGCATCGGCAAAGGCGAGCCAAGCTATGGCAAAAAGAAGTCTGTCGTTTATGTTCAGGACGGTGACAAAGTCAAGCGTGTCACATTCGGTGATCCTAACATGAGAATCAAAAAGAATCAAAAAGGTCGCAGGAGTAACTTCCGATCTCGGCACAATTGTGATAATCCTGGACCAAAGACGAAAGCACGTTATTGGTCATGTAAGGCTTGGTGATATGGCTAAAGCAGCAATTAAAAAAGTAGCAGCAGCTGAAATAAGGGCAGCAAAAAGTTTCCTTGATCGCAGGAAAATAAGTGCTGTTAGTCCTAGACAGTTCGCTATGGCTGCAAAGGAACTTGACAAAGGATTCCAGGACACATTGAATGTTCTGGCTCGTGAATTATCAGGAGGACAGGTCTAATGGCTGAAACACCAAAAACAAACGATCCAAACTACCGTATGGGAATTGCTGCACCAGAAGAGCCAACAATGCGCCAGTCTGTTCAGCAAGCTATCGCTAATTTTCTTTTAGATACAGGCTTGGTCTCAGACAACTACAGAGCACAACGCACTGGCGAAGCGATTGTTGGGACAACACGCGAAGATGCTCCTGCAATGGGCATCGGGCTGACTGACTTCACTCCTGCAGGTCTTGCTTTCATACCAGAAGATGTGAAAGAACAAGCTGATCAAGGCAACTATGTCACAGCAGGGGTTGTTGGTGGCCTCTCTGCACTTGAGGCTTATCCTCTGACTAAAGCACTCGTCAATCCAACTAAAAACTTTTTAGTGAATCTCGCAAGCAAAGCAACACCACAAACTGCTGCATTTGATCAAACTAGACGAGATTTGATGCAAGGGTCGCTTGCCGCAGGAGCCCTTTCAACATTGCCAGTAGTTCAACAAGTCGCGAAAGCCGTTGATGATGCCCCATCTTTTAAGTTTCACGAAGGTCGTCATGCTGGCAATGTTGTTGACAGTCTTGATGGTCTTAATTATTTTGAAGCCATAGATGGTAATTTTATTTACAGGATGATTAATGACAATGAAGCATTAAAATTGGACAATAAACTTTTTGATTATTTGCCTGAAAGTGGTGACGATGTCCAATACATATTGAACAGGAATCCTTCTTTTGCAGGTGATGTGATATCTGCCCTTAAAGGCTCTGATAACGGCAAAAATTTGGATGATTATTTTGAAGGAAAAATAGATTTAGAAGATTTGCCACAAGAAGATAGGGAAATAATAACATCAATACAAGACGACCTCATTGATCAGGAAGTTGAAGTTTTGAGTAGAGAGGCTGTAAGACAAGCAAGGCAAGAATACATTGATCTTGTCGATAATTCTGTGAATGATAAAAGTCTTACTAAATATTTTGACTCTGTCGATGAAAATGTACGTGATTAATTGATATGGCAGCATTGGCAAAGATTCTACCAAGATTGTCGCTCGAAGTCAGAGACTTTATCATGGCTTTGGTCAATAAGTACGAGGCTATGGGAGTTGACACCCCTATCTCAAGCTCCCCGATGGGTGCTGAAGCTGCACAAAAACTACAGAATCTGTATGACAAAGCTCCTCAGCAGTTTTATGCCTACAAACCTGAGTACCTAGAGAAAATCGCGGTAGAAGCAGCAGAAAATCCAGCTAACTCTGCCATAGCTCTCATGGATCCAGCTAATATGAGGACTCTCGCGCCATATCTTTCTGATTCTTCTTTCAGAGAAGGAATGTCTTTTGCTGATAGGAAAGCTGCCATAAGAGAGTTGGTTGAGCAAGGATATCCTCTTGACGATGCTGCAACCTTGATTGTTGAAATGCCTACTAGCCCAGCTTCAGTGAGAGTTGGCTCCAAAGAGGAGCCATTAGCTCAAGTCACAGGTCACGAAGGTCGTCACCGCAGTCGTGTTGCTGAAGACATGGGGATCACTAAAGTCCTTGTTGACCTTTACGACCAATATGGGTCATTTGGTGATAGCATCTCAGCTGAAATGAAGAAAGGCATGCCGATATATGGTCAAGGCGTGCCAGCTACCACACCAATCAAATCATCAGTTACTGGCGAAACGATTACAGCTCCTAAAGCTGGAGACACTCGTGGGATTTTTGAGTTCTTGAGCACATTGGGAGCATTGCCTGTCGGTTATGGCGTACTGAAAAACAGCGGAGCATTGGAAAATGTCAGCGATAGCGAAGCTCTTTGAAAAGTACAGCCCCAAAGCAGTCGCATTTTTAGAGCGAGTCGCCAAAAAATATTTTGACAACATAAATGTTGATGCGTCGCCAGAAGAAATAGAAAAAAGAATGGCTGACTACGATTCTTGGATTGGCCACAGGATCAAGAACATTGATCGTGATTTCCCAGAGGCTTTTGATCAGTACGAAACAGACGCTTTGTTCAAAGCAATAGAGCAAACAGAAATAAGCAATAAATCGTCTCTTGCCATGATGGATCCCAAGAACTTTGAGAAGCTGGCACAACCAATACCAGATGAGTTCATGGATTATGGTCATGGCATGCCGATGCCAGAGAATCCAGAGATAAAAACATCAAGAGAAAAGGTCAAGTATCTGACAGAAGCATTCTCTGAGGGTCAACCTGTTAAAAACATACCAGCTTACTGGATGCAGACAGTCACTAGGCCATTTGATGCTGGAGGCGAGGTAATATCGCCAAATGACCCAAATTATCTCAACAAGATTCTTGAATATTGGCAGATGTCAGGTCACGAAGGTCGCCATCGCAACAGAGCATTGATAGGTGCTGGTAAAGACAAGTCTTTGGTCAAAGTCTACCACCCATCAGTAGCAACCCCAAAAGAAACACCAGATGCTCTTATTAAAAGTGAGCGTCCTTATGATGGTGAAGAGGGAGCTCCATCAGAGATTCGTGGAACTGTTTCCGATTATTTAAAATTTTTAGGATTTGGAGGTCTTGCTGCGTTGCCTGCGACACAACAAGATTTTCCAATAAGTCCGTGATGTTGAACAGAGCGGCATTTTCACAACTAGTGAGTAAAAAAGGAGGCAAAGCCATGAATGATTATGGTAAGAAGCCAAAGAAGAAAATGATGACTAAGAAAAAGCCAATGGCAAAGAAGTCAATGGCAAAGAAAAAGTCTGGAAAAAAGAAAGGATATTGATATGAGCGACCAGAAGAAGGAAAAAGAGGAACAAGTCGTCGAGGTCTTTGTTTCTGGCGTGTCAATGTCCGGTAAAGCGGAGATTAACAATGACAGTGAACGATCTACTGAGAATGATCAAGAGCAATCTGACGGAGAAAAAGTCTGAGTTAGCTAGCCTGATGGTCGATGGTCGCATGTCCGACTTTGAGACTTATCAAAGAAGTGTTGGTATAGCAGAAGGTCTAGAAATAGCCAAAGCGATTATCGACGAAACAATGAAACAAATAGATGAAGAGGATGTATAGCATGTCTCATCCGCATGAACAACTGATAACCGACGAAGATTCGGAACAGACGCTAGGAAGTCATCAATTTCCCAAGCCTCTCGGCTGGAAAGTCTTGGTTCAGCCTAATCAAGCCAAGAAAAAGACTGCGGGAGGCATCATTTTGTCTACCCAAAGTCAGGAAAACGAAGAATACCTAACAGCACACGGAACAATACTTTCTCTCGGACCAACTGCCTACAAAGACAGGGATACTGGTCAATCTTGGGAAGGTCAATGGCCGGATGTGGGCGACAGAGTCACATATGGTAAATATGCTGGCCAGAAGCTCGTAATAAATGGAGTCAAATTGTTGTTACTCAATGACGACGAGATCACATCGATCTTGCCTGAGGGTGCCAACATAACGACTTATGTCTAGGCGATAACTTGGAGACGCCACCATGGAAAAAGCACTTGAAGAAATTCAAAAACAAATAGACGGTTTCAAACAAGATGAAGAATTCGAGATTGAGGTCGAGGAAGAGGCTCAAGAAGAAGTTGCAGAGCAACCAGAGGAGCCAGAGCATTCTCCTGAAGAACAAGAGTTTGGAGAAGAAGAGTACAGCAACAAAGTCCAAAAACGAATTAAAAAGCTCGTGGACCAAAGACGAGAAGCAGAGCTGCAAGCTCGTGGCTATCAAGAGCAGATGGCTCAACTGCAGTCTCGTCTTGAACGATTGGAGCAAGGCAACACTCATCGTGCTGAAAATGAGTTTAATCAGCGTTATGAGCAAACTAAGCAAGCCTTGGCACAAGCTGTTGAAAATGGCGACACACAAGCGCAGTTGAATTTCACTGAGCAGTTAGCAGATATGCGTGCTGCAATGCGTGTTGCTGAACTACAACGCCAAGTCCAAACACAGCAGTCTGCATCACCCACAGTTGGTCGTGCACAACAGGCTGCAGCAGCACCTGCACCAAAAAAAGCAATGAGTTGGTGGGAAAAGAACAGATGGTTCAACTCTGCTGGCTTTGAGCGTGAAACTGCTGCAGCGCGTGCGATTGACGTCCAATTAGACCTCGAAGGATATGATAAAAACTCCGACGAGTACTATGAAATATTGGATAATCGTTTACAAAATGTTTTTCCCGAGCTAAAATCAGATCAGAGTAAGCCTGCACCTAAGACTAGAAGCAGAGCACCAGTCGCCCCAACTGCTGGCGGGTCTCAGCGAGCTTACAAAGGTAACAGGGTTCGTCTTACGCAAGATCAACTCAGAATGGCAAGGGAACTTGGCATAACAGATGAAAAAGGTCTCAAGCAATATGAGCGCGAGATCCGTAGTCAACAGAGGAACTGATCATGGCACAAGCTAGAAACGTAAGGGCAAACGAATCCCGACCAGAGATCCGTGCGGAAGAGGCAAGGCCAGAAACTGCATGGAAACCACCATCACTGTTGGACGCACCTGATCCTCGCCCAGGAATGGTTCAACGGTGGATTGCTACCTCGATTCAGGGTAGGGATAATCCAGACAACGTATACAAACGTATGCGTGCGGGCTGGGAACCACGCCCTGCTGATACTGTGAAAGATAAGAGATTCCCAACTATCAATCATGGACAGTGGGCAGGCTGCATTGGCGTTGAGGGTATGCTGTTGTGTGAAATGCCAGAAGAAAAGTATCATTCTATGAAAGATTACTATCGTGGCAGAAACGACAGTCAAAACCAATCAATCCAAGGTGAGCTTGATGCGTTAGGCAGGAACGCTGGGCTACCTATTCAACAGAATAGGCAGTCATCCGTAAGTCGTGGCCGAGATGTCTCGGTTATGGACGATTGATAAATAGGAGTGTCGAAAAATGGCAAACGTAGATGCCGCATTTGGGTTCGTCCCAGTTCGCCACATGAGTGGTTATGCACCTCGTGCTAACAAGTACACTATCACTTCTGGCTTAGCTGAAAACATTTTCAGCGGTGACGCAGTCATTTTGGCTGCAGATGGTACACTGCAACCTGCAGGTGCTACAGAAGTAAATGTAATCGGTGTATTTGCAGGAGTTTCATATACTGCTTCTGATGGCTCATATGTTTACAGTGAGTATTGGCCAAGTGGAACTACAGCAACGGATATCGTAGCATACGTCTACGACGATCCCTACACTGTGTTCAAAGTCCAATCTGCAGGTTCACCTGCTCAGACCAACATCGGCAACTGTGCCGATATCGTGGCTGGCACTGGATCAACTTTGACAGGCCAATCTGGCTTTGAAATTTCAGGAACTATGGCAGCAGGAACTGCTCAAACAAAGATTCTGGCTCTTTATGATGCACCAGAAAATGCGTTTGGCGCCAATGCAGTCATGGAAGTGCTTTTGAATGAGCACCTTCTGAAAGATTCAGCTGGTATTTAAGAGGAGAATGAACAATGGCAATGAATAGAGCACAATTTGCAAAAATGCTCGAGCCAGGACTAAACACCCTCTTTGGCCTCGAGTATGATCAATATCCACCAGAGTGGCAGGCAGTCTTTGAGACTAGCACTTCACAGAAGGCATTTGAAGAAGATGTCCTTTTGGAAGGCTTCGGCAATGCTCCTGTAAAATCTGAAGGTTCAGCAGTTTCTTATGACGCAGCAAGCCAGCAATGGACTGCTCGCTATCAGCATGAGACAATTGCACTTGCTTTCAGCATTACAGAAGAAGCTGAAGAAGATGGTCTTTATGGCTCAATCGCCTCTCGTTACACCAAAGCACTTGCCCGCTCAATGGCTTCGACCAAAGAGATCAAGGCTGCTAACGTATTGAACAATGCGTTCACAGGTTCAGGTGTAACTGGTGGTGATGGCGTCACGCTGTGTAATACTGCGCACCCGACTCGTTCTGGTGATCAGGCTAACACACTGACGACTGCTGCTGACCTTTCAGAGACTTCTCTGGAGCAAATCCTCATCAACATCGCTGACATGAAGGACGACCGTGGTCTCCGTATTGCAGCACAAGGTACAATGTTGGTTATTCCAACTGCGTACACTTTCGTTGCTGAGCGTCTGCTTGAGTCTCAGTTGCGTACTGCAACAGCAGATAACGACATCAACGCGATTCGTTCTGGTGGCTACCTGCCACAAGGCTATCACGTTATGCGTCGTCTGACTGATTCAGATGCATGGTTCGTCATGACTGACGTCCCTGACGGTCTGAAGCACTTCCAGCGTTCTCCATTGAAGAAAGGCATGGAAGGCGACTTTGAAACTGGGAATGTCCGCTACAAGGTGCGCGAGCGTTATTCGTTCGGCTTCACCGACTGGCGCGGTATCTTCGGTTCTGAAGGAGCATAATGATAGGGGGAGCTTCGTGCTCCCCTTTTTATCCCTGACTGCTTCGGCAGACACTAGCCACGACAGGAGATGATGACATGGCTTTTACAACTTTCTCAGGACCAGTCCGGTCTGAGCGTGGTTTCACAGCGAAAGGTTCAAACTCAGTTGTTGAAATCACAGCAGAAACAACCCTCACATATAACGATCATGTTGGTCGTATCATTGAAGTAAATGATGCCGATGGTGCAGTTACACTGCCATCAATCACGACAGACACAATCGGTGCTGTTTACAAATTTTTTATCGGAACGACTGCTTCTGATCTTGACATCAAAACTGATGGCACAGATAAATTTGTAGGAAATCTGGTTCTGGCTGCAGCGGCAACTTCACAGGCTCGTGGCTTCGCTCCAGGAGCGACTAACGACGTGATCTCAATGAATGGCACTACAACAGGTGGCATCGCTGGTTCTTATTTAGAAGTCACAGCACTAGCGACAGCAGAGTACTTAGTCACGGGTGCGCTACTTGCTTCTGGAACTATTGCAACTCCATTTGCTGACGCATAAGGAGTAGGTCATGGCTGATATCGTAACTACAACTACGATAGCCGATAACCCTCGAGAGGCTGTGTTCTCTTTTCAATATCAGTATGTTGATACTGGTAATGAAAGTGCGGTCACTAAGATCGATGTATCGTCTTTAGAGACAAGCTCAAATGGCGATACATGCACAGGCGTTAGGATACTTGAATGCTGGTGGATCATTGAGGGCTTGACGGTTGAGGTGTTGGCTGACGCCACCACTGACGTAATCATCATGCACTTAGCAGAGAGCCAGCAGGGATATCACAACTTTGAAAAGTTCGGTGGCCTCCCATCAAGCTCCTCTTACGGAGCAAGCCCGACAGGTGATATAAAATTCACCACAACAGGTTCTGCTGCTGCCGGAGATGCTTATCAAGTGGTCCTAAGGGTGGCTAAAGAGTACTAAGGAGAGACGAATGGCTCAAGTATCATCAATCACAAGAGTTGGCACATCAGAGCCATTCGAACTCCAAGTTGCTCGTGGGCAAATAGCTTTCCATGAAACTGTGTTTAAATTTGGT